>Ga0163162_10001295_pt1 | contig 23374 bp, 18 predicted proteins | sample S55metaG_FD_115310 | JGI IMG/M metagenome (GOLD analysis project Ga0163162, IMG submission 115310) | Switchgrass rhizosphere microbial communities from Kellogg Biological Station, Michigan, USA - S5-5 metaG | ecosystem: Host-associated > Plants > Roots > Rhizosphere > Soil | place: USA...
CTTCCGTTCGCGGTCATCCCGCTCGTGCGCTTCGTCTCCGACAAGCGGAAGATGGGCGTTTTCGTCATCCCCGTCTGGGTGACGGTGCTCGCGTGGCTGGTGGCAAGCGTGATCGTGATACTCAACGTGAAGCTGCTGGCCGATACGCTGCTCGGGTAGGCGCCGCGGCCTCTCCAGGCGAAAAAGATGATCGACGAAACACGGCCGACGAATGCGCTGATGCCGAACCGGGCGTCGAGCGAGGGCAAGCCGGTGTAGGGCGAAGTACGGCCGTCTTGCCCGACTGGAGCGCGCGTGTTGGTGTATTGCAACGCAATATAGGGTAAACCCTTAATTCTGTTACAATCCATGGCAGAAATAACGGAGCCCTTGGTATGCCACACCGCTTTCCAGTCCTCGAGCGAATCGCATTCTCGCTGTTCGCCCTGTCCGCCGTCCTCGACGCCACGTATATCGGATACGAGAAGAACCCCGACTTCAGGCAGAACGTCCAGGAGATCGTGCGCATTGGAAAGGCGGTGTCGCTCAGCTATCCGGATACCGAAGCCGACCCCTGGATGCCCCTGGCATTCAGTTGAGCGCATGGCGGGCGCCCGGTTCCGGCCGCCCGCACGCTCGCTGTTGCGCGCGGCGCCGCTGATTTCCCCATCTCCTATCTTCCCGGGTGGAAACGGCCGCAACTCTGGCGCGGTTCGAACCACGTCGGCAGGGTGACCGGCTCGGTCTTGCCCGGCGATTCCAGCTGCGCCAGCAGCACCTCGGCCGCGCGCTTGCCGAGGAGCCCAGTGTCGCGCATGACGGTGGCGATCGGCGGCTGATGGAAGCGGCTGAGCGGCACGTCGTCGCAGCAAATCAGCGACAGATCCACGCCCAGTTGCAGCTTGCGCCGGTGCACGGCGCGCAGCGCCCCTTCCAGCAACTGATTGCCGCCCAGAATCACCGCGCTCGGCGGCGTTTCGCTCGACAGCATGGCTTCGAGCGCCTCCTCCCCATGTTCCGCCGACAGCGTCCCGCGATGCACGACCAGATCGCGCGGCGTGCCGAATCCGTCGTACGCATCCTCCACGGCGCGGATGCGCTCGCGCGTCGGCCGCACGTCGCGGCCCACGACGAGCCCGATGCGCCGGTGCCCCGCCGACAGCAGATGGCGCCCCGCGTTGCCGACGCCCTGGTAATGGTCCGACAGTACGTAGTGTGCGGGAATGTCGGCGGGCAGCGTGCGGTCGATCAGCACGACGGGCGCCTGCGTGTTGCGCAGCGCGGCGAGCGTGGCCGGATCGTCCTCCAGCGCGGGCAGGACGATCAGGCCGTCCACCTGCCGCTGCAGCAGCACCTCGATGCGTTCCGCGTCCACGCTCGGAATGCCGCCCGAATTGGTCAACAGCACCGAGTACCGCGCGACGCTGAGCACGCTCTCGGCGCCGCTCACGATCGACGCGATCAGCGGATTATTGATATCCGATCCGACGAAGCCGATCGAATGCGTCGCGCGGCGCCGCAGGCTCTGGGCAAGCAGGTTCGGCGCGTAGCCCAGTTGCCGCGCGGCTTCGAGCACGCGCTGCGTCATCTGCGGGCTGGAGCCGGGCTGGCCGGACAGCACGCGCGACACCGACGCAATGCCCACGCCCGCCAGTTCCGCGACCGCCTTGATGCCCGAGCGCGCGCCGGTGCCTTCCGCCGTCTTCTTGTTCATCGATTTCTTCCACTCGTGTCTTGACAGGTCAATTCTAAGCAATTAATGTCTGGAAACGTTTCCGGAAACGTTTCCAGACATTAATTGGCGGAAAGCGATGCGGGCCGCGCGGCGCAGGCCGGCGCCTGGCGCGCCATGCGCATCCGAAGGAAGCTTCGAAGCGTAGCAAAAAGCAGCGAGCAGCAAAAAGAGCAGGGACCGGTGCAGCGGGGCGCGATTCCCGCACACCGCCTTCTACGGGACACACGCCCGTAGCCCATGGAGACAACGCGTGGCGCGAGCCCCTTCGGGCGCCGCCGCGACGCGTTCGCAGATAAAGAGGTGACTCTTGCAAAGCGCATCCCGTCAATCGCCGGAGGTCCGGCGCGCCGTTCGAAACGCGATTCTCAGCGCAATCGTCGGCACCGCGGTCGAATGGTACGACTATTACCTGTATGCGACGGCTGCCGCGACGCTCTTCAACACGCTGTTCTTTCCGTCCTACGACCACCTGACCGGAACCTTGCTCGCGTACGCGAGCTTCGCCATCGGCTTTTTCGTGCGGCCGGCGGGCAGCGTGCTGTTCGGCCGGCTCGGCGACCGCATCGGGCGAAAGAAGGTGCTGATCATCACGCTCCTGCTGATGGGCGGCTCCACGACGCTGATGGGCCTGCTGCCCACTTACGCCGCGATCGGCGTGTGGGCGCCGGTGCTGCTCTGCGTGCTGCGCGCGCTGCAGGGTCTCGGCTCGGGCGCCGAATATGCCGGGGCCGTGCTGATGGTGATCGAATATGCGCCGCCGAAGCGCCGCGGCCTCTATGGGTCGCTGCCCTATGTCGGCGTCGCGCTCGGCTTGCTGATGTCGCTCGCGACGTTCCATCTGTCCTCGAACCTCTCGAAGGGCGCCTTCGAGGAATGGGGCTGGCGCATTCCGTTCCTGCTGAGCGCGGTGGTCGTGCTGCTCGGTCTCGTGCTGCGCAGCTCGCTCAAGGAGACGCCGGTGTTCGAGGAGATCAGGCGGAAGAACGCCGTCGTGAAGGCGCCGATCAAGGAGGTGTTCAGCACGTCGCTGCGGCCGATGCTCTGCGCCTGGGGCGCGCGGCTCGGCGACAACTCGCTTGCCTATATCTACGAATCGTTCGTGATCGTGTACGTCACGCAGCAGTTGCACATGTCGCGCGACGTGATCGTCACGGCGCTCATGTTCAGCACCGCGCTGCAGTTCGTGACCGTGCCGTTCTTCGGCTGGGTGTCCGATCTGGTCGGCCGCAAGCCCGTGTACATGGGCGGCGCGCTGATCTCGGGGCTTGCCATCTTTCCGTTCTTCACGATGCTGCAAACCGGCCAGCTCGTCTGGATCTACACCGGGCTCTTCCTCGTCTCGTCGATCGCGAAAACCATGATGACCTCCGCGCAAAGCCCGTGGCTCGCCGAAATGTTCCCGTCGCGCGTGCGGTACACCGGCTTTTCGCTTGCGCGCGAAGTCACCTCGCCGATTTCGGGCGGCATCGCGCCGATGATCGCCGTCGGCCTGCTCTCCGCGGGCGGCGGCTCGCCGCATTTCGTCGCATGGTACGTGGTGGCGCTCGGCGTGATCACGGCGGTCGCGGTGTTCCTCGGACCGGAAACGCGCGGCCGCACGCTCGACGATCACACGCCCGAGCCACGCTGCGGCGTGCCGGATGGCGAGTCCGTCCAGGCGACGCGCTGAGCCGGCCGACGCAGACGAACCGCATCGATTCAGCATCGATTCACAATGAAGGAGCATCAATGAAAATCACGAAAGTCGAGCCGCTGCACGTCGGCCAGTTCATGTTCGTGCGCGTCGATACCGACGAGGGCATCACCGGCTACGGGGAAGCAGGCGCGTGGGGACACATCGAGGCGTCAGGCGCGGCGATCCGGCGTTTTGCCGAGTACCTCGTCGGCAGGAGCGCGTTCGAGATCGAGCATCACTGGAACGTCATGCACCGCTTCAGCTACTTTCAGGGGCTTGCGATCAACGCGGCGATTTCCGCCATCGACATCGCGCTGTGGGACATCAAGGGCCGCGCGCTGAAGGTGCCGGTCTACGAACTGCTCGGCGGGCCGGTGCGCAAGAAGGCGCGCATCTACGGGCATATCTACGAGAACACCATCGACAAGATCCTGGTGGAGTGCCAGGCGAAGATGGAGGCGGGCTTCAACGCATTCGGCCACCTGAATCCGTTCCTCGACGAAGGCAACGACCAGGTCTACTTCAAGACCCACATCAAGAAGATGCGCGATGCCATCGACAACGTGCGCCGGATGCGCGAAGTCGTCGGCGACAGGGTGGATCTGCTGATCGAGCTGCACCGGCGCCTGACGCCGGCCGAAGCGGTCGTGTTCGCGCGGGGCATCGAGGACACGCATCCGATGTTCATCGAGGACCCGATCCGCCCCGAAGGCCCGGACGCGATGGCGCGCGTCGCCGAGAAGATCCATATCCCGATCGCGACCGGCGAGCGCTTCTCGACGATCTACGAATTCCAGGCGCTGATGGCGCGCGGCGGCGTGGAATACGCGCGCGTCGACCTGTGCCTGTGCGGCGGGATCACCGGCGCGCGCAAGGTCGCCGCGATGGCGGAGGCGAATCACGTGCAGGTCGTGCCGCACAACCCGCTGTCGCCGATCGGCCTTGCCGCCTGCCTGCAACTCGACGCCGCGATCCCGAACTTCGCGGTCCAGGAATACGCGACAGGTTTCGAGGCGGGCATCTTCGAGTCGCGTCCGGAGCATCTGGGCAGCAATATCGTCGACAGCGTGCCGCTGCCGAAGAACGGTTTCGTCGATATTCCGAACGGCCCCGGCCTCGGCATGGCGCTTCTGCCCGATGCGCAGAAGATCCGCCCGCCGCTCTCGAAGCCCATTTCCATGCGCCCGCATTTCGACGGCTTCGTAGTCGATCAGTAAGGCGGCGGGGCGCGGGCGGATACCGGGTATTCACGGACGCTTTGCACGAGCGGCGCGGACTGCTTTATCCTTGCCGCTTTGACATGGCGTCGTCGCGGCTTGCGCTTTCGCGCGGCACAGGACGCGCCGCCCGCCCGATCCGCACCCAGCATGTCTATCGCCATTCACGCCGATGCCGGCATCGGCACCTCCCTGCGCAGTTTCGCCCGAAGCATCGGCCAGATCGTGCTGCAGCGCAATGCCGCGGCCGGCGTGCTGATCGTCGCGGCGGTTTTCTGCTGCAGCCCGCGCCTCGCATGCGCGCTGCTGATCGGCGCGCTGACGGGCAACGTGATCGCCAGCATCATCGACGACAGCGATTCGCACGCGACGCGTAACGATCTGCACGGCTTCAACGGCGCGCTCGCGGCGCTGGCGGCGTTCGCATATATCCGCGACGACGCGCAGGCGGGGGCGGTCGCGATCGTCGCGGCCATGTTCGCGACCGGGCTGGCCCGCCGGCTCACGCGGGCGCTGCAGCGCTGGCGCCTGCCGGTCTATTCGAGCCCCGCGGTGCTGGTCACGTGGTGCTGGCTGCCGCTCTTTTCCGATCCGCCGTCCGGCGCCGCCGTGTCCGCGGGGGCCGCGGCCATGCCGGGCATGGCCGCCGTGCTGAACGCGCCGCACGCGTTTTTCCCGCCTCTGCTGAAGGCCGCGCTGGCGGGCCTGGCGCCCATTGTCTTTTCGACCGGTGCCGTGGCCGGCGCCCTGATTCTCACCGCCCTTTACGTGGCGCGACCGCCGGATGCCGTACGCGCGTTCGCGGGCAGCGCGCTCGGGCTCGCGCTCCATGCGCTCGGCGGCGCGGGCGGCCCGGCGCTCGCGAGCGGTGCGTGCGGCTTCAACGCGGCGCTGACGGCGCTCTCGACTTCGCGATTCGGCATCGCAGCGCTCGCCGCGATCGTCTTCGCGGTGCTGATCGAGCGCGTCGCCGCGTGGCTCGGTGTGCCCGCGCTGACCGCGCCTTTCGTTCTCGCGTCGTGGGCGGTGCAGATGTTCGTGCAGCGCCCCGACATCCCCGCCAACCACGGAGATCCGAATGTCGTTCACCCACAAGCCTGAGGGCCGCATTGCCGCGTCCGGCCCGGTCTCGGCCGCCGAACAGGCGGTGCGCGCCGATCTCGCGGCCGCGTACCGTCTCATCGCGCTCAACGGCTGGGACGATCTCGTCTACACGCATGTGTCGGCGGCCGTGCCGGGCGAGCCCGGGCGCTTCCTGATCAATCCGTTCGGCCTGTCGTTCGACGAAGTCTGCGCGTCCAACCTCGTCAAGATCGATATTGCGGGCAACGTGATCGGCGCGAGCGAGCATCCGGTCAACGCGACCGGTTTCGCCCTGCACGCCGCCGTCCATGACGCGCGCGCCGATGCAATGTGCGTGATGCATCTGCACGTGCCCGATGCGATCTCCGTCTCCGCGCAGCCGCAGGGGCTTCTGCCCGCGTCGCAGCACGCGATGCGCTTTCACGGACACCTCGCGTATCACGGTTACGAAGGGCTGGCGTTTTCGCCTGCGGAAGGCAAGCGGCTCGTTGCGAGCCTGGGATCGCATCGGGCGATGCTGTTGCGCAATCACGGCCCGCTCACGCTCGGGCGCACGATCGCCGAGGCTTACGTACTGATGGATATGCTCGTGAAGGCTTGCGGCATCCAGTTGCGCGCGCTTGCCGGTGAAACGCGTCTCGTCGTGCCGTCCGCCGAGGTCGTCGCGCGCACGGCGGAGCAGCTTCACGACGGCGATGCGGTCGAAGGCGCGCTCGAATGGCCGGCGCTATTGCGCAGGCTCGATCGCATCGATTCGTCGTATCGTGCGTAGCGGCCTTTCCCGCTGTTCATTCCCAACCACCCCGACCACGGAGTCACCATGCCGACTTTCAACATCCAGCTGTTCGAAGGCAGAACGCCCGAAGAAAAACGCAAGTTCGTCGAGGCGATCACGCGCACGACGTGTGAAACGCTGGGCTGCGCGCCCGGTTCGGTCGACATCATCCTGACCGATGTCAAACGCGAGAACTGGGCGACGGCGGGCAAGCTCTGGTCCGACGAGTAAGGCTGCGTGACCGGCGCACAACCTCTGGCGCACACCGGTCACGCGATCCGCTTGCCTCAGATCTTCTTCGCCATCAACCGGAACTTGTGCAGCAGCGGTTCCGTATAGCCGTTGGGCTGCGTGCGGCCCTCGAACACGAGCGCGCATGCGGCCATGAACGCGAGCGAACTGTCGAGGGCGGGCGCCATCGGTTGATAGTGCGGATCGGCGGCGTTCTGCTGATCGACGACGGCCGCCATCCGCTCCAGCGTCGTGCGCACCTGCTCCTGCGTCACGACGCCGTGATACAGCCAGTTCGCGATGTGCTGGCTGGAGATGCGCAGCGTCGCGCGGTCTTCCATCAGCCCGACGTTGTTGATGTCCGGCACCTTCGAGCAGCCCACACCCTGATCGATCCAGCGCACCACGTAGCCGAGAATGCCCTGCGCGTTGTTCTCGAGTTCATGGCGAATCTCGTCCGGCGTCCACGCGGCCTTTTCCACGACGGGAATGGTCAGGAGGCCGTCGAGCAGTTCATCGCGCGCGGCTTCGTAGTCGATGCTTTCCATCTCCCGCTGCACGGACTGGACGTCGACCTGGTGATAGTGCAGCGCGTGCAGTGTCGCGGCGGTGGGCGAGGGCACCCACGCCGTGTTGGCGCCCGCCTTCGGATGCGCGACTTTCTGTTCGAGCATCGCGTGCATCAGGTCGGGCATCGCCCACATGCCCTTGCCGATCTGCGCGCGGCCGCGCAGGCCCGTGTTCAGCCCGACGAGCACGTTGTTGCGCTCATACGCGCCGATCCACGCCGACGACTTCATGTCGCCCTTCCTCATCATCGCGCCGGCTTCCATCGACGAATGCATTTCGTCGCCGGTGCGATCGAGAAAGCCCGTGTTGATGAACGCGACACGCGCCGAGGCCGCCGCGATGCATGCCTTCAGGTTGACGCTCGTGCGGCGCTCCTCGTCCATGATGCCCATCTTGATCGTGTGGCGCGCGAGGCCGAGCAGGTCTTCGACGCGCCCGAACAGCTCGTCGGAGAACGCCGCTTCCGCGGGGCCGTGCATCTTCGGCTTGACGATGTAGATCGAGCCGGTGCGCGAGTTGAGGCGCCGCTCGAAGTCGTGCACCGCGCCGAGCGTCGTCATGACCGCATCCAGGATGCCTTCGGGAATCTCGTTGCCGTCGCGATCGAGCACGGCGGGGTTCGTCATCAGATGCCCGACGTTGCGGATGAAGAGGAGCGACCGTCCGTGCAGCGTGAGCGTGCCGCCATCGGGTTTCGCATACTCGCGATCCGCGTTCAGGCGCCGCTTGAAGGTCTTGCCACCCTTCGTGACTTCCTCCGCGAGATCGCCCTTCATCAGGCCGAGCCAGTTGCGGTAGAGCTGGACCTTGTCGTTCGCATCGACGGCGGCGACCGAATCCTCGCAGTCGATGATCGTGCTGATCGCCGCTTCGATCAGCACGTCCTTGACGTTCGCGGCATCGGTCTTGCCGATCGGGTCGGCGGCGTCGATCTGGATTTCGAAGTGCAGGTCGTTGTGCTTGAGCAGCACCGCCGACGGCGCTTTCGGATCGCCCTGGAAGCCGGCGAACTGTTCGGGATTGGCAAGCCCGGTGCGGCCGTCCTTCAGGGTCACGACGAGCCGGCCGTGCTCGACGCCATAATGCGTGGCGTCGGCATGCGAGGCGTCGGCGAGCGGGGCACTGTCGTCGAGAAAGGCCCGCGCCCGCTCGATCACGCGGGCGCCGCGCGTCGGGTTGAACGCGGCGGTCTTGTGCGCGCCGTCCGTCTCGGGGATCGCGTCGGTGCCGTAGAGCGCATCGTAGAGGCTGCCCCAGCGCGCGTTCGCGGCGTTGAGCGCATAGCGCAGGTTCGAGAGCGGAACGACGAGCTGCGGCCCCGCCTGCTCGGCGATTTCGCGGTCGACGTTGGCCGTGGTCGCGCGCACGCTGGCGGGCGCCGGGACGATGTAGCCGATGCGCTCGAGGAACGCGCGATAGGCACGCAAATCGCGCACCGGTCCCGGATTCTCGCGATGCCACGTGTCGAGTTCGCCCTGCAGGCGGTCGCGTTCGGCGAGCAGCGCGCGGTTCTTCGGCGCGAGATCGTGAACGAGTGCGTCGAACCCTTTCCAGAAGGCCGCGCTGTCGACGCCCGTGCCGGGCAGCGCCTCCTCTTCGATGAACTGGTTCAGGTTCGCTGCGACCTGCAGCCCGTTTTGCTTGATCATTTCATTCATGGAAGGCTCCAACTGGCTTTTCCGATAACTTGTTCATCCATTCACCGACATTCGCGCGGCGCGTCCCGGCCTGCGCGTCCTGTCCGCCTCCACGTTCTTCTTCGAGTGCACCGCGGCAGGCCGCCTGACGGGCGCGAGCGCCGCCGGACCGCCTCCGCTGCGTTTGATGAGTTTATGTTATAGCTGCTTCGGCCGCTACGATCCAGTGCCGCGCTCGCCAAGGCTGCCGACGAACACGGCGGCCACGGCTTCGAGCCCAGCGCGGTCCTCGTCGTCGAAACGGGCGGGCAGCGGGCTGTCGAGATCGAGCACGCCGATCAGGTCTCCTGCGCCGCTCACGAGCGGGATCACGATTTCCGAGCGCGACGCGGCATCGCACGCGATATGGCCCGGGAACGCATGCACGTCCGGCACCACCTGCGTTTCCCGCGTCTCGGCGGCGCGGCCGCACACGCCGCGGCCAATCGCGATGCGCACGCACGCGGGCTTGCCCTGAAACGGCCCGACGACCAGTTCGCCGCCGGTGAGGAAGTAGAACCCGGCCCAGTTCAGTTCGGGCATCGTCTGATACAGCAGCGCGGAAAGGTTCGCGGCATTCGCCACGCGATTCGTTTCGTCAGCTAGCAATGCGCGCGCCTGCATTGTCAGTTCGCCGTAAAACTCGCGCTTGGGCAGCGCGGCGGAAACGGTTCCTTCGAACATGTTGCTTGCCTGTCAGTTTGGCTTGCGGAGGCAAAAGCCTCGCTGCCGCTTCATCGGCAGCGTGATGGCCGGGCGCGGCGCCGGGGGGGAGGACGCTGCGCTCGCGGACTTCCCGCAAGGAATGTTGGAAGGAGACGACTATGATACGTCGATCGCGAAGATCATGACGGATAGGGGTGCGCAGCAGCGGCGGGCGGGCGTATGGCGAAGGGGCGGCGGAGTCGGGCGGTGCGGTGAAACGGCCGGAATTGCCCCGGCCGCTTCGGCGCCGCCGCGCCTTTCAACGGCTGAACGGCATCTCTGCACAACATCCGTGCGTGGCGTGCCTGGCGTCGTCGTAGCGGTCGTGATGACGCACCCAGTCCATCAGGTTACGCTCCTCGTTGCGGCCCTTCGGCGTGAGTTCGAGCAGCGCGTAAGTGCCGATCGCCATCTCGCCGCCGCGTGCGTAGGTGGAATACGTGTGGCACACATTGCCGTCGTCGTCGCGCACGAACACCGAGAGGCCCGGCATCTCATCGCTTCCGTAGTCCTGCTGTGCGAAGTTGTAGAAGGTCTTGCCCCGCGCCTTTTCTTCGTCGGTGGAGGACACGTGGTAGTCGAAGTTGAAGTCGCTTTCGTACGACGACACCCAGCGAAAGCGCCATCCCATGCGCCTCTTGAACGCCTCGATGTTCGCGAGCGGCGCGCGCGAGACGGCCACGTACGACACGTCGTGATGCTCGAGATGCGGCAGCATGCCGTCGATGTGGTCCGAGAGGAACGAGCAGCCGATACAGCCTTCGTCCCAGTCCGGGCCGAGCATGAAGTGATAGACGATGAGCTGGCTGCGCCCGTCGAAGAGTTCACCGAGCGTCCTGCGGCCAACCGCCGTATCGAACGTGTAGGTCTTCTCGACCTTCACCCACGGCAGCGTGCGGCGTCGCGCGACGAGCGCGTCGCGGGCATGCGTGAACGCCTTTTCGTCGGCGAGCAGCGCGCGCCGCGCATCCAGCCAGTCCTGCCTCGAAACGATCCTGTGCGGTTCCATCTGCGGCTCCTCCTGTGAGCAACGGGTTTGGACGCGCGGCTGGCGCGCCGCGCGGGGCGAACGATCAGGCGCAGTACCGCACGAGCTTGTCGAGGCCGCTGCTCCAGCCCTCGCGATGGCGATCGCGCGCGGCTTCGTCGAAGAACTGTTCGTGCGTGAGGGTAAGCTCGGTCGCCTCGCCGTCGGGACGCAGCGCGACCGTCACGAGCGACTCGCGTTCCGGCGTGCTGCGCCACGCCCAGGTGAACACGAGCTTCGCGTCGGGCACGACCTCGCGGTACACGCCGCTCACGTCATGCTCTTCGCCGCCGGGCGAGCGCATCACGATGCGATAGCGGCCGCCCGTGCGCACGTCGGCTTGCGCGTGCAGGCACACGACGTCGCCCGGCCCCATCCACTGCGTTATTTGCGCCGGGTCGGTCCACGCGGCGAAGACTTTGGCGGGCGGCGCGTTGAGCCGCCGGACGAGGGTGAGGCTGGGCTTTTCGGACATGCGTCCTCCTCGACGAACGCCGCAAGGCGATCGAGTTGTTCGGTCCAGAAGCGCTGATAGCGGGTGAGCCATGCCAGCGCTTCCTCCATCGGTCCCGCTGAGAGGCGGCACGCCACCGTGCGCCCCGTCTTGCTGCGCGTGATGAGCCCGGCGCCGGACAGCACGTCGAGATGCTTCATCACCGCGGGCAGCGACATGGCGAACGGCTCGGCGAGCGTGCTCACCGGCAGGTCGTGCTGCTCCGAGAGGCGCGCGAGCATCGCGCGCCGCGTGGGATCGGCGAGCGCCGCGAAGATGCGGTCGAGCGAATCACCGGGGTTCGCGTTCTGATACTTAACCATGAGGTTAAGTTTAGGAGATCACGAAGCGTTGTCAAGGCGCGCGGTGACGGGCAGGAGAATGGAGGAGGGCAGATGGAAAAAGGAGGACCGCGAATGCCGGACCCATTGGTCCGGCATTCGCGGTCAATGCCGCAAAAGCTTGCTCAGCCGCGCCGGTTCTCAGGCAGGCTTGCCCGCCGCGAGCAGGTCTTCGATCATCACCGGCAACCGGCGCACGCGCACGCCTGTCGCGTGATAGACCGCGCCCGTGATCGCAGCCGCGATCCCGGCCAGCCCGATTTCCGCGATACCCCGCGCGCCCAGTTCGTTGAAGATCGTGTCCGGGTAATCGAGGAACGAGACGTCGAGTGCCGGCGCATCCGCATGCGAGGCGATGATGTAGTCGGCCAGATTGTTGTTGATCGGCGCGCCGTAGCGCTCGTCGTACATCGTGTGCTCGAAGAGCGCCATGCCGACACCCATCACCACCGCGCCTTCAATCTGGTTGCGCCCCGCCTTCGGGTTCAGGATGCGCCCGGCGTCGATCACCGTGACAACGCGGCTCACGCGCAGTTGCGCGATCTCCGGCTGCCACGTCACTTCGGCGAAATGCGCGCCGTAGGAGTGGATCGACCATTTCTTCTTCAGCGGATCGTCGAAGCCGCCCTTCGCGCTGCCGTGGCCCGACGCGGCGTGCATCCGCGCTGCTTCCAGGATTTCGCCGAACGGCACGCCGCTTTCGGGCGCCTCGCCCTTGCGATGCACGCGCCCGTCGCTGAACGCGAGCGACTCGGCCTTGGCCCCCGCGAACGGCGACTCCGCGAGCGCAGCCGCCTTCGCGAGCACCACGTCGACCGCCGCGCGGGCGGCGTCCGTCACGGCGGGAATCACCGAAGCGGTTGCAGCCGACCCGCCCGAGATCGGGCCGAGGGGCAGCGCGCTGTCGCCCAGTCCGACTTCGATCTGCTCGAGCGGCAGGCCCGTCTGTGCGGCGACGAGTTGCGCGAGGATCGTGTACGTGCCGGTGCCGATGTCCTGCGTGCCGCAGACGACGCGCGCCGTGCCGTCCGCGCGCAGGTCGACGGTGGCGTCCGCCGAAAAGCGGATGCCCGGCCAGCCGCATGCGGCGACGCCCCAGCCGAGCGTGAGGCCGTCGCGCTTCATCGAGGCGACGCCCGGCGTGCGCTTTTCCCAGCCGAAGCGCTCGGCGCCGGTGCGCAGGCACTCCACCAGATGCCGCGACGAGAACGGCAGCCCGGTGCTTTCGTCGACGCTCGGCTCGTTCATGATGCGAAACTCGACCGGGTCGAGATTCAGCTTGACCGCGAGTTCGTCCATCGCGGATTCGAGCGCGTACAGACCCGGCACCGCGCCCGGCCCGCGCATCGCGGTGGGCGAGCCGACGTTGCGCTGCACCGTCGCCGCGCTCACGCGCAGGTTGGGCGTGCTGTAGAGGAGCGGCGTCGCCTCGCCGCAGCTCTCGGAGTACGCGTCGAGGATCGCGCGGTGATTCAGGTAATCGTGACGGATCGACGTGAGCTTGCCGTTCGCGTCGGCGGAAAGGCGCATGCGCTGCTGCGTGACCGGCCGGTGCCCGACGTTCTGGAACATCATCTTGCGGTTGAGCACGAGCTTGACCGGGCGGCCGGTATGGCGCGAGGCGGCGGCCGCGAGCAGCGAATGCGGCCACATCCAGAGCTTGCCGCCGAAGCCCGAACCGAGATAGCGCGAAATGACCCGCACCTTTTCCTTCGGCAGGCCGAGCATCTGCACGAGCGTGCCCTGATGGTTCGAGATCGACTGCGTGGTCTCGTAGAACGTGTAGCCTTCGCCGTCCCACTGGGCGACGGTGGCGTGCAGCTCGATCGGATTGTGCGTTTCGACGGGCGTCACATACGTTTCGTCGAGCGTGACGGCGGCGCCGTCGAATGCGCGCGCCGCGTCGCCGCGCTCGCTTTCGACCTTCAGTTCGGCGTCGGTCGAAAGGTCGGCGCGCACGTCGTGCGGGGCGACGTCGTAGCCGACCTTGACCGCCGCCGCCGCGGCGCTCGCTGCTTCGAACGTGTCCGCGATCACGAGCGCCACGTACTGGCCGTAGTAGCGGATCACGTCGTCGTCGAACGGCGGGCGGGCTTCGTCGACGTAGCCGCCGTCAATCGAGTTGCCGGAAATCCGGTAGAAGCGGCCGATGTTGCCGCGATGCAGGACCGCCTGCACGCCGGGCATGGCCTCGGCGGCGGCGAATTCGAGCGACGTCACCTTGCCGCTTGCAATGGTGCTGCACACCGGAACCGCGTGCAGCAATCCCGGCAGGTCCACATCCGAGGTATAGGTTGCGCGGCCGCTCACCTTGAGCGGCCCCTCGATGCGCGAGTACGGCCGTCCGATGACGGACTGCGTGGAGTCGAGCGCGATGGGCATGGAAAGGGTTCCTTTGACTGTGTCAGGCCGTGGCGGCCTCTTTGAGCGCATGCACGAGGCAGCGCTGCGCGAGTTCGACCTTGAAGCCGTTCTGGCTCTGCGGCTTCGCGCCGGCAAGCGCGGCAGCGGCAGCGCGCGCGAAGCTCGCTTCGTCGGGCGCCGCCGACACGAGCGCGGCTTCCGCTTCGCGCGAGCGCCACGGCTTCGTGCCGACGCCGCCGAGCGCGACGCGCGCGTGGCTGATGCGGCCGTTCGCAACGGTGACGATCACCGCCGCCGACGCCAGCGCGAATTCGTATGACGCGCGGTCGCGCAGCTTGAGGTAGACGGAGCGGCTGCCGGGCGCGGGCGGCGGCAGCGTGACGTGCGTGACGAGGTCGCCGGGTTCGAGCACGGTTTCGCGCTGCGGCGTGGTGCCGGGCAGCAGGTAGAAATCGTCGATCGGCACCTGGCGCTCGCCGCGCACGCCGAGAATGTGGACGGTCGCTTCGAGCGCCATCAGCGCGACGTTCATGTCCGACGGGTTGCTCGCGATGCACGCGTCGCTCACGCCGAGGATCGCCTGCGTGCGGTTGAAGCCGCCGATCGCGGCGCATCCCGAACCGGGCTCGCGCTTGTTGCAGGGCATCGCGGTGTCGCGGAAATAGACGCAGCGGGTGCGTTGCAGCAGGTTGCCGCCCGTCGTCGCCATGTTGCGCAGTTGCGCGGAAGCGCCCGCGAGCAGCGCCTGCGACAGCACCGCATAGCGTTCGCGGATCAGCGGATGCTGCGCGAGATCCGCGTTGCGCACGGTCGCGCCGATCTTCACGCCGCCATCCGGCGACGCTTCGACGCTGTTCAACGGCAGGCGGCTGATATCGACCACGCGGCCCGGGCGTTCGACGTTCAGCTTCATCAGGTCGAGCAGCGTCGTGCCGCCGGCGAGAAAGCGCACTTCCGCGCCTTGCTGCGCGGTTTGCGCCGCGGCGCCGGCCTGGATCGCATCGCGCACGTCGCGTGCGCGGGAGAGCTGGAACAGTTCCATGGGGATCGCTCCTTACGCCTTGCCGCGCACGGTCTGGATCGCCGTGACGATGTTCTGGTAGGCGCCGCAGCGGCACAGATTACCGCTCATCGCCTCGCGCACGTCGGCATCGGTCGGACCGACCGGCTCGCCGAGCAGCGCGACCGCCGACATCACCTGGCCTGACGTACAGTAGCCGCACTGATAGCCGTCGCATTCGACGAACGATGACTGCATCGGATGCGGGGCCTCCGGGCTGCCGATGCCTTCGATGGTCGTGATCGCATCGCCTTCGTGCGCGGCCGCGAGACACAGGCAGGCATTCACGCGGCGCCCGTTCACATGGACGGTGCATGCGCCGCACTGCCCGTGGTCGCAGCCCTTTTTCGTACCGGTGAGATGCAGGTGCTCGCGCAGCGCGTCGAGCAGCGTGGTGCGCGGGTCGAGCGAGAGCGTGTAGTTCCTGCCGTTGATCGTGAGGTCGACCGGAATCGTGACATCCGTCCGGTCCCTGGCGACGGGCGCCGCCGTGTCGGCGACGGGGTTTGCTGTGACCTGTTCGGTATTCATGGGGGTTTCCTTTCCTCGCCGATGCGTCGCGCGCGCTTTGCGCGCGTTGCGTGGCGGGTTGCTGGTTCTAGGTGCTTGGGGACGGGTGCTGCGTCGAGCATTTCCTGCGAACAGCCAGGCGGTGGAGGAGCCGGTCATGGTGCTGCCGTTCGTGCGTCTGTCATGCGCAGGCATGTCGCTGACACCGACGGTGAACAAGGCAGTGGCCGATCGACCACGTAGCCAGTATAGGCACTCGCGTCAGATCTTTCAGCGCCCGACGGCAGTGCGAGGCCCGGCGAGTGGCGCGCACGTTTCATGCCCGATCATGCGCTTCGTTCGTGACAGAACAGCGTAGCGGGAGCGTCTCGGCGCGGACCTGACGGCAATCTGGCAATCCCGTCAGCTATCGCGCGGAAACGCGGCCGGCGTACGGCTCAGACGTGCGCCACGACTCTTGCGCACAGCGAGAGGATCAGCACGGCAATCGCGACGCCGCCTGCCAGGCAAACGGTCACTACGCAAAGGCGCCACAGTGTTTTCATCGGGTCGTGCCAAAAAGAAGGCCGCACGAAGCGGCCAGAAGGAGGGGATCACGGTAGGTCAAGTTTAAGCCTAACGCGGGTTTCTTAATGCTGTCTTAAGTCCGATGCGAAGCACGCATCATACGGGGGCGGCGTCGGCGCGTCGTCGATAGTTCATCAGACAGTGAAGCATCCGCGCGTCGGAGCAGCCGACAATCCTTTCATGTTCAACAGAGGAGCATCGCGATGAAAGATCTGACCATCGAGCTTGCCGACCGTCCCGGCGCGCTCGCGGAGATGGGCGAGGCATTGGGCCGCGCGGGCGTGAGCGTCGAAGGGGGCGGAGTGTGGGTGGCCGGCGGGCGCGGGGTGGCGCATTTCCTTTTCGCCGACGGCGACGCGGCGAAGCGCGCCCTCGATGCCGCGGGCATCAGCGTGCTCGCGGTGCGCGAGGTGCTCGTCCAGCGGCTGAATCAGGACGAGCCCGGCCAGCTCGGCAAGATCGCGCGGCGCATGGCCGATGCCGGCGTCAACATCGAAACGATGTACAGCGACCACGAGAACCAGCTGATTCTCGTGGTCGACGACCTCGCGAAAGGGCGCGCCGTGTCGCACGCGTGGTCGTCGCGGCAGCCGCCCAGCGCGCGTGTGCGCTAGAGCGCCGCCGAAATTCTTTTCGGGCGTCGTTTGTTGATAAGCTTGGGCGGCCATGTCCGACATCCATCTCCTGTTAACCGCCGAACCTCCGCCTGCCCGCGCCGCGTCGCGGGCGGACCACGTCTACCTGTGCCTGAGAGATGACATTTTCGACATGCGTCTTCTGCCCGGCGACCGCCTGACCGAAGGCAGCATCGCGGAACGCTTCGCCGTGTCGCGCACGCCGGCGCGCGAGGCGCTGCAGCGCCTGCAAGGCGACGGCCTGATGCGCGGTTACGTGCGCGGCGGCTGGGAAGTCGTGCCCATCGACATCAAGCGTTTCGACGATCTCTATGAAATGCGTCAGCTGATCGAAACCTTCGCCGTGCGCAAGCTGTGCAGCGACGCCGTAGCTCCGGGAGGTCTGGAGCCCATGCTCGACGCGCTCGATGCCGTGTGGAAGGTCGGGCGCAAGAAGCGCATCGCCGACGGCCGCGCGCTCGTCGCGCTCGACGAATCCTTTCATCACACGCTCGTCACCGCCGCGAACAACGACGAACTCGCGAGCGCGATGCAGCGCGTGACCGACCGCATCCGCGTGGTGCGGCGGCTCGACCTCGTCTATGGCGACTGCATCGGCGAGACCTACGACGAGCACGCCGCGATTCTCGACGCGATTCGCGCACGCGACGCCGACAGGAGCGTCGCGCTGCTCGCGAGCCATATCGAAGGCAGCCGCGCCGAAGTGTGCGGGCTCACGCTGCATCGTTTGCAGAGCGCCCGCACCGCGATGGGGCCGGCAAGCGCCCCATTCGCGCGAGCCGGGCAGCGCCGCACCATCTAGCGGCATCGCGCAGGGGCCTTCGCTTGCCGGACAGGCCCGCGCCAAGCCTTGTCCCTCGCGGCCTCTACGGGTTTTCACCGACACCTGGCACGCTTCTCGCATTGTCGACGTCCATGTATACAAGGACCCGAACGATGGTGCAGTCAGCAGCAGAAGCGAGCGGCCGGGCATGACCGCGAACACACTGAACCCGACACGCGGCTCGCGCGGCATGGCCGTCGCACCGCATGCGCTCGCGGCGCAAAGCGCGCTGGCCGTGCTGCGCGAAGGCGGCAACGCGGTCGAAGCGATGATCGCCGCGGCCGCGACGATCGCGGTCGTCTATCCGCATATGAACAGCATCGGCGGGGACGGCTTCTGGCTGATCTCGCGCCCCGGCCACGAACCGGTCGGCATCGAGGCGTGCGGCGCCGCCGCGCTGCACGCGAGCATCGACACCTACCGCGCGCGCGGTTTCTCCAGCATTCCGGCGCGCGGGCCGCTCGCGGCGAACACCGTCGCGGGCACGGTGTCCGGCTGGGAATTTGCGCGGCGCCTGTCGAGCGAAACGCTTGGCGGGCGCATGCCGGCATCGCGCCTGCTGGAAGATGCGATCCACTATGCGAAGCACGGCTTCCCGGTCACGCGCAGCCAGGCGGCGTGCATCGCCAGCAAGCGCGGTGAGCTGGAAGGCGTGGCGGGCTTCGCGCAAACGTACCTCGAAGGGGCGACCTCGACGGGCGAGCGCTTCGTCGCCCCGCGCCTTGCCGCGACGCTGCAGCAGCTCGTCGACGCCGGCTTCGACGACTTCTACCGCGGCGACCTTGCCCGCAGCATCGCGAACGATCTCTGCGCGCTCGACACGCCGCTCACGCTCGCCGACCTGGAGCGCCACCATGCGCGCGAGCGCACGCCGCTCGCCATGAAGCACTCGCTCGGCATGCTCTACAACATGCCGCCGCCGACGCAGGGGCTCGTGTCGCTGCTGATTCTCGGCGTGCTCGATCGCGTGCTCGACGGCGGGATGGACCCGCTCGGCCCCGAATTCGTGCATGCGTGCGTGGAGGCGACCAAGCTCGCGTTCAAGGTGCGCGACGAACATGTCACCGACCCCGATCACATGCGGATCGACCCGCTCGCGCAGCTCGATCCCGCCGCGCTCGACGACATGGCCCGCCGCGTGTCGATGTCGGCGGCGGCGCCGTGGGGCAGCGGACGCGGTCCCGGCGACACGGTATGGATGGGCGCGATCGACGGCGAAGGGGTGGCCGTGAGCTTCATCCAGAGCATCTATCACGAGTTCGGCAGCGGGATCGTGCTGCCGGATTCGGGCATCAACTGGCAGAACCGCGGTTGCAGCTTCTCGCTGGACCCGGCGGCGCGCAACCCGCTGATGCCGGGCCGCCGTCCGTTCCATACGCTCAATCCGGCGCTCGCGCGGCTGGCGGACGGCCGCACGATGGTCTACGGAAACATGGGCGGCGACGGCCAGCCGCAATCGCAGAGCGCGGTGTTCTCGCGCATCGCGACGTTCGGCTGGAACCCGCAGGCGGCCATCGACGCGCCGCGCTGGCTCCTCGGCCGCACCTGGGGCCAGACGACCGATTCGCTGAAGCTCGAGGCGCGCTTTCCGGCCGCGACCGTCGACGCGCTGCGCAAGCTCGGCCATGACGTCGAGGTGCTCGCGCCCTACGACGAAGCGATGGGCCACGCGGGCGCGATCGTCAGGCATCCGGGCGGCCTGTTCGAGGCCGGCTACGACCCGCGCAGCGACGGGGCTGCGGCGGGCTGGTAGCGGCTCGCGGCGTATTGCAGGACCGACCCGCAGCACCGCGCGAGCCGCTCGCGCATTGACGAAACCGACATCCGGCCGATGCATCCGCACCGGCCGGAGGGCAGCACTCGTCCTTTTAAAACAACCATCCTCCGCTTCGAATGGAGAACATAGATGACCACACGCTTGCAGACCCTGAATGAAACCGCCGTCGACGGCGCGTCGACCGCCGCGACGCACAACCGCTGGCTGCAGCTCGGCCTCGGCCTCGTCTGCATGATGGCGATATCCAGTCCGCAGTATGTGTGGACGCTCATGACCAAGCCGCTGTCCGCCAAGCTCGGCGTGCCGCTGCCCGAGCTGCAGGTGACCTTCTCGCTCCTGATCATCCTGCAGACGTTTTTCTCGCCGTTCCAGGGCAAGCTGATCGACCGGTTCGGCCCGCGCACGCTGATTTCCATCGGCACGGTGATGTCGGGCCTGAGCTGGGTGCTCGCGTCGCAGGCGGCGAGCACGTCGATGCTCTATCTGACGTATGGCGTCGTCGGCGGGCTGGGCACGGGCATCGTGTATGTGGGCGTGGTCGGGCTGATGGTGCGCTGGTTCCCGGACCGGCGCGGTTTCGCGGCGGGCGCCGTCGCGGCCGGCTACGGCATGGGCGCGATCGTCACGACGTTCCCGATCTCGGCGTCGCTGCAGTCGCGCGGCGTGGACGGCACGCTGCTCATCTACGGCGCCGTGTTCGCGGTGGTCGGCTTTCTCGCGTCGCAGGGTTTGCGCACGCCGCCGGCGCATGCCGCCGCTGCGCCTGTCGGCGGCGCGGCGCCGAACGCTTCGAGCGTGCCGAACCTGCGCCCTTCGCAGATTCTCAGGACGCCGCTTTTCTGGCTCATGTTCGCGATGATGACGATGATGTCGACGTCCGGCTTGATGGTCACCTCGCAGATGGCGACGTTCGCGGCGGATTTCGGCATCACGAAAGTGTTCGTGTTCGGCATGGCGGCGCTGCCGCTCGCGCTGACCATCGACCGCTTCACGAACGGCCTCACGCGGCCGCTTTTCGGCTGGGTATCGGATCGCGTCGGCCGCGAGAACACGATGTGCTTCGCGTTCGCGCTCGAAGGCATCGCGATGGCGCTGTGGCTGCTCACCCGCGAAAACGCCGTGCTGTTCGTGCTGCTGTCGGGCGTGGTGTTCTTCGGCTGGGGCGAGATCTTCTCGCTCTTTCCGTCGACGCTCACCGATACGTTCGGCACGCGCCACGCCACCGAGAACTATGGCTGGCTCTATATCTCGCAGGGTATCGGCTCGATTTTCGGCGGGCCGCTCGCCGCGCTGATGCACCAGAAGGCGGGCAGCTGGGTGCCGGTGTTCGGCACCGCGATCACGCTCGACATCCTGACCGCCGTGCTTGCCATCTTCATGCTCAAGCCGATGCGCGCGCGGTTCCTGCGCGCCGCGGCGCGCTGAACGAAGCGCGGGAAACCTGAATGGAAACGCCGCTTCCCGGGAGGGGAGCGGCGTTTAATTTTTTGGGCGTCTGGTCCGCGCGCCGACCTTGCGGCAGCAGACGGCTGTCCGCGATTTGATGGCGCAGCCCAAACAGTCAAACGATGAAGATACGCGCACAGAATCAGCGTGGCACGACCACCGCGAAGGAAGTCACCGAAAGTTAGGATTATTCGTGTAGACCAAGGCGACGACCGATCAATAAGCTCCCTGCGCAACAAAAGCAATCAAAAAACGGGAGAAGATCGTTCGTGGGTTCGACTACCGAGCATTCCGGCGCGCTTCGCCATGCCGCGCATCAATCTGCTTTTCCTTCGTTACACGAAGTCTATATCCTCGACGTGCCACGCGCAGCGAGCGCGAAGGACATCAGCGTCGTGCGCTTTACCGGCATCGAAGCGATTGGGGAGGCGCGACGCTTTGCAATCACGCTCACACATCCGCTGGCCGACCTGCCGCGCAGCGACTATCTGAACCGGCCCGCCAGCTTCACGATTCAGCCGCCGACTCCGCCCGGCTTGCCGGCCCCGATCGGCGCGGGCCGCAAAATTCAGGGCGTCATCACTGCGTTCAACCAGCTTGCCAGCAACCGCGACCAGACGACCTATGAGGTCGTGCTCGAATCGCGCCTCGCGCTCGTGCGCAATACCCCGACATGCCGGTTCTTCCTGAACCAGAGTTTTCCGCAAATCATCGCGCAGATTTTGCGCGAGCATGGTTTCGATGCGATTCAGGCGCGTTTCGACTTCAGGCTGTATCGCCAGTACGAGCCGCGTGAATTCGTCATGCAGTGGCACGAGAGCGACCTTGCATTCATCACGCGTCTGTGCCGGCGCTCCGGCATCTGGTTCGTGCAGGAAGAAGGCGAGCATTGCGAGGTGGTGCGCTTCGGCGACGATCTGACGCACTATCGGCGCAAGCCCGGCCTGACTGTGCCGTTCCACGCGCATGCCGGATTGACCAACACCGGTACGGAATCGATTCAGTCGATCGAAACGCATACCCGCGCGATTCCCGAACGACAGTTGGTGCGCGCCTACAACTACCGGGCCGCACCGCTGGCGATCGACGCCGAGAACATCATCCGGGGCGATGACACCACTTACGGGCAAGCGTACACCTGGGCCGCGCAACACCTGACCGACGCCGATGCACGGTGGGAAGCCCAACTCAGGCGCGAAGCGGCGTTGGCTGAACAGGTGGTCTATCGCGGTGCGGGCAATGTGGTTGATCTAATGCCGTCGAACGTGCTGAAGCTCGCCGACAAAGTGCTGCCCGAAGCCGAGCACGGCGTACTGGTCACGCGCGTGGAAAGCAGCGGTTCGCGCAGCGATGCGTACCGCCACACCTTTACCGCGATTCCCTCGGACCGTTTCTATCGCCTGCCGCTCAATGAGGAGAGTTGGCCGAAGGTGCACGGCACGATCAGCGGACGGATTACGTCACCGAACCGGTACAAATTCGCCTACGTCGATGCGGCCGGCGAGTACATCGTGGACCTGCATCTGGACCGGGATACGCGGCCGGCCGGTGGCAATAGTTGTCGACTGCGACTCGCGAAACCGTTTGCCGGGTCGAATCAGACTGGCTTTCATTTTCCGCTGATCGATGGAACCGAAGTCCTGATCGGCTTCCACGACGGGAATCCTGATTTTCCGTTCATCGCGCACGTGATGCACAACGCGCGAGCAACGGACCCGGTTGTCAGCGATGAGCGCTGGCTGAGTCGCAACGTGCTTCGCACCCAGTCCAACAACACCTTGCAGATGGAGGATTGGGACAACGAGCAGCACATCAAGGTGGCGACCGAACGCGGCAAGTCGCAATTGACGCTCGGCCACAGCGTGGACCGCGGGCGCAAGAAGCGCGGCGACGGCTTCGAGTTGCGCACCGACATGAAAGGCAGCGTGCGCGCGGGACAAGGCTTGCTCCTGTCAGCCGATGCGCAACCGTTCGCGAACGGGCCGCACCTGGACATGAAAGCGGCGCTCGGCCAGCTACAGGTGGCGCTCGCGCAGGCGCAAGGGCTCGCGCAGGCCGCGAGCGTCGCGAAGGCTGAAATCGCCGATCTGAAAGCCGAAAACGAATGGCTCAAGAACAGTCTGAACGAGTTGAAGGAAGCGGTGATGCTGCTTTCCTCACCCAAGGGCATCGCGCTCGCGACACCGGATCGGGTCTCCGTTGCTGCAGGCAAGGACGTGAACATTGCAACCAGCGCGGGATTTAACCTCAATGCACAGCGCAACGCAACCGTTGCCGCTGCCGGTGCGCTGTCGCTCTTTGCTCACAACGGCGGGGCCAAGCTGTTCGCCGCGCGCGGCAAGGTGCTGATGCAGGCGCAGTCCGATGCGATGGAATTGGTGGCACAAAAAGATATGCAACTGACCAGCGCGAGCAGCACGCTCACGCTGAATGCCGCCAATGGCGTGGTCATCAGCGGCGGTGGTACAGCCTATATCAAGGTGCAGGGGGACAACGTCGAGATTGGCGGTGCGGGTTGTCTTGTTTTGAAGATCATCGAGATACAGAAGCAAGGGCCCGGCGCGCTCAAGTTGCCACTGCCGAAGTTTGAGCAGAGCGCTGTAAAAAACAGCGAAAAATTCGTGCTGTGCGATGACATCACGGGCCGACCCGTTGCAGACCGGTCCTATCGGATCGAACTGGCGA
>Ga0163162_10001297_pt1 | contig 23363 bp, 17 predicted proteins | sample S55metaG_FD_115310 | JGI IMG/M metagenome (GOLD analysis project Ga0163162, IMG submission 115310) | Switchgrass rhizosphere microbial communities from Kellogg Biological Station, Michigan, USA - S5-5 metaG | ecosystem: Host-associated > Plants > Roots > Rhizosphere > Soil | place: USA...
AAAAATGCCCTGGGATAAGTACCTTTAAAAATACTGATAGCCATTGTTAAGCTGCCATTAAACTGCTGGTTCAGCTTACTCATTAGCATGGCAGATATATCCTCATGGGCGATGCCCTCAACAATACTATTTTCCAGTGCATGCGAAAAAGGGCCGTGCCCGATATCATGTAACAATATGGCTACAATAACCGCCTCCTCCTCTTCATTGCTGATCACCTGGCCCTTATTTCGTAGTGTTTCGATGGCCATACCCATCAGGTGCATAGCGCCCAGCGCATGATGAAAACGCGTGTGCAATGCTCCGGGGTATACCAGGTGCGTCATGCCCAGTTGTTTTATGTACCTTAACCGCTGGAAATACGGGTGTTCAATTAAATCGAATATCAGTTCGGTTGGAATGCTGATAAAACCGTAAACGGGGTCGTTAATTATTTTCTTTTTATTCAATGTGCTTAATAAGAGTGCAAAAATGTTAAATAAAGGTAACAGACGCGTGGTCTAATTGTTAATTTTTGTTAATCCCTTTAATAATCAACAACAAAACCCTTGCTTTGGGGTTAGTTTACCAGAGATTAGTTAATGAGAGATCAGAGCTTAGTTAATTGGAGAATAGTTGGTTGAAGTTAATTTGTAATGCTTTCTTTCTAATCTCTAATCTCCAGCCTCTATTCTCTAACTTCTGATCCATAACACAAAAATATAATGCAAGATACAACCATATTGTGGGCCGACGACGAAATTGATTTGTTGAGGCCGCATATTCTTTTTTTAAACGAAAAGGGCTACAAGGTTACTACAGTAACTAATGGCAACGACGCCGTTGAAGCCTTTAAGAATAATTATTTCGACCTGGTTTTTTTAGATGAAAATATGCCTGGGTTAACCGGGCTTGAAACCCTGTCGCAAATAAAGAACATCAATAATGATGTCCCGATTGTTTTGATCACAAAAAACGAGGAAGAGTACCTGATGGAAGATGCTATCGGATCAAAAATCGATGACTATTTGATAAAACCCGTTCATCCCAAACAAATACAGCTTACTATAAAAAGGCTGACCGAAAATAAACGCCTGGTTACCGAAAAAACAACCATGGCATATCAGCAGGATTTCAGGAGTTTGGGCATGATCCTCAATGATAACCTTAGCTTCCAGGAGTGGGTTGATGTATACAAAAAACTCATCTATTGGGAACTGGAATTGGAGCAACTGGAGGATGCGGGCATGCACGAAATACTAACGCTTCAAAAAGCTGAAGCTAATGTGCAGTTCTGCAAATTTATCGAAAGAAATTATTTGGGCTGGATTGCAAACCCCGATTCCGGACCAATCATTTCGCCACAACTGTTTAAAAAGAAGGTTTTCCCCAGATTGGACGGAAAAGGCCCTGTGTTTTTTATTTTGATAGATAACTTGCGTTACGACCAGTTCAGGATCATTAACCCTATTATAACCGAATATTTCAGGCTGGAGGAGGAGGACGCATATTATAGTATTTTGCCAACAGCAACCCAGTATGCCAGAAATTCCATTTTTTCGGGCCTGATGCCGCTTGATATGGAAAAACGTTACCCGCAAATGTGGCAGAACGACGAGGATGAGGGTGGCAAAAATTTATTTGAGGGGCAGTTTATTACTGATCAGTTAAAACGGGTGCTCCGCAAGGATATCAAGCACTCCTACAATAAAATTTTAAATATTGACGAGGGGCGCGCACTCAATGAATCGGTAAATAACCTGATGAATAATGAGCTTAATGTGGTGGTGTACAATTTTGTTGATATGCTGTCGCATGCCCGTACTGATATGCAGATGATACGCGAGCTGGCCAGCGACGATGCAGCCTACCGTTCGTTAACTTTGTCGTGGTTTGAGCATTCTCCGTTGTTTGATTTACTTAAGTTTTTAGCGCAAAAGCAGGTCAGGGTGATTATAACTACCGATCATGGCACCATCAGGGTAAAGAACCCAAGCAAGATAGTTGGCGACAGGAATACCAATACAAACCTCCGGTACAAACAGGGTAAAAATTTAAACTTTAACCCGAAAGAAGTATTTCATATACGCAACCCGCATGATGCCATGCTGCCCAAACTTCATGTAAGTTCGAGCTTTGTATTTGCTAAAGAGGACCACTATTTTGTTTATCCAAATAACTACAATCACTTCGTGAATTTTTACAATGAAACGTTTCAGCATGGGGGTATTTCGCTCGAAGAAATGCTGATACCGATTGCCGTTTACGGGCCTAAGTAATTGATGATTTTTTTTTAAATTTGATCACTATTATTATTTTGATTACTAGTTGTGGAAGCGGCAAAGTAAGCATACAAGTAAATTTTCAACAGATAATTGACGCTGTGAAACAATTAACACCAAAAGAAAAATTTGAATTGAACAATATTATTTGGGAAGATGATATCGATATCCCAATCGAAACCCAAAAGCTGGTATTCAGCAGAATAAAATATGCAAAAGAACATCCTGAGACGATGTTAGATTGGGATGAAGCGTCAAAAATGCTGGTTTAATTTAACGACTTAATTAAATTTAGTAAATTTGAATATGGTTTTAGTGTTAAAGAACAGCAAAGACATCAAAAAAGTTAAAGAATTGCTAGCTGACCGGCAGACTAAAAAAAAGTTTGATGCCAAAAAATTTTGTGGAATGCTAAAGGTTGATGAAGATGCGCTAGATATCCAGCACCGGCTCAGAGATGAATGGAACTGATATTTTCATAGATACAAATATTTGTATCTATCTTTTAAATGGGGATATTGTTTTAGCTGAACTATTGCAAGATCAAAATGTATACCTTTCTATCATTACTGAAATAGAACTCTATGCGTACCACGGCAATAACGCTCTTGCTCTTCAAATTTTAAATAATTTCTTAGAATCGGTTTCGATAATTAATATTGACCAAAAAGTTAAATTAAGTACTATTGAAATAAGAAAAAAGGCAAAACTTAAATTGCCGGATTGTATTGTGGCTGCTTCAGCTTTAAGTTATAATCTACCACTTCTTACCGCTGATAAAGATTTTAAAAGGGTGGAGTTTTTGGATTTAATATCATACGAAAATATTTGAATTGCTTTTAAATTTAACATCTCTCACCCAACTTTCCTCCATTGCAACTGAAATAATGTCCTTTGCAAAAACCTCCCGTATCCTGCTTTTTTACGGTGAAATGGGAGCTGGTAAAACCACCCTCATAAAATCATTATGTGAAAATTTGGGAGTTACAGAAGCTGTAACCAGCCCTACCTTTTCTATTGTAAATGAATATATCGGCGCCAGTCAAAAAATTTATCATTTCGACTTTTACCGGCTTAAAAACCAGGCTGAAGCCCTTGACCTTGGTTACGAAGAATACTTTTATTCGGAAGCATGGTGCTTCGTTGAATGGCCCGAAAAAATCGCCGGCCTTTTGCCTGAACACTACATAAAAATTGATATTAATGTCCTGGGCGATAACTCACGCCGAATAAATATTGAGAAGATTTAATTTAAACATTCTCAATTTTTGTTTAACTTCATCATCCAGAAATTAATAGAGAATGAGTTCAGGGAAATACAGTGGATTTTCGGACATTGCCAAGCAAGCTATGATGCAACCCCAGGAGTCGATGCTGGAGGTGAAAAGTAAAAAAAACAAACTTTATATAGGTATTCCTAAAGAGGTCTCCTTTCAGGAGAACCGCATACCATTAACACCTTTATCCGTCGCTTTGCTGATCAATAACGGGCACGAGGTGATGCTGGAAAGCAACGCAGGGCAAGCAGCAAAATTTTCGGATAAGGATTACAGCGAACAGGGCGCGCAAATTGTTTATGATACAAAAAAGGTATACGAAGCCGATATCATTATAAAAATCGCTCCCCCAACACTCAGTGAAATTGAGCTGATGAAGCCCGGGCAAACACTTATTTCGGCACTACAGATATCCACACTTAAAGCCGAATGCCTGCATGCACTGTTAAATAAGAAAGTAACCGCACTTTGTTTCGAGCATTTAACTGACGAAGGTGGCGCGTTAAGCGTTGTGCGTGCCATGAGCGAAATTGTAGGCGCTACATCAATATTGATAGCAGCGGAATATCTTAGCAATATATTTGATGGAAAAGGACTGATGCTGGGTGGTATAACCGGCGTTCCGCCAACCGAAATTGTGATATTAGGAGCAGGCACCGTAGGCGAATATGCTGCCCGTACTGCCATATCGCTGGGTGCCGAGGTTAAGGTTTTTGACCCCTCCATCTACAAACTCCGTCGGCTGCAAAACAATATAGGCAGCCGTGTTTTCACATCTGTTGTTCAACCGATTGTTTTGGAAAAGGCAATCACTACCTGCGATGTGGCTATTGGTGCCATCCGCGCAGAAGACGGCCGCAGTCCCTGCATCGTATCAGAGGCTACAGTAAGCAGGATGAAACCCAATTCGGTCGTGATTGATGTAAGCATTGACCAGGGGGGCTGTTTCGAAACTTCAGAAGTAACCAACCATACTCACCCGGTATTCCGGAAATATGATGTCATCCATTATTGTGTCCCCAACATAGCATCGCGCGTGGCCCGCACGGCTACTTATGCGCTAACCAACATATTCACGCCTATTTTGCTGGATATCGGAGAAAAAGGCAGCCTGAAAAACGTGATATGGCAAAAATCAGGCATTCGTGAAGCCGTTTATATTTACCAGGGCCATTTGACCAATAAACACATTGGCGAACGGTTTTCTATTCCTTGTAAAGAGCTCGACCTGCTTATTGTTTCCCATCGTTAACTAAACCACATGATAAAATTGTCTACGCCCTTAAAAGTAGTTGTTTGCTTAATGCTGATATGTTTCAGCCATACTGTTTTTGCCCAAAATAATTTACAGAATGCCTGGCAGGCTTTTTTTGATAACAAACGCGATGTTGCCAGAACACTGTTTACCGAAGCAACTAAGGATAAGGACCAGGAAGCTGATGCATTGCTCGGGTTGAGCTTGCTCGCACATCTGGACAAGCCAAACGCTGAATCATTCAATGAATTTCAAAAGTTTTGTGAAAAAAGTAAAAATCCCGCACCATATATCTACGCGTTGTGGACTACCGAATCCATTAATTCAACAGCCAAAAGATCACCGCAGGAACTTGCCTTTCTTAAAGCAATAACTGAAAATCATGAATACGACGGCATGCTGGCTGCAATGGCAAGCTCCATGATCGGGCGGCATTATGAAAGCGGAAAACAATTCGACCTGGCGGATGCCGAATACAGTAAAATTGGTTCGATAAACAACTGGGATATAACCGGCGAATTTGAGAATATATCAACCAGCGGATTTGATAAGAAATTTGATGTTATAGATCATCCTGAACCGGGTGCCCTTTTTACCAATAAACACGGCGCAAAAATCGGCTGGCATACCATCTCCGATGTACGGCACGACAGGTGGATTGATTTTACGTATTATACCAGCTACGAAAATTCGATAGTGTTTTCGCAAACTTTCGTAAAATCAGAACAGGACGCCGATGTACAGTTACGCATAGGTGTATCGGGCTCGGTAAAGGTGTGGGTAAATGACGCCCTCGTACTGGCTGTGCCCGAAGAGCGGAATAACGACCTTGACAGTTATATACAAACTATAAAACTAAATAAAGGATATAACCGCTTGCTGGTGCAAATAGGAGAGAGCTATGCCGGGAGATCAAATTTTTTGCTCCGGTTAACTGATAACAACGGCCACATTATACCCGGTTTAAGCATACAGACCAAGGCCCAGCCTTACGTGAAGGCCGGGAGAGCTAAATCCGAAAAGGTAGAACCTTTTGCCATCTCCTATTTTCAGGATGAAATAAAAAAGCGACCCGATTATTTTCTTCCGAAAATACTATTGGCCCATGCTTATTTACGAAATGAAAAAACATTTGAGGCCAGGCATCTGATAGAGGAAATGCGGCAAAAATATCCTAACAGCTCATTCCTTAATTTAATGCTCCTTAATGTGTTTAACCGTGAAGATAACCGGACAGGCGCCGAGACCATTAAGGAAGCGATTAAAAATGTAGACCCTACACTTACCGATGCCCTTGTTTGGAAATACAACGAATATTACGAACAAAAATCGTTTGACAAGGCTGCCGACGTTGTAAAACAAATTGAGGCACAGCAGCCCGACCTGGGCCAGTTTATTTACCAGAGTAAAATAAATTTAGCCGGCGCAAATAAAAACCAGGAGGATATAATAAAATTAGGGGAAGAGGCTTACCTGAAATACCCAGATAACAGGAGCTTTGCTGAGCTGAAATTCGCCATTGAAAAACAGGTCAGGAAAAATCCAAAGGCCACAGACGTGCTTAAAAAATATGTCGAAAGCAATGATGACTACGGCATGGCCAAAACCTTGTCGGATGCTTACATCACCGCGGGCGATGCAGATGCGGGCGTAAAAGTATTGCAGCAGGAGATTAAAAATTCACCGTATGGGTCAGGCATTTATTCGACGCTGGGCAATCAATACTATAATCTGCAGCAGTATGATAAATCGGAAGAATGTTACCTGAATTGTATCAGGATTGCGCCGACGATCAGCTACTATTACTCATCCCTGGGAAAGATAAATGAGATGAGCAACCATAAGGACAAAGCAATACAATATTATAAAAGATCGCTCGAACTCAATCCCAACGACTATGAGTCAATAAAGCAACTGCGCAAACTGCAGGATAAAAAGGACGTTTTTTCTTACTTTAAAGAACCCAATATTGATGAAATTGTTAGGACGGCCCCAAAAGCGGCCGATTATCCTGACGACAATGTGGTGACGCTGAACGAAGAGGTGCAAAAAGTAGTATATGAACAGGGCGGATCGGAAGAACGGCATTTTGTGACGGTTAAAATACTTACCCAAAAGGGAATAGAAAACTGGAAAGAATACAACGTGGATTATGATAAATGGGAAGACCTGCTTATAGAGACGGCCGAAGTAATTAAAGCTAATGGTACGAAAGTGCCCGCCGAGCGAAATGAAAACGATCTGGTATTTACCAACCTTGAAGTGGGGGATATTATCAACATCAGGTATAAAACGAAGAGCTTTTCGCAGGGAAAACTTTCAGGCCATTTCTGGGATTCTTACTATTTTTCGAATGGACGGCCATTTGTAACATCAAAGTATTCGCTGCTGATCAGCAAAAATAGAAGGTTCAACTACAAGTTTTCTCAAAAGCCAATTGTACCTGTAAAAACATCGGCTGATGAATTTGATCTTTATGTTTGGAAAAACGATAAGCAGGAAGGCTTGCAATACGAGGATAAAATGCCCCCGTTGGATGATGTGGCGAATATATTGTATTTAACTTCTATTCCCGATTGGAAATTTGTTTCGCAATGGTACAACGAAATCGGGTCGGCCAAAGCACGGCCCAATTATGAAGTTAAAGAAGTAGTACACAACCTTTTTAATGACGATCCAAATTTACCGGCGATACAAAAAGTAGAAAAGATATATAATTACATCACGAAGAATATTTCCTACAGCGAGGTCTCATTCAGGCAAAGCGGCCTTATTCCGCAAAACCCGGCTGATGTAATCAATACCCGTATTGGCGATTGTAAAGATGTTTCTACGCTATTTGTAGCAATGTGTAAAGAGGCCGGAATCCCTGCCCAACTGGTGCTGGTGAAAACTCATAACAATGGATTGCTAACGATGCCATTACCAAGTATCGACTTTAATCATTGTATGGCGAAGGTGGTGTTAGATAATAACGATTATTATATCGAGCTTACTTCTCAGTGCCTGCCTTTCCGCAGTTTGTATAACAGTTCGCTATATTCAACAATGCTTGATATCGATGATTCGAATAAACCAGCGGATATCAAATACCTTGACCCGGCTACGCGTAAGGAGAACAATGTAAAGCGGGATAAAGAGATTAGCTTTAAGGATAAGGATATGGTGATTAACGAAAAGATGTATAAGACCGCTGCAATAGCTGGTGTAATGCGCGAGTCGTTGGGCGAGCTTTCGGCAAAAGATCAGATGAAGGGCATGAAGGAAAGTATTTCGGCTATTGATGCCGATAATGAAATTACCAAGCTTAAGTACACTAATATTGACCGGAAAAACCCTGTTGATACAGTTTATATGGATTTAGGGTACGAACTAAAAAATTATTTGAAAACAATTGGCGGTATTTATATTTTCACGTTGCCATGGTCGAATCTAGTATCGGCAGGCGATTTGCAGATTGTGCTCCCACGGTATTCAAATATTGATTTGAGCCAGATGTTTGATATGGATAATGCAACTGAAACTATCGTGGTGAACCTTGCGCCCGGTAAAAAAATGGTTGAAGACATAGCTCCGGTATCCCTTAAAAACGACATCATCGAGTACAGTATTACGCCTAAACAGGTTGGCAACCAGGTGATCGTAACGCGGTCTTTCAAATTAAAAAAAGAAGTTGTACCGGCGGCCCGGGCAGGTGAGTTCAATGCTTTTTTTAAGAAAATGGTGGAGGCCGACAATAAAGAATTGGCGATGAAATAAAGATTGCCGTAAAAAAGTTTCAGCAAACATTTTCAACTATTGAGCCTTCTACACATAGGCATTAAAATTGCTTTGTGGTGCTTATAATGAGCTTCCAATAATTAACAGTGAGCATGAGAGTTTTTAGTAAGGCATATTTTAGGCACATGTGGAAGATATTAGTGGCCACATTTACAGGATTCATTAATGATAATGGGCTGAAATTGAGCGCTTCACTGGCCTATTATACCGTTTTTTCCATTGCGCCTTTATTGATATTAATTATATCGCTGGTTGGTTTATTTATGCCTGCCGACGTCGCTACAGGCAGATTATATCCTCAAATTGCCCATTATGTTGGAGCACAGGCTGCGCAGCAGATACAGGATGTTTTGAAAAATCTTCAGTTAGCCGGAAAGTCGACTACAGCAGTTACGATTGGCGTAACCACGCTTTTATTGGGGGCTAGCAGTATTTTCATTGAGATACAGGATTCATTAAATATCATTTGGCGGGTTAAAGCGAAACCTAAACGTGGCTGGCTTAAATTGATACAAAACCGTTTTCTTTCTTTTTCATTAATCATCGGGGTTGGGTTTTTGCTATTGGTTTCGCTGATTGTAAACATTGTAATGAGTGCGCTAAGCACCTGGATTGAGCGTTTTTTACATACTATCACCACTTTGCTTATAAAAGGCATTAACCTGGGTATCACCTTTATCAGTATTTCTGTTTTGTTCGGTATCATTTTTAAGTTTCTGCCCGATGTAAAAATTAAATGGAAAGATGTTAGGAGCGGGGCATTTTTTACAGCTGTACTTTTTATGCTAGGCCAGTATGCCATTAGCCTTTACATTCAGTATACAGCAACAACATCGGCTTACGGCGCTGCCGGGTCCATTTTGGTGATTTTGGTATGGATTTATTATACCGCTGCCATCTTATATATCGGCGCGGAATACACCCAGGTATATGCCGAGGCCATAGGCAGCCAGATTGAGCCCGCCGACTATGCCGTAAGCGTACAACAAACAGAGGTTTTGAAAGAAGTAACTAAGCTGCCGCTGCAAAACCCCGAACTACGGGGAAATTTGAAAAAGGAATAAATGCCCGCCGCGATCTTGTAACTCCAGCCCCATAGTTGTTCATTTGTAGTAGTCAATCGCAATTGTATAAAACTACGTTTGATAAACGTTATAATTACAGATAATATTAGTTGCCCCGTATTTATTAATGTGATTATAATTGTATATTTAATAACCAAATACAAACCTTTGTTGATTCGGCCATTTCATAACTTAAAATGCTTACGTGTAATAGCGCTTATGGCGCTGTTATGTTCTTGCAGTTTAGCAGCGAATGCCCAGTATTTTGATATTAGCGGCAGTAAAAAGCATGTTACCATCCCTTTTAAAATGATAAGGGACATGGTGATAATACAACTGAGTATAAATGGTAAGGGCCCGTTTAATTTTGTTTTAGATACAGGTGTGGGGTTAATGCTTATAACCGACCCCCAGTTAGTTGATTCCATAAATATCCCCAGTAAGCGTACATTAAGAATGGGCGGGCTTGGCGAAGGCGACGATTTTGAAGCGTATGTTACATCGGCTTTGCAAGTTGACATACCCGGCCTGGTTAGTTACGACGTTGCAGCAGCTATCTTAAAAAAGGACCATTTTGGCCTGTCAAATTATGCAGGAATGGCTATTCACGGCTTACTGGGATATGAGTTTTTTAATAATTTGGCCGTAAAAATCAATTTTACAGACAGTACCTTATCTGTTTCAAGACCTAAAGATATACGGTTGTTTAGAAAAGGAAATAAGCTACCAATGTCTATCGAAGATCGAAAGCCTTACGTACAGGCAAAGGTTAGCTTTCCAAACGGCACAAAAGCAGCAGACAAAGTGATTATTGACATTGGCGCGGGCCACCCACTATCCCTTGAAAATATGATAAGGAAACAGGGGCTGCCAGAAAAATTTATAGCTGCTAACCTGGGTATTGGATTAACGGGACCAATTAACGGGTTTATAAGTCGGGTAAAAGAAATAGAGCTTGGCAGGTTTAAAATTAAAAACGTAATAACGTCGTTCCCTGACGAAAATCAAAATACGCCACAAGTAGGTGTGCGTGATGGTAGCATAGGCATGGGGATATTAAAACGCTTTAATTTGATATTTGACTACCCCGACAGTGTTATTTATTTAAAACCCCGGGGCAACCTGAACGAACCTTTTGAGCACGATATGAGCGGGCTGGAGTACTATGGTGCAGGCGATGACTTCACTCATGTTATTATAAGCCGGGTTGAGCCTGGGTCGGCAGGCGACGAAGTGGGGTTGCAGAGGAATGACGAGATATTGTCAATAAATTTTAAGCCTGTTTCCAAAATGAGCCTCGAGGAAATAGATGGTATTTTTAAATCACAGAACGACCGCAATCTTTTGCTCGAAGTTTACCACGATAAAAAAGTGGACAAAGTTATACTGACCTTAAAACGGCGGGTTTGAGGTAATCAGCCTCCGAACTATTTAAATCCGAGATTTATAGATATTACATCCGATGCCAGGTTAGTAGTCGTTGCATAATGTCCGTACCTTATTTCCAATTCGTGAAGGTTTTGCCAGCCCAATACCCCTTTAGGTGGTACAATCCTGAAACCTACCCCGTAAAAGTTGCTTTGGAATTTTGCATACTCATAATTACTGGTGTAATAAGGGTCATTTGGACTATGAACCCCGTAAGGGGCAAAATATTTGGCTGCCGACTGGTTATAATACCTGTAGAAAGGGGAAATTGAAAAGAATGGCGTTATCTTATAGGCGATCTCCAGATTTGCGGTATTTGAATTGCTACCCCAATTATCGGTATAATAGCGGTAATAGGAACGCAGAATTATATTATCACCCAAAAAGTAATTGGCCCGGAAACCGAGCGGAAGTTTAAACCGTGATGAAGGCAGCTTTTCGATACTGTCCTTGCCGGATGTAAAATATACCCGGTGGAAAGGCAGACTCAGATAACCGGTTTGCGCAACAACATCGCCCAAAAGTTCAATCTGAAGCCTTGAATTAATTATTTGAGAGTAGGAGAATGCAGCCGTGTAAGTGTTTCGTGGCTTGGTAGGAATAGCAGGGGCTGAAATGCTGCCATCGGAGCTTAACACGGTTCTGCCACTTGCAGTAGTTACATAAGTCGGCCCTGAAGAGTTTACTACCGGTTTTGGAATAAACTCGGCAGGATAAATTAATACAACATGGTCAAAGTAGCCTTGCAATTTGGCGGTAAATTCGCCGCTTTTATCGCCGGTTTTCTTTGAAAAATGCACATCAGCGCCAAGGGACTTATAATTGTACTCACCCGAATAATACGCACCCAGGCCGAAAGTATTGCCGGTTTTGGCGTTTTCTATCGTCCAGTCAAGTGATGGATAAATTCTGGTTCCGCCTGTTTTGCCGCGCCCCAGGGTGTCAACCCATGCTGAAGAAGCAGAAGTGTGATGATCGATACCCAAACCAATTGAAATGGAATTTTTATTGAGATTGTTGCCCAGCCATGCCAGTTTTAAATCTAACCCGTTAGAAATATCCGTTACTTTTTCAGTTCCAATACCTCCTGTTATTGCGGAATGGTTGCCATTTTGTTTGTAATAGCTCGAAACCAGGTTTACCTCATCCAACCGCAGCGCCCGTGGTCTGTAGTCGCTATTGTTATCCGGCGTATCTACCCTGATTGGTGTATATAAACTAAAAGGGTTTTTATTGGTGACGGCAGTATCCGGTTTGGTTTGCGCATGCGCATTCAACCTGCATATGAGGGTAAATCCGATAACGGATAAGTATACTTTTTTCATTAATAATTATAATTCTGATAAAGGTTTAATTCAATTGCACCCGCACCCGCCACCAGTTTTTCCGGCGTTCGCGCCCGATGCGCTTTCGCGATACGATTGAAAGTTCAATTCATTTTTTTCTACCTTCCGGTTGCTCAGTGCCATTTCCGAGTCGTTAAGTCGGCTTTTCTGGTACTCCTTTAAATGGGCACATGAAGTGACTGATACCGTTAGCAGAATACAGCTTGCCACTTTAATGAATTGCTTTATCATCGTTTTGAATTATTTAAGATTAATATTTTTCGACGTGTATAAATTGTTGTTGTCATCTATTATCACAGCTTCAATATTTTTTATCTGGTTAATCATGTCCAGCCCGGCGTTAATTCCCATAATCATAACGGGCGTTGCCATGGCATCGGCGATCTCGGCGTTTGTTGTAATAATGGTAACGCTCTTAATTCCCGACACCGGAAGCCCGGTTCTTGGATCGATGGTATGTGAGTATTTTTTGCCGTCAATCAAGATAAACTTTTCGTAGTTACCTGATGTAGCCACTGCCATGTCCGTAATGCTCATATAGGAAAATACGTCGTGTGATGAATCGGGGTTAGCTATCCCCACCGTCCATTTTTTTCCGTTAGGCTGAACTCCCCACGCGCTCATATCGCCTGAGGCATTTACAACCCCGCTCTCTACCCCTTGCTCTTTCAATACCTGCCTCGCGCGATCAGCAGCGTACCCTTTACCGATGCCGCCAAATCCTATCCGCATTCCCTCTTCACGTAAAAAAACCGTGCAGTTTTCATCATCGAGTACAATGTTCTTGTAATTGATAAGCCGCACCATTTTTTTTGCGGTGATCTTATCCGGGAGGGAAGTCATGTTTAAATCAAAGTTCCACAACCGCTTATCTATGGAGCCATAAGTTATATCAAACGCGCCCTGGGTAACGTCAGATATCCTGATCGATCGTTCAATGAGATTGTAGGTTTCCCTGCTCACAGCAACCGGCATTATGCCGGCGTTGCGGTTGATATGAGCGGTTTCGCTATCGTCGCTAAAAGTAGTAAGCAGTCGTTCAATACGCCGTATTTCTTCAATCCCGGCGTCGATTTTCTCGTTGGCCCATTTTTCATCATCGGCAACTACACTCAGTTCAAAGTGGTTACCCATTAACTTACAGCCTCGTTTATAGACTTTTAATTCGGACATGCCAACGTTTAAGTTTTAGAAAAATCCCTGTTGGTTAGTAACAATCGCTAACCACTTTATTCTAATCAATTTTACAACCTAATTCTGAAGAACGGATGAAATTTAAGCCAGGCCGGTTGCATGTTGCAACATTTAACATTTATTAACAAATTATATTAAATTTAGCTGGCAAAAATTTTACGATAGGGCAATACTATCCAATTTGTATGAAAAGCATTCGATTTGTCAAAAAGATTGTATTTTACCTAAGTTTACATTTTTGAGATTTTTAAACATATTGATATGTCGGGATATTTAAGAAGAAACGTTTACGTAGTTATAGCTGCATTTGCAATTGCAGCTATTGCCAATTCATGCGCAACAAAAAAGGAGGCGCAAACAGTAACGGTTAAAACAACATCCACCGCTACTGGCTCGTCTGCCACCGCTACCATCGGGCCATCCAGAAAAGAAGGTATTAAGAAATTCAGCGACGTGATACCCGCTAAAACGAAGATTGATACAGGCCTCTTTAATGTTTATAAAGTCGACGGGAAATATTATTACGACATTCCGGACTCATTGATTGGCCGGGAAATGCTGGTTGTAACCCGTGTGGTAAAAACACCCGCTGATATAAAAGTAAGGTATGCGCAGTACGGTGGCGAAGAAACCAACGAACAGGTTTGGAAATGGGAGCGACATGATAAACAGATATTTATCCGTGTTCCGAGCTATTCTATCAGGGCCGACAGTACCAGCGATATGTATAAATCGGTTAAAAACTCCAACCTGGATGTGGTGCTGGCATCTTTCGATATCAAAGCCTATAATAAAGATACTACCGGGGTTGTAATTGATGTTACCGATTTTTATAATGGCGATATTGCTGCAATCGGGATACCAGATGAAGTAAAAAAAGCCTATAAAATTTCGGGTGTGGATAATTCAAGATCTTTTATTGATACCGTTAAAAGTTTCCCAATCAATATCGAAGCACGTACGTTAAAGACCTACCGTGCTGCAGAATCGCCGACCGACAACACGAATGGCGCCATAACATTTGAGCTTAACACTTCCATGCTGTTACTCCCAAAGACACCGATGAAGGCGCGGTTAAGTGATGCAAGGGTAGGTTATTTTGGGCAAAGACAAACAGACTACGGAACTGATGCGCAAAAGGCTGAGGTGACCGCGTATATCCACAGGTGGAAATTAGAGCCCAAAGATGAAGCAGCCTACGCCCGGGGCGAATTGGTAGAACCTAAAAAGCAGATTGTGTATTATATTGATCCGGCAACTCCAAAAAAATGGGTGCCGTATCTTATACAGGGAATCAACGACTGGCAAGCCGCATTTGAAGCTGCCGGGTTTAAAAATGCTATTGTGGGCAAAGAGGCGCCAACAGCCAAAGAAGACCCGGGCTTTAGTACGGAGGATGCCCGGTACAGCGTAGTGAGATATTTTGCGTCAAATGTTGAAAATGCCTATGGCCCGCATGTTTCTGATCCGCGAACCGGGGAAATTCTTGAAAGTCATGTAGGGTGGTACCATAACGTTATGCAATTAGTGCACGACTGGTATTTCGTGCAAACCGCTGCCGCGAATCCGAAGGTACGCCAGGCCAAATTTTCCGATGAGCAAATGGGCGAACTTATCCGTTTTGTATCATCACATGAAATTGGGCATACATTGGGCCTGCCACATAATTTTGGATCAAGTTATGCCTACGCGGTTGATTCACTACGATCAAAATCTTTTACAGATAAGCATGGTACAGCGCCGTCTATAATGGATTATGCCCGTTTCAACTATATTGCTCAGCCCGGTGATGGCGTGACGCATTTTTATCCCCAGATTGGTGAGTACGACCGATGGGCCATAAAATGGGGCTATACCTGGTTTCCCGGTAAAAAGTCGCCTAAAGAAGAAAAAGAAATATTAAATGTTTGGACAAAGGAAAAAGCAGGTAACCCACTGTATTATTTTGGCAGACAGGGCACTTCAATTGATCCCCGTTTGCAGAATGAGGATTTGGGTGATAACGCTATGAAGGCCGGTACCTATGGAATTGCTAATTTAAAACGCATTTTACCGAATTTGGAGAAATGGACCTATCAAAAAGGGGAGGATTTTAGTGATTTAAGGAATTTATATAACGAAGTTTTAGGCCAGTATTCCCGTTATATGGGCCATGTTACCGTAAACATTGGCGGTATGAACGAGAATTTCAAGACATATGATCAAAAAGGGCCGGTATATGACTTTGTTGCTAAAGACCGTCAGCGTGAGGCTGTGCTTTTTTTGAATGCACAACTATTTAACACGCCGATGTGGCTGATTGATGGCGGCGAGCTAAGCGAATTTGATAATGGTATAATGCTCAACAGGATTAAGGGTGTGCAGGTGGGCATCCTTGGCAATGTGCTTGCGCCGTCGAGGCTATCACGGATGTTTGATAACGAAACAAAAAATGGAAGCAAGGCATATAGCGTAAGCAATTTATTTGTGGATTTGCGGGGAGGGATTTTTACGGCCGGAAGACCTGACGCGTTTAAACGTAATCTCCAGCGCGGATACATCGAAGATTTGAAAATTTTGCTGAATGACGACTTTAAGGGCGTTCCAGGCATATCTGCTGAAGACATGGCTAATATAGGTTTAACGCCGATGAATATGGCCCTTTCTGACTTAAGGCCAATGGTGCGTGCTGAATTGAAGGCTATTGACGCTCAATTGCCAAAAGGCGGTGATGCCATTACATCGGCCCATTACACCGATCTGCATTTGCGGATAAAGGAAGCGCTTAATCCAACCAGGCCAATTGTCAATTTGCCGGCGGCCGGGCGCAGCCTTACCAGCGAATACCCTGGTACCGGGAAAACAGATGATTATTTAAACTGCTGGCCTGAAATAAACGCCGGCAAATAATATATTTAATTGAACCGTGGTTTACCTGATTCGGGATTCCAGTTCGCGAATTTCGTAAGCCGCGATTCGCTATTAAAGGTATAAGAAAGCCTCTAAATTGCCTTTTCTGTTTGCTTTTGACAGTGCTTTCAGGCCGGCGTTCATGCTTACCTGGTTGGTACTGTTGTCTATGTAAGCTATCAATTTCTCAACGGCTTTTAAAGTAACGTTTCTTGTATCGGCAACCGACCTGTTTTGAAGTGAATAGGAGGTTACACAAGCGAAGTAAACGGTCATCAGGTCGAGGTCGGCTTCTATGTATTTCAATATATTTTGGTCCATAACAAAAGTGAAGTCGGGCGTTCCTTGCATCCACTTAAAAATAAACTGACCGGCTTTTAACCTCGATGGGTTTTTTTGATCGGCAGGTGTTGCCAGCAGATAATTGCAAGCCTGCAGCACAACCGGCTCCGCTGCGCGGTAATCAGCTTTGGTCACCAGTTTCACGCTATCTGTCTGTGGCGGCGTTTGCGAAAACCCTGCGCAGGCCGAAATAACAGCCAATAAAGTGAGGAGCATTTTTTTCATTTGAGATTTATGGCTTAAATCAAAATCTTAATAAATTAAGCCATAATTTTTCACAATAGGAAATGACGCGACCAATGCGGCGACTATTGTTACAAAAAGTGATCGAAGGTATCGCTTCTGATGCCGAGCCGCAGGGTTTCTAAAGGGATTACATCAGCGGGCGCAATATTGCCTAAGCTTACGTTGGCGCCAATCAATTTGATAAACCAAACCTGCTGTGCTTTTTGAGGGGCCTCCCATATAATGGTTTCTTCCGGTATCTGGGTTAGTATCTCATCGACCAGCCCCTGCCGAACCTCACCTGAATCACGATAGATACCTACGTTACCGCTTTCGCGTGCTTCGGCAATTACCTTCCACGATCCAGCTTCAATTTCAGCCTGCATAAGCTTAATCCATTTATAGGGCGCAAATATTTTTTGTATGTCTTTTGAGCCAACTTCAGATATTACGGTTAGCTGTTTGCTTAATTTGCTGATGTAATCGCATTTTACATCATGTTCAATTTCGATGGAACCGTCAGATACCTCCACGTATTCCATTTTATATTTATCCAGTATACGGCAATAATCATCAAACTGGCCGCGAACAATAAACGCTTCAAATAATGTTCCTCCAAAATATACCGGTATACCGGCTTCGCGGTAAATGACCAATTTTTTATCGAGATTTGGCGTTACGAATGAGGTTGCCCAGCCCAATTTAACTATATCGGTGTGCGCGCCGGATACTTCAACAAAATCTTCTACTTGCCTTAAACTAAGCCCTTTGTCCATAACCATGGTAATGCCGGTGTCGCGTGGCTTTGCAGCCCGTTCGGGAAGATTGTTGATGTGATAGTTCATAAGGGGTATTGTTGGTTATAGCCTATAACTAAAAGTTCTAATGGTACAAATGTCAGTAAAAATGTGCGGATGTGCAAATGCGGAAAAAAAATGTGCAGATGTGAAAATGAAAAAGATGTGCGGATGTGCAGATGTGCGAATATGCAGATGAAAAATTTATATGCGAATAACCCACTTCCACGATAGGTGAACTTAGGAGGTGATAATTATCTTAACCACGTCTAAAATCCGCACATCCGCACATCTGCATATTTGCACATCCAATCTCTACTTCGTGTACCGGTTGATGATATCTATAATTACTTTATTCTTCTGTAGCTGTGGCAAATAATCGAAGAGGATATAATGCTTTTCAGGGTCGGATGCTAAGGCCAGCTCGAGGTAGTTCATCGCTTCGTTATATTCACCTTTCGCAAAAAGATAAGCCACCATACGGTAATATAATTCTGCTGCTTCGGGATTGTTTTTTATAGCTTGCGAAATAACTTCGATTGCGTCAACCAGGCGGGTTTGTTCATATAAAATAGATGAATAATCCAGCCAGGCATCCACATCAATCGGATTAAGCTCCACTACTTTTTCGTAAGCATGTTCAGCTTCTTCCATATGGCCAAGCTTATATTCTGCATCAGCGATGGCAAACCAGTAGTCGGCATTTGCTATATCAAGGTCAAGCGCTTTTTTATAAAAATGAAGCGCTTCAAAATAACGCTCTTCGAAATCAAGCGTCACACCTATCCCGAACCAGGCATCGGCCAGCTTGGGGTCCATTTTTACCGATTTTTTATAAAACGCGCGGGCATCGTCCATCTGCTCCAGCTTTTCGTAGCATTCGCCTATCGCGCAATAAGTATCGGCATTGGGCTGCTCATATTCAAAAGTGTGGCGGTAAACTTCTATAGCCTCTGCATACTTTTCAAGATTAACAAGGGCATTCCCTTTATTAAAATAAGCTGATGCAAAACTGTCTTTAATCAATATCGCGTAATCATAGGCATCAATTGCTTTTTCAAACAGGCTAAGTTTGGTAAAAGCGTTACCCAGGTTATACCATGCGGCATAACTATATGGCTCATTATCAATATATTGCTGATAAAACAACACGCTTTCCTGCTGATTATCTAAAACATCATAACAAAAAGCCAGTTCGTATAAAGCATCCTGGTTTTCCATATTTTGCTTCAGGCAGAGCTTAAGGTAGGTTATGGATGTTTCGTAATCTCCCATGTTTTGGTACACATAGGCGATATGAAGCAATACCTCGTCGGTTTCCTCGGCCAGATCAAGCGCTTTTTCGTAATTTTCAAGGGCTTCGCCGTAACGCTCCATGCTTTCGTACATGTTGCCGCGGATGATATATATATCCGGGTCGGAAGCTTCCAGCATCGCCGCTTTCTCAAGGGCGGCAAACGCTTCGGTAACCTGATTCGTGATTACCAAAAGCTGGGCCTGTTTAATTAAAAAAACTGCAGCAAAGGGGTGCTGGTTCCGGGCATATTCTGCCACCTGGAGCGCCTTTTGAGGGTCGTTCTTTTCGATGTAGTAGTCGATTATGTTCTCAAACGCCTGGGCATCAAAAAAGTACTGATCATGATTGCGAATCATTTCCTCGTACCGTTCTACCGAAAACTTTGGATCTTCGGCAAAACCAAATTCAAATTCTTCTTCCATTCAATATTGTTTCAGAACATAAGCTCAATTAGGGAACTCTATAGCTTATTTTCGAGTTTAACTGAGTTTAAATTACAAGTAATAAACACCTATAATACAAAATAGTTATCAACATTCAAACATTGCTCACAGCTGTAAATGCAAAGCCTTGATAATTAACGCAATCATTTTGCGTGCAAAGGGAGGGTTGATAAATAATTTGCCTTAAAGATTTTTACCTTTGGCAAAAGTAGCAATTATGAGCCTTAATATTCCCGATCTCCTTAATCGTTTACATATAAACGACATAAATGAGGCATTTAGTACGGGCGAAACCTGGGCAAGTTCGCCGGAAGCATCCATAAAAAACATCGTATCCCCTGTTGACGGCAGCAGGATCGCTTCCGTAAAAATCGCCGATGAAAATAATTATAACGCGGCTGTGGAACAGGCTGCCAAAGCCTTTAAAAGCTGGCGAGTGATACCGGCGCCCAAGCGCGGCGAAATTGTACGCGAAATAGGCGAAGCGCTGCGTACAAAGAAAGAAGACCTCGGCAGGCTGGTAAGTTACGAGATGGGCAAAAGCCTGCAGGAGGGCTATGGCGAGGTGCAGGAAATGATAGACATAGCCGATTTTGCCGTAGGCTTAAGCCGGCAGCTATACGGGTTAACCATGCATTCCGAAAGGCCGCAGCACCGTATGTATGAGCAGTACCATCCTTTAGGAATTGTGGGTATTATTTCGGCGTTTAATTTTCCTGTGGCGGTGTGGAGCTGGAACGCCATGCTGGCTTGGGTATGCGGAAATGTTTGTATTTGGAAACCCTCGGAAAAGACACCGTTAACAGCCATTGCCTGTCAGCATATCGCACAAGAGGTATTCAAAAAGCATCATATTGACGAAGGCGTATCTTGCCTGGTTATCGGCGACAGGGAGATTGGCAGCCTGATGGCGAATGATACCCGTGTTCCGCTTATATCCGCAACAGGCTCAACCCGGATGGGTAAAGCCGTTGGTATGGCTGTTGGCGCCCGCCTTGGCAGGAGCCTGCTGGAACTGGGCGGTAATAATGCCATTATCATCAGCGAAAATGCTGACTTGGATATGGCCCTTATCGGTGCTGTGTTTGGTGCGGTGGGTACAGCAGGTCAGCGCTGTACAAGTACGCGCAGGCTCATCATCCACGAAAGTGTTTACGAGCCGTTTAAACAAAAGGTGGTAAGCGCGTATGCGCAGATCAGGATAGGTAACCCGTTGGATGAAAATAACCATATGGGGCCACTGATTGACGGTGACGCAGTTAAGTTATACCTGGATGCGATAGCCAAATGTAAAGCGGAAGGCGGCAATTTTGTGGTGGAAGGCGGCAAGCTGGAAGGCGCACAATATGCCTCGGGCTGTTACGTAAAGCCATGTGTCGCCGAAGTGGAGAACCATTACCAGATTGTACAGCACGAAACTTTTGCGCCCATACTGTACCTAATAAAATACAATGACTTAGAGGAGGCCATTGCCTTGCAAAATAATGTTCCGCAGGGGCTTTCATCGGCAATTATGACCGGTAATTTGCGGGAAGCAGAACAATTCTTATCTTATGCCGGTTCCGACTGCGGAATAGCCAATGTCAATATAGGAACATCGGGCGCCGAAATAGGCGGGGCCTTTGGAGGTGAAAAGGAAACCGGCGGTGGCCGCGAGTCGGGCTCAGATGCCTGGAAGGTTTATATGCGCCGGCAGACAAATACAATTAATTATTCCAAAACGCTGCCGCTGGCGCAAGGGATTAAATTTGATTTATAGAATTAGGTTAAAAAGGTTGTAAACGTTGTAAGAGTTAAAATATGATTATTTCAAACCCAATTTCGGCAAGGATGGTTTCTCAACCATTACAACCACTACAACGATTAAAACAATTGCAACTTTTAACAATCCCTAATGTCTAACCCACGCCAATATGTTATAAGTTTTATATTCGGCGCCGCGCTATTTGCCGGGTTTAAAACTTTTGGGCAACAGGCGATGAAAGCCGATAGTGAGCCGCCAAAAAATTGGCATGAGCTGGATTTAAAAACGGACGGTTATTATGGTATCAGCCTTAAACAGGCGTACCAGTTTGTAAAAGGCAAAAAAAGCAAAACGGTAATTGTGGCCATTATTGATGGCGGTATTGATACGGCGCAGAAGGATTTAAAAGGTGTTTTATGGGTGAATGTTAACGAAATAGCCGGGAATGGCATCGATGACGACCAAAACGGCTACACCGATGACGTTAACGGCTGGAATTTTTTAGGTGGTAAGGACGGCAAAACTGATTTTACGGAAACTGCGGAAGAAGTAAGGGAATATTTTAAATTAAAGGATAAATACAGCGGCATTACTTCTCCGCTACCTGGTAAGGAAAAACAATATGCTTACTGGCTGAATGTAAAAGCTGTCTACGATTCCACCATTAACAAATCAAAAAGGGAACTTAAGGGCATCTCGTCTGAACTGAATATTCTAACCGCTACCAATTATTATATTAAACAGGCGCTTAACTTAAAATCGGATCAAAGCTTTACTGCCGCTGATCTGCCCCGCATTAAAACCACTAACGACACAGTTAATCAAAGCAAAACCGTTTGGGAATCGGTTTTTCACCAGATTGGCGAAACTACCACCAATGCCAAAATAATTAGGGAAGTAAGCGACTATTACGCCACCTTAAATAATATACTGACCCCGGATCTTGATGTTCGGGCACGAACGATTGGTGACAATCCTGACACGCTTGACAATAAGCCCTACGGCAGCAATATCTTAAAAATGTCTGACGCCTCGCACGGCACTGGCGTTGCTGGCCTGGTAGGCGCTGTGCGTAGCAATGGTTATGGTATTGATGGCGTTGCAGACGACGTTAAGATAATGGCATTAAAAGTAATACCCAAAGGTGATGCCTACGATAAGGATTTGGTTAACGCAATCCGTTACGCGGTAGACAACGGGGCCAAAATTATTGATATCAACTTCGGGAAAAAGATATCGCCGCATAAGGAATGGGTGGACGCGGCTTTCAAATATGCAGCCGAAAAGGATGTGCTTTTAGTGATGGCTGCGGGGAATGATAACCTGGATGTTGACAAAGTAACCGTGTATCCTAACGATACTTTTTTGGACGGCTCCTCTGCAGATGCTGATAATTTTATAAATGTAGGGGCATCGGGTCCCAAAACGGACGAAAACCTGGCAGCGGATTTCACGAATTACGGAAAGAAAAATGTAGATGTTTTTGCCCCAGGCGTTAAAATTACCTCCATTGATGCCGATGCAGAGTTTAACAAGGAGGACGGTACCAGCTTTTCTGCCCCCATCGTTGCCGGCATTGCATCGCTTTGTTTAGAATATTACCCCAATCTGAGCGCCAAACAACTGAAAGAAGCAATTTTAGGATCAGCCACGCCGTTAACCGGAACAATGGTTATAAAGCCAGGCAGCAAAGATGAAAAGGTTGATTTTACTACACTCTCGAAAACGGGTGGCGTAGCCAATGCTTACCGGGCATTACAGATTGCATCGGAAATGAAGGGGGAGCGGAAGGAGTAGGTTGGTCATTGAGTCATCAGGTCATTGGGATTGAACGGGTAATAGTTTGATTGTTAATTGACTGCCGCCTGTTAACTTCCCACTGCAAACTATTTGGAACCCCAATTGCAAATCACACTTCATTCATTATATTTGCGGTCGAAAAACATTCTTTTTAATAACACGATGAGAGAAATACAGTTTAGGGAAGCGCTTAGGGAAGCAATGGTTGAAGAAATGCGCAA
>Ga0163162_10001299_pt1 | contig 23358 bp, 21 predicted proteins | sample S55metaG_FD_115310 | JGI IMG/M metagenome (GOLD analysis project Ga0163162, IMG submission 115310) | Switchgrass rhizosphere microbial communities from Kellogg Biological Station, Michigan, USA - S5-5 metaG | ecosystem: Host-associated > Plants > Roots > Rhizosphere > Soil | place: USA...
TCAGGGTACTTTCCATATGGGTCCCAGTGATGAGGATGTAAACTATGCTTTCACTACCCGTAACAAACAAATTTCCATCAACGGTTTCTGGATGGATGCTACGGAAATTACCAACAACGAATACCGCCAGTTCACCAACTGGGTACGCGACTCAATCGCCGGTTCGATGATGGGTTACAAAGGAAAGGATGGTAACAGTCTCGACTGGACGAAGATCAAAGCCATCAAATGGGGCGATCCGAAAACCATTGAGCAGATCGACGGTATGATTGTTTCTCCCGACAACCGCATTTTTGGAAAGAAAGAAATCGACGTGAACAAACTGATGTATCACTCCGAGACTTTCAACTTCAAAGAATCTGCGAAGAGAGAAAACGCAACCAAACCCCGCTCAGCATTTAAAATCACAAAAGATATTCCCATCTATCCTGACACATTGGTGTGGGTAAGAGACTTCTCTTATTCTTACAACGAACCAATGTCGAAGAGATATTATTCTCACCCTTCTTTCGGTAACTATCCGGTAGTAGGTGTGAATTGGAAGCAGGCTACTGCTTTCTGCGAATGGAGAACAAATTATCTCAACTCTTTCCTGGAATCTAAGAAGAGGGCTACTGAATCAGATTTCCGTCTGCCTACAGAAGCAGAATGGGAATACGCTGCACGCGGTGGTCGTTCTCAGGCTCCTTATCCCTGGGGTGGTTATTACCTGAGGAATAAGAAAGGTTGTTTGCTTGCGAATTTCAAACCTGGTCGTGGTAACTATCCTGAAGACGGCGGTTTCTATACCGTACGTGCAGATGCTTACTGGCCTAACGACTTCGGCTTATACAATATGGCTGGTAACGTAGCCGAGTGGACTTCATCATTGTATTACGAAGGCGCATATAATTTTCAACATGACATGAATCCGGATATCCGTTGGAATGCTAAAGAAAGTGATCCCCCCCGTATGAAACGTAAAGTAATTCGTGGTGGTAGCTGGAAAGACGTGGGTTACTTCCTTCAGACCGCTGCTCGTACTTACGAGTACCAGGATACTGCCAAGGCATATATCGGATTCCGCTGTGTGATCGATTTGCCGCCGACGTCAGGCCGCAAATAATGAGGAGATAAAAAAGAGCAGAAAGACAAGACGAGATACCAAAACTTCCTGAACTAGCGTTCTACTAAATCTTATTGTTAATAATCCATGCTTTGTGAAGTGAAAACTGCACAAAGCATGGTTTTCCCTGAAACCCAATAAATTTTTAATTCTTAAATCCAAAAACTCAATTATCATGGCAGGTACATCTAAATCTACTGAAAAACTCGTAAACGTTATTGTGTGCGTGGGTGCTGCAGTAGTGATCTTTGGCGCTTGGGCAAAAATTCTGCACAAGTCATTCGCCGACATCATGCTTACCGTAGGTCTCTTAACAGAAGCGACCATCTTCCTCATCTATGCATTTCTTCCCCCTCCCGGACAAGAGATGGCAAAGCTGGCTGAAGCCCTCCCCAAAATGACATCGGGTGGAAATCCTGCCTTGCAGAGCATGGATAAAATGTTGCAGGAAGCTGAAATCAACCCCGCTAACATGAAACGCCTTAGCGAAAGCTTCGGTAAACTCGGAAAGACAGTTGATGACATGACAGACATCGCTGACATGGCAAAAGCCACTGGCGATTATACCACCAAAACCAAGGAAGCTTCTGCTGCACTGGGTACAATGAAAGATGCTTATTTGGGCGCAACTGCTACCATCAAGCATTTCAATGATGCCGCTGACAGCACCAAGCAATTCCACGACCAGGTGAATACTTTAACCAAGAACCTGTCATCTTTAAATACGATTTACGAACTGGAACTCCAGGACACAAACAATCATCTGAAAGCGATGAATAGCTTCTATAGCAACCTCGTTCAGGCTTCTCAAACAATGCAGGGAAGTGTTGACGACGCTAAGAAGACACAGGAACAGATTGCTTTGTTGGCCCGTAACCTTGGTAACCTGAACCAGGTGTATGGCAACATGCTGTCTGCAATGCAGGGCAGATAATGCGCATAGGTAATTGAACTATGGAGAACCTAAATTGTAAATCTTAAATCCTAACGAATCATGTCTTTACCTAAAGAGCCGCGGCAGAAGATGATTAACATGATGTATTTGGTGCTGACAGCATTGTTGGCCCTGAACGTATCAGCAGAGATCATCAACGCCTTCAAAACGGTAGATAACAGCCTTGTTAAATCAAACGGCACGTTAACTTCTACCAGCAGCGGCATATACAAAGCACTCGCTGATGCCAAAAATGATCCCAAAAATGCTGCTAAAGCAGCTATCTGGGCTCCTAAGGCAGAAAAAATAGCGGCACTGTCAAAACAGGTTTCCGACTATATTGATAACCTCAAACTCACATTGAAAAAAGAAGCTGGTTACGCTCCTGAAAAAGGCGATACCACCTACAAGTACGATAACCTCGATGCTCCTTCACGTTTGTTCGATACACAGGGCGAAGGTGAAAAACTGAGAGCAACGTTGGAAAAGTACAAGCAGGATGTTTTGGCTGATCCTGAACTTGCAAAAGAATTTGCAAATAAGATCACCATCAACACTGCTATCCCGGTTTCAGAATCTGGAAACACCAACCAAACCTGGACGACGGCTTATTTTCACATGACGCCCACCATCGCGGCGCTCACCATGCTGAGCAAGTTTCAGAATGACGTGAAAAATACCGAGTACCAAATGGCAAACTACTGCTTAAGTCAGATTAGCTCAGTAGCGCTGATTCTCGACAAGTTCGAACCCCTGGTTAGTACCAATTCAACTTACCTGATGCCAGGTGAAGAATTGGAAGTTCAAGCCGGTGTGGGTGCATTCAACGCCGCTGCTAAACCTGTGATCAGTATCGATGGAAGAAACATTCCTGTAAATGAACACGGTGTTGCCGAAACCAAATTCGCCGCAGGCGGATCAGGTTCACACGCTTTCACAGTGAACATTTCATATGTTGACCCCGGTACCGGTGAAAATAAAACCATCACCAAAAAAGTTGACTATACCGTAGGCCAGGCTTCTGGTGTGGCGGTAATGGCCGACAAGATGAACGTGCTTTATATTGGTGTAGATAACCCCCTTACCATCACTGCAGGCGCAGGTGCTGAAAAAGTATCTGCCAGCTTAACCGGCGGTAGCATTACCCACGGAAGCGGCAACCACTTTATAGCTAAACCCGGCGCTGGTACTGGTGGCGAACAAACTGTAACCGTTTTGGTTGAAGGCAAACCCGCTGGTAAAGTTACTTTCCGCGTGAAAAACCTTCCTCCTGCAACTGGTTATGTGGGTACATCAGGCGGCGGCTTGATTCCTTCAGCTACCTTCAAAGCCATGGGCGGTGTTAGAGCTGTGTTGGAAAACTCAGAATTCTCTGCCGACTATGAAGTGTTGAGCTATACCATCGCTGGTATGGGTCCTGAATTCCCTGACTATATTGCGCAACAGAACAATGGTCCCCGTTGGGCCGGTAACGCAGCTGCGCTGGTTTCAAAATTGAAACCCGGATCAGGTGCCTACATCGACAATATCAAAGCAAGAGGTCCTGATGGCAGGGTAATTACATTAAAACCGCTGTCATTCATCCTTAGATAATAAATTTGCAATAAGGATCGTTTAAATTGAATAGTAAACTTTTAACCATGAAATTGAGATTTGCGAAATACGCCTTGTTCCTGGTCGCCTTCCTGGCCGTTGCAACGGTGGTGGATGCTCAACAAAAAAAGAAGCCCGCCACACGCAGCAAAGTCACCAAGACTACAGGCAAGAAATCTACTACCAAGAAAACAAACAAGCCGCCTCCCACTGTGAAGGCAACGGCAAAAGATACCCTGGTAGCAGCCGCGCCCCAGAACATGCTGAAACTGGATACCATCAGGCGTTCACTGCGTAACGACAACGCAATTGAAAGAAACCTGGTGAAGGACCGTACTCCGCTGGCGTATGAGCATATCCGTGAGGATGACGCCGTGTACCGCCAAAGGGTTTGGAGACAGATCGACATCCGTGAAAAGATGAATCTGGCCTTCAAATACAAGGCCGACGAAGACAACGGTAACCAACGATTCATCAGCATCCTGTTAAACGCACTGAGAAGTGGCGAAGTAACCGCTTTCAATGCCAGTATCGACGACCGCTTCACGGTTCCCATGAGCCTGAACGAAATCGCTACCATGCTGGCCGGTAAAGCTGATACCATGCAGATCCCCGACTGGGTTAAAGACCCCACCGGTTCTAAAGGTATCATGAAGGACTCTGTTGTTGTACAGGAATTCAACCCCGATGATATCACCAAATTCAGGATTAAAGAAGAATGGGTATTCGATAAAGAATCATCACGCATGTACGCCAGGATCCTCGGTATCGCTCCGATCAAAGACGCGATCGACCAGGTGACCGGTAAAGTGCTCGGTGAAACACCCATCTTCTGGGTTTACTATCCTGACTTAAGGCCGGTATTGGCGAGGTACGAAGTGTACAATGGTAAAAACTTCGGTGCGCGTATGAGCTGGGAAGAATTGTTCGAAAGCCGTTTCTTCAGTAGCTACATTGTGAAGTCTACTATCGAAAATCCCTACGACTTGTTTGTGAAACAATATATCAACGATCCCATCATGCGCTTGCTTGAAGGGGATGAGATCAAGGATAAGATCTTCAACTACGAACAGGATCTTTGGTCGTACTAAAACTAATTCTTGTATAAGGGAAAAGGGCTGATCGAAAGATCGGCCCTTTTTATTTTTGCGAAGACTTCACGCAAAGAAGCAAAGCATCACTTAATAATAAATTATTATCAATTCCTGGTCATAGAACAGACATGCCTTTTAAAAATACCCAGTTATCGGTATTGGAATCTGGGGGGTCTGACTTATCTTTACCATGGTTTTTCATAGGATATTGGATTTTAAAAACGGGGCTGGATGTCTATCCGGGCCCCATTTTTTTTGTAGTCTGTTCATCCTCATCGGCTTGCGTTGCCGGATGAAAGTGCCTCCAAACCAGCGCAGCACGCGCTTTACCAACCTCCTTCACCAACTCCTCCTCACTGGCCGCTGCCACATTCTTGACCGATTTAAAGGCTTTAAGCAGGTTATCAGCCGTATTCTTTCCTATTCCTTCAATTTGTTCCAATTCATTTTGGAAGATGCCAGCACTCCTTTTCTTGCGATGGAATGTAATGCCGAACCGATGCACTTCATCCCTGATTTGACGAATCAAATTCAAACTGGCACTATCATAAGGTAGTTTTAACGACTCGCTGTCGCCAGGAAAAAATATCTCCTCTACATTCTTCGCCAATCCAACCACTGTCATCTTTCCCTGCAATCCCAACTCCTGTATCGCATCCAATGCCGCGCTCAGCTGCCCCTTGCCACCATCAATGATCACCAGTTGCGGCAAATCGGCATTCTCTTTCACCAACCTGAAATAACGACGACCCACCACTTCTTTCATTGTAGCAAAATCGTTGATGCCTTGTACCGTCTTCACGTTGAAGTGACGGTAATCCTTCTTACTGGGAAATCCATCCCTGAAACAAACCATCGCAGATACCGGGTAACTGCCCTGGAAATTGGAATTATCAAAGCATTCAATATAGGTAGGCAATTGCGACAATTGTAATGCCTCCTGCATCTCACGCAGTATGGCCAGTCTTTCAACAGATCCCGTGTTTTCCAATTGAAGCATGCGCTTCTTCTTCACTTCTTCCAAAAAATAATCCGCGTTCTTTTGCGACAGGTCCAGCAATTTCTTTTTGTCGCCCGCTTTTGGAACCGTAACCAAAACATTTTCGTCGGGATATTGTATGGCAAAGGGCACAATGATTTCCCTTGCTTCGCTATTAAATGTGGTGCGCAGGTTCACAATGCCAAACGACAGCACTTCATCATCGGGCTCCTCCAGCTTTTTCTGCAGTGTAACAGTTTGGGTTTGTACAATGGTTCCATTTTCCACCATCAGGTAATTCAGGTAAACATCATCGCCTTCCTTCACCATCGAGAATACATCCAGGTTACCCAGTTTATCGTTTACAATGGCCGAGCGCGATTGGTATTGCTGCAAGTGCTCCACCTTCTTTCTCAACAAATCGGCCTGTTCAAATTTGAGTTGTTCCGAAGCCTGCTTCATTTCTGCCTTGAAATGCTGAATGACCGGTGAAAGATTTCCTTTCAGCATATTCTTCATCTGCACCAATCCCTCGGCATAATCTTCGGCAGTTTGCAAACCCTCGCAGGGGCCCTTGCAATTGCCCAGGTGATACTCGAGACAAACCTTGAACTTTCCCTTCTTAATGTTTTGCGGACTTAAATTCAACTTACAGGTGCGCAGCTGAATGGTTTGACGAATGAAATCAATAAGCTCACGCACCTTTCCAACAGATGTAAAAGGACCGAGGTATTCCGAACCATCCATGATCCTTCTTCGGGTCAAAAAAACGCGCGGAAAATCTTCTTTTTTAATAACGATATAAGGATAGCTCTTATCGTCTTTTAGGTTGATGTTGAACCTGGGCTGAAATTGTTTGATGAGGGAATTTTCCAGCAGAAAGGCATCCTGCTCAGAATCCACGATGGTGGTTTCGATGGCGTGTATGCGATTCACCAATTCATAGGTTTTGTAATTGGTGAATCCCTTGTTGAAGTAGGAGCTAACCCGCTTCCTGATATTCTTGGCCTTACCTACATAGAGTAATTCCTTCTTCTTGTCGAAATATTTATAAATCCCCGGATTGGCGGGCAGGCTGCTTGCTATTTGACTAAATTCTTCTGGTGTCATTCTTTGGCGAACTGATGTTCGGTTGACTAATTGATTGAGTTGATTGGGTTGATTGGGTTGATTGGGTTGATCGGTTGATCGGTTGATAAAGCTGATTTTACTGATCAACAGATCAACTGGTCAACTTGAATCGATTTAATCAACTTAATCAACTCAATCAACCTATTCAACTATTCCCGGTCATCCCAAACCCACTTTTCTTTTTTTACAATTTCCGGTTGGTTGCCTACATGGGTTAGGGTGATTACCTGGAAAGAATGCCCTGCATTCCACATCATTTTATGATTAATGGTGCTGTCGCCACTCTTTTTCAGCTTTTCCATGTAAATGCGCTGAAGCCTATTGCTTTCGGGATCCAGCAGAATATCCAGCTTTCGCACTTCGGCTTCATTTTCGCCGGGCGAATAAGTGAGGGTAATCATATTCAGGGTGGCGTCCATGAAAACTGATTCCGTGTAAAGTTTCTTCAGCCTGGGATCGGTGATATCCGGTTGCAGGAATATGTTGGCAGCTTCTTTGAATTCTTCCTTACTGATATACGCAGAATCGGTCTTGCCGTTGATGGTGGTCTTCTTCAACACGGCCAGTGGAATGGTATCGAGTTTCAGCACTTCTCCCTTAATAAAGGATCCGATGGGGTAAAATTCAACTTCTTTTTCTGTTTCTTTTGGCTTGGCACGGCAAGCCGAAAAGAAGGCTGCCAACAGGAGTGCGGAGTAAATGACGAGGTTCTTCATGGGCTAAAATTAAATGAAATGACCGAAAATAACAGAGGCGCCGATGGGCGCCCCGGTTAACTATGTTCCAATAAATTTAGCGGATGGTTTTGCTTACGCCAATCTTAAATCCGTAGTCGAGCAGGTATTCCCGGATGGGATATTTGTTCTTGTAGCTCGACAACAACTGATAGCGGAATTGAGGACCAACCTGCCATTTGAAATTTCCCGTATTAATGCTGAGGAAGGTTTCAAAACTGGTGGCCAGATTCCAGCGCCTGATAAGCGTGGGTTCTTCTGCGTAGTTCTTAAAGTTGGTTGAGATCAGGTATGCCTGGTTATTGAGATTGTAAGTTGGTTGAAGGGTACCGGCAACGATCCATTCGATTTTACGGTCACCCAGTATTCTGAACTCAGCTCCCACGGGTGCGGCGAGCTGGAAGTATTCGTTCGTGAGTTCAACCGGCATGTAGCCGTTGAAATTCCTGTAAATGGAGACCAGCCGGATGCTGTCGGCATAATAACCGGAGTATCCGTTGGAATTCGATGCGGCATAGGCCGCCACCTGTGGCGCTGCCTTGTAAGCCTTAACCATGTAACGGGTATAATTTAGCTGCAGTCCGATTTTAAGACGCAGGCTCTTATTTACATTGTAGATCCAGCTGGTGCCCACTTCGCCACCCACTGCAGGATGCTGACTAACAGCATCATTAATATCCTTGCCATAATCAGCATTGGCAATGTATGGCACACCACTCAGTGGAACCGGTGTGTTCTTGGGTTCAATACTTCCACTCAATCGCCTATAGCTTACCGTTGGAGATACATAGAACTGCCAGGCCCAGTTGTGCTGTTTACGCTTTGATTGGCGAAGAACGATATTGTCCATCCACGGTCTGGCCAACTCCGCATCTTCCGCAGGTGTGGAAAGCTGCTGGTTTTCTTTTTGAATAGCCTCCGTTAAAGGGATCGCGCTTGGCAGCTTTGAATTATTTGAAGGATGCGTTTCAGTATTCGATTTGTTGACTTCTCCTGCATCAATCGTCGCAATCGGATTGTTTACAAAAACGAGCTCTTTGTCGGCATTGATCGCATTCTCAACCGCCGGTGTTGCAGGTTCGGCAATGGATTGCAGGGTTGACTGACTGATTTGATCTGCAGGCTGAGCGCGTTCAACAGATTTGTTTTGGGCAGTGAGGAAATCCTGTAGTGAAATAACTTTGGCTTCCTTCTTTTCGGTTGTGCCGGAAGATTTCCTGTTTACTATCTTATTGGTTGAAGGCGTTATTGTAGAAATGGAGGCGGTAGATGGCGTGGAAACAGCATTGCTATTGGCTGAAGAATTAGATGAACCAGACTGTGAAGCCGATTTTTGCTCCAGGGAGGCCGTTGCGCCGGCACCGTTAGAGATGAATCTTTCAGCAACAAAACTCAAACCGATCAACAGCAAACCAGCCGTGATATATGGCCATCTTCTGTTGGGATGAAGGTGCTTATTAATATTCTCCCAAACGTTATCCGAAGGATAAAGCTTGTATTGGTCAGCCTTTTCACTCAGAAAACTCTCAAATTCATCCATATAGTGTTTTCTCTCCATAGTCAGTTAGAAAGATGTCAGATAAAACAGGGTATAGATTTATTCAAACGATATTCGATTTAATGATTAGGGCTTTACAGCAGCCAGCCATTCGGTTGTTTCTTTTTGCTTGGGAAGAATATTTTTCCTGATCAGGATGTCTTCCAGCATGGCCTTAGCCCTGGTGTATTGCGAACGGCTTGTACTCTCTTCAATGTCGAGCATCCCGGCGATTTCTTTGTGCGAATAGCCCTCAATGGCGTACAGGTTCAACACAGTCCTATACCCAATAGGCAGGACCCGGATGCATTCAATAACCTGTTTGGCCTGGATAATGGAAGGCACAGATTCTTCGCGCACCTTAATGCTGTTGGCGTGAATAATGTCAACGCTTTCAGCAAATTTTTTGTTCTTCTTCAAATTATTGATACAAGTGTGCACCACAATCTTTCTGATCCATCCCTCCAATGCGCCCCTGTTTTGAAATTGGTGAATTTGCGTAAACACCTTAATAAATCCTTCCTGCAACATGTCTTCCGCATCTTCGCGACTTTTCGCATACCGATAACAAACGGATAGCATTTTAGAGCTGAATCTGTTGTACAACAACTGCTGAGCAACTGCATCATTATGAAGACAGCCATTGAGCATTGCTTCTTCGGTCATGAAATCAATTTTGATTTCTTGTAATTTAGACAATTTTCACGTTCGAATTGCTGCTGCATGATTTATATTTTACCCCCTGTTTTTCATAATTAACGGTAAAATATTCAAGAAAAAGGGGGGAATATTGAAGAGGTTTCACGCAAACGCGTCTTTGCATAAAACTTTCACCTTAGATTAGGATTTTGCCTGTCATTTCCTTCGGAATAGGAATATTCATTATCGTGAGAATAGTAGGCGCGATATCCCCCAGCTTGCCGGGATTTAACTTTCCCTTCCATTCTTTGTCGATCAAAAACAGCGGAACCAGGTTCAGGGTATGTGCCGTATTCGGTGTTCCGTCTTCATTAATTTCATAATCGGCATTGCCATGATCAGCCGTCAGGAAAACGGCGTAGTCATTTTTCAATGCAGCCGTCACTACTTTGCTCACACATTCATCAACGGTTTCAACAGCCTTGATCACCGCATTCCAAACACCGGTGTGACCAACCATGTCGGCATTCGCGAAATTCAGACAAATAAAATCTGCCGATTGCCGGTTAATTTCCGACACAATCGCTTCCGTAACCTGGGGTGCGCTCATCTCCGGCTGAAGGTCGTAAGTAGCCACTTTTGGAGATGGAATCATGATTCGTTTTTCTCCTTCGAATGGCACTTCGCGGCCGCCGCTGAAGAAGAAAGTAACGTGGGGGTATTTTTCAGTCTCAGCAATCCTGATCTGCTTCAACCCGCGCTCTGCAAGGATTTCACCCAGTGTGTTTTGCAGGTTGTCGTTATCAAACGCCACGTGAATGTGCTTGAATGACTGGTCATATTCAGTCATCGTGGTATAGTCGAGTTGTAATTTTTTCATGCCCTGGTCTGGCATGTCGGTTTGCGTAAGTACTTCTGTAATTTCCCGGCAACGATCGGTGCGGAAATTGAAACAGATGACGGCGTCGCCATCTTCTATTTTAGTGGCACCTTCGGCTACATTGATGATGGGTTTGATGAATTCATCAGTAATATTATTCTTGTAAGAATTTTCAACAGACGCAAAAAGGTCGGTGGATTGTTCACCCGCTCCTTTCACCATCGCATCATAAGCGAGTTTCACGCGCTCCCAACGTTTGTCGCGATCCATGGCATAATAACGGCCAATGATAGTCGCAATTTTTCCCGTGGTTTTTTTAAGGTGGCCAGATAAATCTTTGATGAAGCCCAAACCGCTTTTCGGATCGGTATCCCTGCCATCGGTGAAGGCATGCACCCGAACATCTTTTAATCCCTGGTTGGCACAAACGGACACAAGGGCTTTCAGGTGTTCAATATGGGAGTGGACACCGCCATCGCTGACGAGTCCGATGAGGTGTAGTGGTTTTTTCTGTTCGCGGGCATATTTCATGGCCTCCAGCAACACCGGATTGGACGAAAATTGACCATCCCGGATGGCGACATTAATGCGTTGCAGCTCCTGGTAAACAATGCGTCCGGCACCCAGGTTCAGGTGGCCAACCTCACTATTGCCCATTTGGCCGTCGGGTAATCCAACCAGCTCTCCGCAGGTGGTAAGGGTGGTATTGGGGTATTTGCTGTAAAGTGAGCTAACAAACGGAGTATTAGCGTTTTGTATTGCATCGCTGGATTTGACTTTTCCCAGTCCCCAGCCATCCATAATTACCAGGATAACCTTTTTCTGTGCCATGCCCCAAATCTAGCCCATTTGCACGATTTCAAAACCGCTTCTCAAAATTTTGTGAGTGTCAAGGCGTTATAGAAGCTGACAGGCTTTAATCTGGCACATTTTTGGCATTATTCAAGCAGCCGTAAATCCATATGAAAACCATGTCTTTTCTTTGACCCGGAAAGGCATCTGCATCTGGTTTCTTCACTAAATGGATTTTTATGAAAAATGTTTTACGCTGCACATTTTTAATCCTGCTCTCTGCGATCACCTTCTCCTTTACCCGGAGTAACATTGACTATTCAATTGACGATGTTGTGACTGCCATGAAATCAGGCGATGCCAGCGTGCTTTCGCGCTATTTCGACAATATGGTTGAAATCAGCATGCCCGATAAAAGTAGTTCCTACAGCCGTAGCCAGGCTGAATTGATTATGCGTGATTTCTTCAACTCCAATGGCGTGAAGAAATTCGATGTTGTGCACAAGGGCGACAGCAATGGCGGACAGTATTGCATCGGCAACCTTTCCACCCGAAACGGTGATTTTCGAACTGTGATCTATATGAAGATCCGGGGCGAAAAACAGGTATTGCAGGAGCTTCGATTCGAGAACAAGGGGCAATAAAAAAAATATTAGCAGTATGGTAAACCCTGTTGGTTGTAATGACCAGCGGGGTTTTTTTGTGTAGGCCATATTTAATTAGATTTGTTGCATGGTGGATAGAAAAGCGCTCGAGAAGCTGATAGAAAATGCACTGGCAGAAGATGTCGGTGACGGCGATCATTCAACCCTGAGCTGCATTCCTCCGGATGTGAGCGGTAAGGCCGTACTGAAAATTAAAGAAGACGGGGTTCTGGCCGGCATGGAAGTGGCGCAGTTCATTTTTCAGTGGATGGAGCCTGGTGCTAAGTTTGATGCATTTAAGAAGGACGGCGATTCGATGCAAGCCGGCGAAAAGGCGTTTGAGGTAGGAGCATCCGTGCACACCATTTTAAAAGCCGAACGACTGGTGCTGAATTGCATGCAACGCATGAGCGGCATCGCTACGCTCACCAGGCAATTTACCGAGAAGCTGAAAGGCTATCATACCCGCGTGCTGGATACACGCAAGACCACGCCAAACTTCCGGTTGCTGGAAAAAGAAGCGGTGCGTATCGGAGGTGGATTTAATCTTCGCATGGGATTGTACGATATGATTATGCTGAAGGATAACCACATCGACTACTGCGGCGGGATTGAAAAAGCCATTGAAAAGGCTTACGGTTACGTACAAACGAAAAAACCCGGGATGAAAATTGAGGTCGAAACGCGATCACTGGAAGATGTGGCAAAAGTGGTGAAGACCGGCAAAGTAGATCGCATTATGCTCGACAATTTCCAGCCGCCCGCCATTCGTGACGCAATGAAATTGATTGATGGTAAATTTGAAACCGAAGCCAGCGGGGGAATCAATCTCGACAATGTGCTGGCTTATGCGGAAACCGGCGTCGATTTTGTAAGCATCGGCGCGCTGATTCACCAGGCGAGAAGTTTAGATATGAGTTTGAAGGCAATCATTGCGTAGGGCTTCACGCAAAAGCGCAAAGTCTTTGCTGCTTTGCGTGAAACAGTTAGCTGTAGTTGGAAGAATTAGCCAGGATCACGAGGGCCCAAACGCCCAGCACGGTGAAGATGATCATTGAAGCGTAGTGAATGATCTTGTAACGATTTTCATTCTTCACATCCGCGCTCGCTCTTGACCTGACATAAAGTATAAAGGACACAACGCTCACGACGCCGCAGATACCCAGCAGCACAAGTAGTATTTGAAACATTATCTTTTTCGGGATTTGGCGTATCCATTTTTCAGGAGCCACTGCAATATTTTTTCCCGGTGGTCGCCCTGGATGATCACTTCTCCTTCTTTCACCGATCCACCCGTTCCACAAAGCGATTTCAAACTTTTGCCCAGTTGTTCCAGGTCGTTTTCCATTCCGGTAAATCCTTTCACCAGCGTAACAGATTTGCCGGCGCGGCCCTTGGTATCCAGTAGAACAATCAACTGCTGTTTTGCGGGCGCAACGGTTTCTACATTGCTGGAATCCCCGTCCACACGGAATCCCGGGTCGGTGGAGTAAACAATACCATCTTTATTTGCTTTCTTCTTCAACTTGTTTTCTTTGCGTGCAGCTTACTGCCCCTGCGCCAAACTATACGCTTTCTTCCCACCCCATTCATTCAATAATTCTGACGAACAGATTTTGAAATTTCCACTCAGACTTACATAGAGTCCAAGAATATCCTGTTGGTTCAGGCCTTCGCCATCCAGACTCTCAAACCGAACATTGTATTGATTCACCAGGTTGGTATAAACCGAGCCGGTCGGCCATACCTGGGTTCCGCGATTGCTGATGTTGATGAGTTTGAATTTCACCCCTGCGTGACGCTGACATTTTTTAGCGATACTCTCAGGTTGTTCCGCGCTTTCGATAAACAGGTCCACGCCAACGATCACTTCTTCCTCAATTTCTTTTGAAATCATCATGGCGTTTCTGTCCAACTTAAATACCGTCGGCGTTACCGGCATGTTGGGTAACATGGGTTTCTCACCCTGCTTTGGTTTCTTGCCGAAATTGCTGATGATGGCATCTGCAAATTCAGTGGTGTTGGCAGACGCCGTTTTCTTGTCTCCAAAATCGCCCGTGTGCACGCCATTCTCGAGGGTATATAGCAATGCATTTTCGATGGTAGCAGCATGTTCCATCAAACCAATGTGCCGCAACATGGTGAGGCCGCTCAGCAGTAGCGCGGTTGGATTGGCGATGTTCTTGCCGGCGATGTCGGGCGCGGTGCCATGCACGGCTTCAAAGATGCAGATGTGATCGCCGATATTGGCAGAAGGCGCGAAACCCAGTCCGCCTACAAGTCCGGCACACAGATCTGATACGATGTCACCCTGCAGATTGGTAAGCACCAGCACATCGAATTCGTTGGGCCGTGTTACCAGTTTCATGCACAAATCGTCTACGATCACGTCGTCGGATTTCAATTCGGGATATTCTTTGGCGATCTCATAAAAGCAATCCAGGAATAAACCGTCGGTGAGTTTCATGATGTTCGCCTTGTGCCCACAGGTAACCCGGCGCGCATTAATTTTCTTTGACATTTCAAAGGCATAACGGATCAATTGTTCACTGCCTGGTTTTGTGATGAAGCGGCGGCTTAATGCAACGTCATGGGTGAGCATGTGTTCGATACCACCGTAAGTGTCTTCAATATTTTCACGCACCACTGTCAGGTCAATGGGGATACCCGCCTTGGAAAAAACGGTATCCACACCGTGCAGGGTTTGGAAAACCCTTTTGTTAGCATAGGTGTTCCAAGTCTTGCGTGCGGTTACATTCACACTTTTCACGCCTTTGCCTTTGGGTGTTTCCATGGGACCTTTGAAAAGGATGCCCAGGGCTTCAATGGTTTGTTGGGCTTCGGGGGTCATCCCATTGCTATAGCCCTTGTCGAAAACCCACTTTCCCATATCCACGTATTGGTATTCGAGCGTGACTTTGTTGGCATTAAAAATATGCAGAACGGCATCCATGATCTCCGGACCGATCCCGTCTCCTTTGGCTACAGCTATTTTCATTATTTGGGTTTTTTGGCCAACGGAATGGGTTGGCTGGTAGTTTGATGTGCAGATTGGGTACCGGCAAATTTAGCCGGGATTCCGTTAATTCCAGAACAAATTCATAGTAATTGACTTCGATTTAATTATTTTTAATTCAAATTTGGTGAGGATGGTGTCGAAAATTTCAGAAGGGGTAACTGTTACCGTGGAGACTTTCTACCAGCCCGATTATTCCAATCCGGTTAGCAACGAATTCATGTTTGCTTACCGCATCACCCTCCAGAACAACAACGCGTTTCCCATCAAATTACTACGCCGCCACTGGCAAATTTTCGACAGCAATGGATCCCACCGTGAAGTGGAGGGGGAAGGTGTAGTTGGGGTGCAGCCACAAATTAATCCCGGCGATCAATACCAGTATGTGAGTGGTTGTAATCTCCGTACGGAGATGGGCAAAATGCACGGTGTTTACATGATGGAGAACCTGGTTTCTCTCAAGCCATTCGATGTAAAAATCCCCGTTTTTGAAATGGTAGTACCCTTTAAAATGAACTAATTTCACGTATGCTGCCCCGAAATCCGGGTTGTTGCCCCGAAACGAATAAAACCTCCCCAATTCTTTCCTAAATATTCCACAAAACGCTCCGTTTGGCAATTTCCCCTTACCTTTGCCAACCAATACAATAATTGTTGTATTACAACAGTTTATAGATAAGTTAAGGCAACGATTCCCGCCCCATAGAAGACTAACCGCCATTAAATTTTTTTCTGCAAAAAGCAGCTCAATTTCGACAGATGTACAAAGTCACTTTCAACAATAAGAACAAGGTTTTTTTCAATTCGCTGAAAACAGCCGTAGATCAATATTTCAGGAAAACCAAATCAAAAAAACGGGTAACTGGAAGCTGTATACAAAAACCATCATCCTTATTCCGATCGCCATTTTATGTTATGCCGGCCTTTTATTTCTGCCGATAAATTGGTTTAGCGGTATCGGTTTAAGCGCCCTGTTGGGATTGGTTACCGCCAGCATTGGATTCAACGTAATGCATGACTCTTGTCATGGAAGTTTTTCCAGTAAGGGCTGGTTGAATGATTCACTCGGGTTGATTTCTATGAACGCGCTTGGCGGCAATGCATTTTTCTGGAAAATCAAACACAATATCATTCACCACACGTACACGAATGTGGATGGTATTGACGATGATTTGAACAATATGCCTTTCATGCGCGAATGTGCCACGCAACCCTGGCGTCCGGTGCATCGCTATCAACACTACTACATGTTTTTGCTGTATGGCTTCACCACTTTGTTGTGGATGTTCATCAGCGATTACACCAAATATTTCACCAAGAAGATTTATACCACGGAAGTGCGGACAATGAGTTTTAAAGAGCACGTGATCTTCTGGATCAGCAAGCTGCTGTATATTCTCTTCTACATTGCAGTTCCGGTTTATTTATTGGGCTGGGGTCCCTGGGCCGTTGGATTTGTAACCATGCACCTGGTGCTTGGATTCACCCTGGCCATTGTGTTCCAGTTGGCGCACGTGGTAGAAGACACTGGTTTTGAAGCGGCGAATTTCGAACCGAAAAAAATTGAGAACGAGTGGGCCATTCACCAGGTGAAGACCACTGCCAATTTCGCTGAACAAAACAAACTGGTTTCCTGGTTTGTAGGTGGTTTGAACTTCCAGATCGAACATCACCTGTTTCCCAAGATCAGTCATATTCATTATCCTGCCATCAGCAAAATTGTGCGCGAAGCCTGTGCGCAATACGATATCCAGTATAATTATTATCCCACCATGCGTGGCGCAGTGGCGTCTCATTTCAGAATGATGAGGGAATTGGGAGCGCGTCCTTGATTGGGTTGATTAAGTTGATTAATCAATTCAAGTTGATCGGTTGATCTGTTGATCAGTAAAATCATCTTTATTAACCCAATCAACTGATCAACCGATCAACCGATCAACCGATCAACTGGTCAACTGATCAACCAATCAACTGATCAACCGATCAACCTATTTCGGTTTATAATGTGAATCGTTCAGAATAGACCTCCCATCCTTATTCATCAATTCTTTCAATGAAACTTCCGGATGGGTATCCATGTATTTCTTTACCATTTGCCATCCCGAGAATAAAACAATAAAGCCGGGCGATCCTTCGCCGAGCTCATCTGTTTTAGGGCCATCTCCAACATAATTTTTAATGCGGTCAGGATCGGTATCGTAGAGGAGATTATTTTGCAGGTAGAAATTCCAGATCAATCCTTCATTTTTATAGCAGTCTTCTAATTGGCTGCCTGTATAACCGATTTTCAAACTATCGGCGGTGGTGGGCAACAACATATCCAGCACGTATAGCCGCTTTCCTTTGTCGACCATCTGGTCCAGTAACGACTTCCCCCTGTTGTGTTCTGGAAATAGATCGTCGATGCAATTTTTCATGCAATTCACCGGGATGTAAGCCGGCTCAAACCGACTGGAAATATAAGAGGGATAAAGGCCCTGGCCCATCTCGGAAGTATACAGGGAAAAATTTTTACCAAGGTGAAGCTGCAAGCCTACGGCCAGCGCATCGCCTGTAATGATGTCGCCATAACCGCCCAGGCTCCCTTCATAATAGGCGTCCATGGGTCCGATGAAACTGATGAGGCGGGTGGGCGCATGGTATTCCGGAAAATAATATTTCAAAAATTGAAGGCCGCGTTTCACTTCGTCCTGGATGGGTTGCACGTTGCTAAATACCTTGTCGGCGCTGTCTTTGATGGCGCGGTAAGAGGAGAGGAATTGTCGAATGGCGCCGTTGGCTTCCGGCACCGAATCGAGTGGCGGCAGTCCCAGGATATTGCGCAGAAAATCATCGGCGAATACGGGGTATTGTTGGCGGAGCCTGGCAATAGCTGGAACAATGGCATTGGTGTCGATGGCGAAGAAATCCTGCTCAAAGTGCTGCCACTTTAATTCTACCTGGATCTGGCTAACATCGGGCACAGCACGCTTTCTCCCGCAACCGAAAAGCAATAACAATAAGGCAATAAAAAGGGTCCCTTTTTTCATCTGCATTGAAACGAGAAGCATGCTAAAATGTTGTTTAAACAGCGTTGTTGGCAAGGCCCGGAACAAGCTTTAACTTTGTGCCATGAAGATAGCATTAGCGCAGCAAAATTATCATATCGGAAATTTCGAACAGAACCTGGCGAAGATCATTAGTGGTATCAATCAGGCAAAACAACAGGGTGCCGACCTGGTCGTGTTTTCCGAACTGTGCATTTGCGGTTATCCGCCGCGCGATTTTTTAGAGTTCAACGATTTTATCAACAAATGTTATGAAAGCATTGAAAAAATAAAGGTCCACGCCGATACCATCGGCGTTATTGTCGGCGGACCCGCACGTAACCGCATTCCTGAAGGCAAAGACCTGTTCAACGCCGCCTGGCTATTGTATGAAAAGGAAGTGAAAGGCATTGCATACAAAACCCTTCTTCCCACCTACGATGTATTTGATGAGTACAGGTATTTTGAGCCGGGCTACGACTGGAAGGTCATTGAATTCAAAGGCCGTAGAATAGCGCTTACTATTTGTGAAGACATTTGGAACCTGGGCGACAATCCGCTGTATAGAATTTGTCCGATGGATCATTTGATGAAGCAATCGCCCGACATGATGATTAATATTTCGGCGTCGCCTTTCGACTACGACCACGACGATGACCGTAAAGAAATTGTTAAGGCGAATGTGCTGAAATACAAACTGCCGATGTATTACACCAACGCAGTGGGATCCCAGACTGAAGTTATTTTCGATGGCGGCAGCCTGGTATATGATGCTGCGGGAAACCTGGTGGTGGAGATGCGCTATTTTGAAGAAGATTTTATTGTGGTGGATACAGAGGAGATCGAACAGGATTCGAAAAAGCTGGGCCATTCAAACCGGCTAAAGCGTGAATTTGACCGCGACATGCGGGTATCGAAAATGAGCGATCCCAATCGTGTGATTGATTACCTGACTGCCGAAAACAATATCCATCAAATTCACGATGCACTCATCCTGGGCATTCGCGATTATTTTGGAAAAATGAATTTCAGGAAAGCCATCCTCGGCAGCAGCGGCGGCATCGACAGTGCAGTGACGCTGGCGCTGGCATGCGAAGCGCTTGGAAGAGAAAATGTGCGCGCCATCCTGATGCCTTCACCTTATTCTTCTTCACACTCCGTTAGCGATGCTGAACAACTCAGCACCAACCTGGGCAATCCTTTCGATCGGGTGCCCATTGAATCTATTTACAATTCATTCCTGGCCACCTTACGACCAATTTTTAAAGACCTGCCTTTTAGCGTGGCCGAGGAGAATATCCAAAGCCGCACCAGGGGCAACATACTGATGGCCATCGCCAATAAATTCGGATATATTTTGCTGAACACTTCCAACAAAAGCGAATTGGCCACCGGGTATGGTACGCTGTATGGCGATATGGCCGGGGGTTTGAGCGTGTTGGGAGACGTATATAAAGTGCAGGTATATGCGCTGGCGAAATACATCAACCGCGACGCGGAAATCATTCCCAATCACATCATCGAAAAAGCGCCATCGGCCGAGTTGAGACCCAATCAAAAGGACAGCGACAGTCTGCCGGTTTACGAAATTCTCGACAAAGTGCTGTATCAGTACATTGAAAAAAGAATGGGGCCGAAAGAAATTATGGCGATGGGAATTGACCCTGCCCTGGTGACCCGGGTGGTGAAATTGGTGAATACGAACGAATACAAGAGAAACCAGTTTTGTCCAATTATTCGTGTTAGCTGCAAAGCATTTGGAGTGGGTCGCAGGGTACCCATCGTGGGCAAATATTTAAGCTGATTCCAATCCGCGCAATCCCAATAAATTACCTTTTTTTCCGTTCGGGATATTGGCAAAGCCTTTGCTAATAGACAATGCGTATTTTGCAACAATTAAACCCTGGTTATGATCAAAACAGCAGAAGATATCCGGCAACTGAACGAAAGGATCCAGTCAGCCGCAGGCTTCGTTGACCGGCTTCAGTCGGAAATTGCAAAAGTGATCGTTGGGCAACAATACATGGTCAGCCGCTTGCTGGTGGGCCTGCTCAGCAATGGTCACGTGTTGTTGGAAGGTGTTCCCGGACTGGCGAAAACCCTTGCCATTAAATCGTTATCGCAGTGTATTAGCGCGCATTTCAGCCGCATTCAATTTACCCCGGACCTGCTTCCTGCCGACGTAATCGGTACCATGATCTATAATCAGCAGCGAAATGAATTCATGGTTCGCAAAGGACCCATTTTTGCCAATTTCATCCTTGCCGACGAAATTAACCGCGCTCCGGCCAAAGTTCAGAGCGCCCTGCTGGAAGCGATGCAGGAAAGGCAGGTAACGATTGGCGAGAGCACATTCAAACTTGACGAACCTTTCCTGGTGTTGGCCACCCAAAACCCAATCGACCAGGAAGGCACCTATCCGTTACCGGAAGCACAGGTAGACCGCTTCATGTTAAAAGTGGTGATTGATTATCCAAGCAAGCAGGAGGAACAGCTCATCATTCGCCAGAATGTGCAAGCCATGCAAGGTCCAACCGTGAATAAAGTGGTGGCTGTGCAGGAGGTTTTACAAGCCCGCGAATTGACGCGGCAGGTGTACATGGATGAAAAGATCGAGAATTATATCCTGGATATCGTATTTGCAACGCGTCATCCTGAGCAATACAAACTCGAGAAATTGAAACCGCTGATCGCATATGGTGGTTCACCCCGCGCTTCGATTAACCTGGCCCTGGCAGCCAAAGCGCAGGCCTTCCTGCAGAAAAGAGGATATGTGGTGCCGGAAGACATACGCAGCATTGCGAAAGACGTAATCCGTCATCGCATTGGATTGACCTACGAAGCCGAAGCTGAAAATATAAATGCTGAGAATATAGTGGATGAAGTGTTGCGCGCCATTAACGTTCCTTAAACCCACTTCACGCAAAAGCGCAAAGTTTAGCAAAGGATGCTTACAACAGCCGAAATATTAAAAAAAGTCCGTGAGTTGGAAATAAAATCCAAAAAACTCACCAATCTCCTGTTCACGGGCGAATACCATTCTGCATTTAAGGGAAGGGGAATGTTGTTTAAAGAAGTGCGGGAGTACCAGCATGGCGATGACATCAGGTTCATCGACTGGAATGTGTCGGCGCGGATGGGCCATCCCTACAGTAAACTATTTGAAGAAGAAAGAGAATTGACTATGATGATGCTGGTTGATGTCAGTGCCAGCTCATTATTTGGAACGGTGAGTCAGTTGAAGAAGGATATGATCACGGAAGTATGCGCGGTGCTTGCATTTGCGGCCATTAACAACAACGACAAGGTGGGGGTCATCTTCTTCAGTGATAAAATTGAATTCTATATTCCTCCCAAAAAAGGACGTGATCACGTGTTGTATATAGTGCGGGAATTGCTCACCATCAAACCCAAGGGCAAGGGCACCAACCTGCAGCAGGCCGTTAAACTGTTCACCAATTCTACCAAACAAAAAAGCATCGCTTTCATCCTGAGCGATTTTATGGTGGAGCACTACGACGATGCCTTGAAGGTAGCCGGTGTAAAGCACGACGTAATCGGGATCAAGGTGTACGACAAGATGGATATGGATTTGCCGAAAGTTGGATTGCTGCAATTGCAGGATTCAGAAACCGGTCGCACGCAGTGGATTGATACCGGCAACGCCAATGTGCAGTATAACTATCATCAACAATTCGTGAAGAATGAAGAAGCCTGCAGAAATTCATTTCTGAAAGCCGGTGCGGACCTGTTATACATTCGTACCGACGAAGACTATGTTAAAGTGCTGCAGAAATTCTTCAAAAAAAGAAAGTAATACAACCCGTCCACACCCGCCATGCAAAGCGCCTGTTCAAATATTCCGGTTTCAAAACGCAGCATTGTTCAAATACGGATTTGCACCAGGTTGGCGAAATGGGTGACTACCATGTCACTTATTATTTTTAGCCAACTTGCCATTGCACAGGGCCACCCCTCTATTCACACATCGCTCAGTTCGTCAACCATACTGCTGGGTCAGCAGACCGAATTTACCGTTGAGCTGAGCCTGCCCCGGGAGTTGGGATTGAATGGCTGGTTCAACTATCCCGATACTTTCAATCACCTGGAAATATTAAAGCGTCAAAAAATGGATACGGTGACGCAGAACGACAATATTCTTTATCGCCAGAAGATGGTGATAACAGGTTTTGATTCGGGACGGTGGGTGATTCCTTCCATGTCAGTAGATGTGGCGGGTAAGAAAGTAAAAACAGATACGCTTTCATTGTTCATCATGCCGGTGTCGTTGAAAGATTCCAGCTATCACGATATCAAAGAAATCATCCCGGTTCCTGAATTGAAAACGCCGTGGTGGTACTGGATACTGGGTGCCATCACCCTGGCGGTACTGGTAGCCGCCGCGCTTTATTTTTTGAAACGAAAAAAGCCGTTGATACCCCAGGCGAAGGAGGATAAGATAAAGTTGTCACCCTACGAACAGGCCCGCCAGTCACTTGTTCAGTTGAAAAAAGAACAGTGGCCTGAAAATGGCGAATGGAAGAAATATTATTCTGAATTGCAGGATATATTAAGGGTATACGTGCAGCGCCGTTATGGTGTTGGCGCGTTGCAGAAAACAACGTCGGAATTGCTGATACAGCTGAGGGGCGCGGGGATCACGGAAGATCCGCTGAGCCGGATCGCCGAATCGCTTCGCATAGGCGACGCCGTAAAGTTCGCGAAATACGAACCGGGTGTGACTGTTGCAGCGGAATCATTCGACATCATATCTAATGCCATTGAAAATCTTGAAAGAATAAAACCCGCATAAAATTGCCGCTTTGATCCTGGACTATTTTAAAAATATTGAATTCGCTTATCCGCAATGGTTATTCCTGCTGTTGCTCATGCCGATCCTCGCGGGTTGGTATATCAGCCGGTTTAACCGGCAACAGGGTGCGCTGAAAGTATCATCGCTGCAGAGTTTTAAAAATACAGCCTCGTTCAAAAGCCGGTTTCGCCACCTGCCATTTATTCTTCGCATGCTGGCCATCGGGTTACTCATTCTCGCGCTGGCCCGCCCACGGTCGCATAACGATGAGCAGTTTGCAGAAGGAGAGGGCATTGATATCGTGCTGGCGCTCGACATCAGCGGAAGTATGTTGTATGAAGATTTTACGCCCAACCGGCTGGAAGCGGCCAAGCAGGTGGCGATTGATTTTGTAGACAACCGACCCACGGACCGCATTGGCCTGGTGGTTTTTTCGGGAGA
>Ga0163162_10001301_pt1 | contig 23350 bp, 25 predicted proteins | sample S55metaG_FD_115310 | JGI IMG/M metagenome (GOLD analysis project Ga0163162, IMG submission 115310) | Switchgrass rhizosphere microbial communities from Kellogg Biological Station, Michigan, USA - S5-5 metaG | ecosystem: Host-associated > Plants > Roots > Rhizosphere > Soil | place: USA...
ATGAGTGGCGAATTTAGCCGTACCATGATGGAAGACTGGGCGAATGGCGATAAAAATTTATTAAAATGGAGAGCTGAAACTGGTGAAACTGCATTCGAAAAAACACCAGCTGGTGATGTTAAAATTGGTGAGCAGGAATATTTTGACAACTATACCTTAATGGTTGCTTTTGTTCGTGCCGGTGTTGAATTGGCTTTCGAAACCATGGTACAAGCTGGTATCAAACCAGAATCTGCTTATTACGAATCGTTACACGAAACACCACTTATTGCCAACACCATTGCACGTAAAAAATTGTTCGAAATGAACCGCGTAATTTCTGATACTGCAGAATATGGTTGTTATTTATTTGACCAAGCCTGCAAACCACTTTTAGGCGATTTCATGAAAAAAGTAGATACCGATTTAGTTGGTAAAAACTTTAACGAAGGCAAAGATGGAGCGGTTGATAATAGAAAATTAATTGATGTTAACGAAGCTATCCGTTCACACGAAGTAGAACAGATTGGTGCAACGTTGCGTAAAGCAATGACTGCAATGAAGGCGATTAAAACAGCATAGTAAACTTACAAACCTCGCAGGTTTTAAAAACCTGCGAGGTTTAAATAATTATATAAAAAGATGTCAAAAACATTAGTAGAAAAAATTTGGGATGCTCACGTTGTAAAAAGTGAAGAAGGATTTCCCGATATTTTATACATTGATACACACTTAATACATGAGGTTACCTCTCCTCAGGCATTTGATGGCTTGCGTAAAAGAGGATTGCCTGTTTTTCGTCCGAAACAGACGGTGGCCACTGCCGATCATAATGTGCCAACCTTAAACCAGTTGCTGCCGATTAAAGAAGAGCTTTCGCGTTATCAGGTAGATATGCTCACTAAAAACTGTGCAGAATTCGGCATAGAATTGTATGGATTAGGCCATCCTTTTCAGGGCATTGTGCATGTTATCGGTCCAGAGTTAGGTATTACTTTACCCGGTAAAACAATGGTATGCGGCGATAGTCATACTTCTACCCATGGCGCTTTTGGTGCCATTGCATTCGGTATTGGTACTTCGCAGGTAGAGCAGGTTTTCGCTACGCAATGTTTATTGCAATCGAAACCGAAAACCATGAAAATTGAGGTAAACGGCGAGCTTGAAAAAGGTGTTGGTGCAAAAGACATTATCTTATACATTATCGCACAGATTTCGGCTGCTGGTGGTACCGGTTATTTCATCGAATATGCAGGTTCGGCAATCGAATCGTTAAGCATGGAAGCCCGCATGACCATCTGCAACATGAGTATCGAAATGGGTGCACGTGGTGGCTTAATTGCACCAGACCAAACTACATTCAATTACATTAAAGGAAGAGAATTTGCTCCGGCTGGCGAAGAATGGGATAAAGCTTTAGCTTACTGGAAAACATTATATAGCGATGCTGATGCAAAATTTGATAGCGTTTTAACTTTCAATGCTGCAGATATTGCCCCAATGATTACTTACGGTACCAACCCAGGCATGGGAATGGGTATCCAGGAACATATTCCGGCAACCACAGCACAACCAGAAACCGAAAAAGTATCTTACAAAAAAGCTTTGGATTATATGGGTTTCGACGATGATTCATCATTGATCGGAAAACCTGTTGATTATGTTTTCATCGGAAGCTGCACCAACTCACGCATAGAAGATTTACGTGAAGTTGCCAATTTTGTTAAAGATAAACGCAAAGCGGATAACGTTACGGTTTGGATCGTTCCAGGCTCAAAACAGGTAGAACAGCAGGCTAAAAACGAAGGTTTGGATAAAATTTTCGAAGCCGCCGGTTTCCAGTTACGCGAACCGGGATGCAGTGCCTGTTTAGGAATGAACGAAGATAAAATCCCGGCAGGTAAATATTGTGTATCCACGTCAAACAGAAACTTTGAGGGTAGACAAGGACAAAATGCACGTACCTTATTGGCTAGTCCACTTACAGCTGCAGCTGCAGCCGTAACCGGAAAAATTACCGATGTAAGAGAAATGTTGGAAAAGGTAGAAGGTTAACAGGCACAAGGTTGAAGGTATCGGCAAAATGCGTAAACTAATCGTCATTGCGAGGCACGAAGCAACCTTAATGCGATTGCAAGGCTAAATTAGATCGCTTAATAGCTAGCAATGACAGAAAATAAATATATGATTTTAGAAGTTGCCATATTAAATGTAAAAGCCGGGTTATCGGCTGATTTTGAAAAGGCTTTCAGCGAAGCGCAAAAAATCATTTCTGATAGGGAAGGTTACATTTCGCATCAGCTTCAAAAATGTGTAGAGGTAGAAAATAAATATATTCTGCTGGTAAACTGGAAAACACTGGAGGCACATACCGAAGGATTCAGGGGATCAGCAGCATACCAGGATTGGAAAAAGTTACTACATCACTTTTACGATCCTTTTCCAACAGTTGAACACTTTACCAAGGTAGAAGGCTGAAGATTTATAATAAATATTAAATCAATGAAATCACCCCCAATCGGTGAAATCATTTAAATCTGTGTAATCATTAATAATGAAAAAATTCACAAAATTAACATCGGCAGTAGTGCCTTTAAACATAGAAAACATTGATACCGATCAGATCATACCTGCGAGGTTTCTAAAAGCGACTACCCGCGAAGGTTTCGGTGAAAATCTATTCCGCGATTGGCGCTACGACGGAGATAATACACCAAAACCAGAATTTGTATTGAACAACCCTACCTATAGCGGTCAGGTTTTAGTTGCTGGAAAAAACTTTGGTTGTGGCAGTAGTCGCGAGCATGCTGCATGGGCCATTCAGGATGCTGGCTTTGATGCCGTAATCAGCAGTTTTTTTGCTGATATTTTTAAAGGTAATGCCCTGAACAACGGCTTGTTACCCATCCAGGTAAGCGATGCGTTTTTGGCACAAATTTTTAAAGCGGTAGACAGCAATCCAAAATCAGCCCTGGAAGTTGATCTGGAAAATCAAACCGTTACCATTTTAGAAACTGGTGCTCAAGAATCTTTCGAGATTAATCCTTACAAAAAATCATGCCTGATAAATGGCTACGATGATATCGATTTCATCTTAAACCAAAAACAATTAATTGAAGAATTTGAACAAGCAAAGTAATGTTTAAACCATTCGTTTACATACAGGACTTAAATTTAAGTTACCGCAACAAAGCGGTGCTAAAGGATTTGTATTGCGAAATGAATATTGGTGAAAGCTATGCCATAGGAGGCAAAAGCGGAACCGGAAAAACATCTTTGGCCAAAGCCATTGCAGGCATCGTCTCTTTCCAGGGAAGCGTAGAAATTAATTTTGACGAGCAGAGCAAACTTCCTCAGGAGGTACTTTACGTTGAAAGCTGGTACCAGTTCAAAAATTTAGAAGGTGCAGCCAATTTTTATTATCAACAACGGTACACCAGTTTACAGGCTAACGATACTTTAACTGTTCACGCAGAATTGGTGAATTATGGTAAAGAAAAAGGCCTTCATTTCGATCAGGTTGAACCGATTTTAGAGGCTTTGGGTTTTACAACATTTGCCAGTTCACAATTAATTGAATTATCCAGCGGCGAACACAAAAAATTGCAACTGGTAAAAGCACTTTGGTTAAAACCTCAGTTATTAATTATCGATCAACCTTATACAGGTTTAGATGCAGCTTCGCGTAAGAATCTTAATATTTTACTGGATCAAGCTGCAGAAAAAGGTGTTCAATTGATCTTAATTTGCAACGACACAGAATTACCAACCTGTATAACATCATTTGCTGAAATAAGAGAAGGACAATTGGTTAAAGTGGATGCTTTAGAGTCCACTGTTAGTACCGAAATCCATTTAAGAGAAATTCCGGATTTCTTAAAAGAATCGCCTATTTACAGTTCTGAAGATATTGTAAAAATGGTTAATGTAAACATTAGCTATGGTGAGAAACAGGTATTAAAAAACATCAATTGGGAAATTAAAGCTGGAGAAAAATGGCTTCTACAGGGCCATAATGGCTCAGGAAAGTCTACCTTATTGAGTCTGATAAACGGCGATCACCCACAATCTTACGCCAACGAACTTTATTTATTCGGCAACAGACGTGGAAGCGGCGAAAGCATTTGGGACATTAAACAACATATTGGTTTAATATCGCCTGAGTTTCATTGGTATTTCGATTCCACGGCTACAGTTTGGCAAAGCATTGCGTCTGGTTTTTACGATACAGTAGGTTTATTTCAACAGCTACCATACACCAAAAGCACCCAGGTAGATGAACTGGTAGCCTACTTTGGCCTCACTGAAAGTAAAAATGAGTTATTAACTGCGCTCCCACTCGGCAAACAACGGCTGGTACTGTTAGCGCGGACGATTATAAAAAACCCGGAACTGTTAATTCTGGATGAGCCTTGCCAGGGCTTAGACCAACAGCAGACAAAACATTTTAACCAATTGGTTGATGAACTGTGCAGCAATGGGATGACCTTAATTTATGTTGGCCATTTTGAATCGCAGCTGCCGACCTGCATAGAAAAAAGAATATTGTTAGAAAAAGGCGAGGTAAAAGTCGTCGAAAGTTTAAACACAGAAATATTAAGCTGATGCAAAATTAACCACAGATAAAAATCTGATGGTTCGTGAAGACACAAACCATAGCAGCAATCAATCTGTAAAAATTCATGGTGAAAACTGTAACAGCAAAAGAGAAGTCAACAATGAAGAAGAACATTTTAGTAATACCTGGAGATGGTATCGGACCCGAAGTTACCGCTTGGGGAAAAGCAGCATTAGAAAAAATTGCTGAGATTTTTGGTCATGAATTTGTATTTGAAGAGGCTTTAATGGGCCATGCGGCTATTGAAGTTACGGGTGAACCTCTACCAGATGAAACTTTAGAAAGTGCCAGAAAAAGCGACGCCATTCTTTTTGGAGCAATTGGCCACGCCAAATATGATAACGATCCAAGTTTAAAAGTTAGACCAGAACAAGGATTGTTAAAAATCCGTAAAGAACTGGGACTTTTTGCCAATCTCCGCCCGATCTTATTATTTGATGAACTTCTTCAGGCATCGAGCATTAAACCCGAAATTTTAAGGGGAACGGATATTTTGTTCTTCCGCGAATTAACGGGCGATGTTTACTTTGGCGAGAAAACACGCTCTGAAGACAGAAATACGGCTTCCGACTTGATGATTTACCATCGTTATGAGGTTGAACGTATTGCCCACAAAGCCTACCAGGCGGCACAACAGCGCAACAAAAGATTATGTTCAGTAGATAAAGCCAACGTTTTGGAAAGCTCACGCTTATGGCGCGAAACCGTTCAGGAAATTGCCAAACAATATCCAGATGTAGAAACTGAACACATGTTTATCGATAATGCAGCCATGCAGCTGATCAAAAACCCGAAAAAGTTCGACGTGGTATTAACCGCCAACTTATTTGGCGATATTTTAACAGACGAAGCTTCGCAAATTGCAGGTTCTATGGGGATGCTGGCTTCAGCTTCTGTTGGCGAAAGCACGGGTTTCTTCGAACCCATCCATGGTTCAGCACACGATATTGCCGGTAAAGATTTAGCCAATCCGCTAGCCTCTATCCTATCCGCAGCACTAATGTTGGAAATTGGCTTCGGACTAAAAGAAGAGGCCAAATTATTGGTTGACACCATCGACCAAGTATTAAAAGAAGGATTTAGAACGCACGACATTGCCGACCAAAGTACTAACCGTTTTAAAGTTTTGGGTACCGCCGAAATGGGTAAACTGGTACTTAAATTCTTATCTCAAAAATTAATCAACTCCTAAACTCAAAATTATGATTCACGACCCAAACAAAGTTTATATTTTCGACACGACGCTACGTGACGGTGAGCAAGTTCCAGGCTGCCAGTTAGATACAAACCAAAAAATAGAAATCGCAAAATCACTTGAGCTTTTAGGTGTTGATGTGATTGAAGCTGGTTTCCCGGTTTCTAGCCCAGGGGATTTTAACAGTGTAATTGAATTATCAAAAGCAGTTACCAACCCAATTATCTGCGCTTTAACACGCGCAAACAAAAATGATATCGATGTGGCTGCAGATGCTTTGCGTTATGCCAAAAGGCCACGTATTCACACCGGGATCGGATCATCCGATTTCCACATCAAACATAAATTTAACAGCACCCGTGAAGAAATTTTAGAACGCGCCGTTGAAGCCGTGAGGTATTCGAAAAAATTTGTGGAAGATGTGGAGTTCTACGCAGAAGATGCCGGCCGTGCCGATATTGAATTTTTGGCCAAAATGGTTGAAGCTGTAATTGCTGCTGGTGCAACGGTGGTTAATATTCCAGATACAAATGGTTATTGTTTGCCAGATCAATATGGTTCTAAAATTCTTTATTTAAAAGAAAATGTAAAGAATATAGATAAAGCCATTATTTCTGTGCATTGTCATAATGATTTAGGCTTAGCTACAGCCAATTCTATTGCCGGCTTGCAAAACGGAGCCCGACAGGTAGAATGTACTATTAACGGTATTGGCGAGCGTGCAGGCAATACATCTATGGAAGAAGTGGTGATGATTTTGAAAACGCACAAAGTTCTAGGTTTGAATACACAGATTGATACCACCCGTTTTTACGAAATGAGCCATATGGTGCGAAACCAGATGAATATGCCTGTGCAGCCAAACAAAGCAATTGTTGGTGGAAATGCATTTTCGCACAGTTCGGGTATCCACCAGGATGGTTTCTTAAAAAACCGCGAAAACTATGAGATTATTAAACCGGAAGATGTTGGTTTTCCTGATGCAACCATTGTTTTAACAGCAAGAAGCGGTCGCCATGCTTTAAAACACCATTTAGAGCGTTTAGGCCATAAATTGGAAAAAGAACACCTGGATATTGTTTACAAACAGTTTTTGATTTTAGCCGATAGCAAACAAGGCATTAACGATACTGATTTGAACCAATTGGTTGCGCTGCATTTAGCTTAATGCGATACGGGTTTGGTGTTGAGCGGTAAGCGTTTTAATTTAACGCACCGACTCGGCTTCCCTAAACCTGATAGCAGTGGAAATACTTTTTAATTGCAGTGACCGCTTATATCATGTCATGCTGAGGAACGAAGCATCTGTAACCGATGAAACAGGTTCTTCGTTCTCCAACAGAACCGTGGTTTTAAAAAGATTGGAACGAATAGCAGGACTGTAATAACCTATGGAGTACAGCACCCCGCTTTACAAAAAATATAAGAAAAAATCTGTCTTGATACTTGATACTTGATTCTTTCTACTTGATACTATAATAATGAATACGACAACACCACATACATTAGATTTTAAATCTGCATCAGAAAGGCTCAAAAACGTGGTAAAACGCACCCCACTTGAGTTTAATGCCGGACTTTCTTCTTTCTACAATGCCAATATTTATTTAAAAAGAGAAGATTTGCAGATTGTTCGGTCTTACAAACTGCGTGGTGCTTACAATAAAATCAGTTCGCTGCCTGCAGAACTATTGGTAAATGGGGTAGTTTGTGCAAGTGCCGGAAACCACGCGCAAGGTGTGGCTTACTCTTGTAAAAAGCTGGGCATTAAAGGTGTAATATTTATGCCCGAAATTACCCCGAAACAAAAGGTGAAACAAACCTACATGTTCGGTAGTGACAGTGTGGAAGTAATTTTAGTTGGCGATACTTTTGACGATTGTTTAAAAGAAGCGCTGGCCTACAGTGCCGAAAAAATGGCCACTTTTATTCCGCCTTTCGATGATCAAAAAGTAATTGAAGGACAAGCTACTGTGGGCGTAGAAATTTTTGAAGATCTGCCAGATTTAGATATGGTGGTAATGCCTGTAGGCGGTGGTGGCCTGGCATCTGGCGTAAGTGCTTACCTCAAAACTGTTAAACCCGATGTAAAACTGATTGGCGTTGAGCCACTGGGTGCACCATCTATGGTTACAGCCATGGAGCATGGTGGTCCTTATACATTAGATGAAATAGACCGCTTTGTTGATGGTGCCGCTGTAAAAAGGATCGGCCACATTACCTACGAATACTGTAAGGAACTGCTTGATCAGATGCATTTAATTCCTGAAGGGAAAATCTGTACAACCATTTTAAAATTATATAATGAGGATGCCATTGTGGTAGAACCTGCCGGTGCACTGTCTGTGGCTGCATTAGATCAGCTTAAAGACCAGATTGTGGGCAAAACAATAGTTTGTGTGGTTAGCGGCGGAAACAACGACATAGAGCGCATGCAGGAGATCAAAGAGAAGTCTTTGCTTTTTGAAGGTTTGAAACATTATTTTATTGTTCGTTTCCCACAAAGACCAGGTGCTTTAAAATTATTTGTGAACGAAGTTTTAGGTCCGCAGGATGATATTACCCGCTTTGAGTTTATTAAAAAAACCAACAGGGAAAATGGTCCGGCGCTGGTGGGCATTGAGCTTTCGGATAAAAACGATTATGCCAGTTTATTACAGCGTATGAAAGATTTTAAATTCGAAATTATCGAGCTAAACCAGGATCAGACTTTATTTGAATATTTGGTTTAATTAGTTAACCGCAAAGCTCGCAAAGTTTTTCGCAGAGTACACAAAGGCGGTTCGTCATTCCCAATCAAATTAGGAATGACGACAATTCTTTTAATATATACTTGTAAAAATGAATTTCAAAGATCTAAACAACAAAGCTTTAATTTCGGACAGCGATATAGATTGGGAAGATTTAGGCTCAGGCGTAAAACGAAAAATTATGGCTTATGATCAAGATCTGATGTTGGTTAAGGTAGCATTTGAAAAAGGTGCCGTTGGTACCATTCACAATCACCCACATTTGCAGATGAGTTATGTAGCCAAAGGAAGTTTTGAAGTAAGCATGGGCGATGCTAAAAAAATCTTAAATGAAGGAGATGTATTCTTTGCACCGTCAAACGTTTTTCACGGTGTTGTTTGTTTAGAAGCAGGCTTATTGGTTGATATTTTTAACCCACATCGGGAAGATTTTTTAGACTAAGCTATGATGTCGTCATGCTGAATTTATTTCAGCATCTATCTTGCAAACCTCCGAAGTTTTACCTTGATGTTATCCTTCCCGGAAAGACCCTGAAATAAATTCAGGGTGACGATCGAACTTAAATCCCATGACCTATACCTCCTAAGCCCTACTCAAAAGTAAACCTCACATTTTTATAACCCAAACCTTCAATAATAGGCTTAAGCACGGTAGTAGCATTAGTTTTAGTCTGTGCTAAAATGCTCGATTTTTTAACTTCAGTGGTAATTTGTCTTTCGGCGGCTTTGTATGCTTCATCTACCAAACTGGCCTCGCGAAAAAAAGCCATTTTTGTATCGTAAACACGTGAGTTCTTATGGTCTATTTTTACATAACAGATTTCGGGCTGTGGTAAATTTACTACAGCAGTGTCCGCATCTATGCTAATATCATCTTTAGTAATTTTAGTAAGATCGATACAACCTACCGCTTCGGCCTTAACAATCAATAAAACACTGGCTTCGGGTAAAAAATCTGTTTTATTTTTATGCTCTAAAACATCGCTGATCTGGTACCTTACCAGTTCCAGTTTACCTATAGCTTCAATTTTCTCTACCAGAAGCTGATGTTTGCTTTCTACAGTTGTATTGATACTGAACTTTTTGGAGATAAATAAGTACCCTGCAACAATTAAAATTAACCAGGGTAAGAGACGGAAAAAGATCTTCATAGGTGTAAATAAATGCAATTTTATAATTGGTATCTATTGCTAACTGTACAATAATTAATCCATAAATGGGTAGTTAAATTTTTTGGCAGAAGATTTGTAATACCAATATCACACACACAAATAACACTAATCAAAATGAAAAAATTTACCATCTTAATGCTTTGCATTGCCACACTAGGTCTGGCTTCGTGCAAGAAAGAAGTTCTTGTTCCTGATACTGGCCTTCCAAATCAGACAATTGAAACTGTTATTAATGCTAATCAATGGACTTATTCTGAAAACAATACAAGATTATCTACAACAATTAACTTCCCAGAAATAGATGACGCAACTTTTAAGAATGATGGTATATTAGTTTATATCTATCCAGATAATTCTGTTGCTGAATACAAACAATTGCCAATGGTATTTGATGCTCAAGCCTATAGCTACATAGTAAGACGAGGTTCAATAACTATTGACATTCAAACTTCTGGAGATAATGTACTTACTCCTACAAAACCTACAGCTCCAATAGGATTAAGAGTAGTTATCGTGACTTCTTCGCAATAACAAAAATTATAATTCACTATTAAAAGCGACTAAGTTAAACCATACTTAGTCGCTTTTTTATTACAAAATATTTAGGTGTAAATTGCAAGAAATGCATTATTACTAACAATTTAGTTACATTTGCAAAAAACATCTTATATGAAAAACAAATACTTAACTGCGTGGATAATCCCCATACTACTATTGGGGGCTTCTTGTAAAAAGCAGGAAAAATTGAGCCAAGTAGAGCTTGCCAAAAAAATACAAAAAACGGATCTTGTTGGTAATTGGGTTCCAACCAAAATTGAAACCTTGTTTATTGATAAAAAAAATCAAAAAACATCAAGAGTTGACAGTTCTGATTATGTAAAATTTTATACACCTGCATATAAATTTACATCTGATCAAGTTAATGAAGATCACAAAAGCTGGGATTATAGCGTTGTTATTTCTGATAAATCTAATATATTAGAATATTTAAAATTTGGTGTTTTACAACATTATGAAATTTTAAAATTAAATAGTGACCAATTAATTTTAAAAAGCATAAACAAGGAAGAATCAGGAATAAGGACCGAAGTTATTTATTTTAAAAAGAATTAAAATGAAAAAAATTATAACTTTCATAATATTCCTATCATTAGTAATTTCAAAACTAGCTTATTCACAAGCTACGATTGACTTTAGTACAATTACCTATGATCCTGATTTTTTCAATAATAGTGGCTGCCCCACTTACCATAGGTTTGGTCCTAATCCTATTTCTGTGAATGGATATAACATAAGGACAGTAGGCAGCACTTCATATACCTGGAACGCGCCAAAAGATTTAAGTTTATACGCTTGGGGAAATACTGAAACAGGGCAGCGTTGTAATGCTATAGTCGCGGTAGATTACCCATTCATAGCGAATAAAACATATATTGTTGAGTTATATGGAATGAATGATCATAATTGGAATAATTGGGTCGTACCTAAAGATCACTATAATGGTGTATTTTGGATAAAATTAGATAATAGCCCAGAAATTACAACCAATGTAGCAAACAAGTGTAAAGAATCATTAAGTCCAGTAGAAAGAACAGTAGGAAGATATTCAAAATTAGTTGCAGATAGATCCATTGCATTTGAGATGAAAACTTATAGCGTAAAGTTTTCTCCATTAGAAAATAAAAGTTCAGTAAAGATTATTTTTGACTCTTCACCTATTGACCCAAAAGTAATTATTGACAATATTTTCAGATTAAAGACTATAAAAATAACAGAAATACCTTATGAGGAGGATGGTCCATCATATACAGCTTCATACACTAACGTTCCAAGACCACGTCCCTGGACTTCTGCATATGAAATACAAGGGGTTGTTGTCAGGCCAACTGATGGACATGCAATCCCCATCAAAAGAGAGACGTTAAACATTTCTTCTAACCAATGGATTTCCAATGGGGACAACTTAGGATATTCAATATATCTGAGTGAGATTAAATCTAATATTTATGTTTCAGAAATTATATCGATGTCTGTAAAAGGTGATTTAATTCAGGATCCTAGGGGTGGGCGACCGAGCCAAGCATTAATACCCCTACCGGGAGCATATCAAAACAACAACTATACATATCAATTGGTTAATGGTGACATTTTAATTACCTTAACTAACCCTACAAATACACCACCTACTGCTCCAGTAGATTTTGACTTTGCATATAACTAAAAACTAATATAAAAACGACTATTGTTCTTCTGAACGAGTCGTTTTTATACGCATTATTCTATCTTAAAAAGTTATAATTATACTTATAACTTTTTAAGATGCTATGAAATATTATAACTACAATTAAAATTCCAAATATTTACTAATATTCAATTGAACGTGGTCGTTTTTTTTATGCTCGCCTCTGTTCAGTTGTAAGGCACGGATATTCACGCCATTTCTTTCTAAAAGCAATTCGTCATAAAAACCTTTGTAGTACACATCTTTTACCTCGAACCGCCTGCTGCTCCAATTGCTATTGATTTCTGCCCATTCCGGATAAAAGACCACATGATCTTTTTGTGTTTTCAAACCTATTTTTTCCGCATCATCGCGGTTTAAAACTACAGCATTGCCCAAAATCTGCGCGGTGTAAATATGCTTTGGCTGCTGGTAAATTTCAGCTGGTTTTCCTGTTTGCAAAAGTTCGCCATTCCGAAGAATCAATAACTGATCGGCTAAAAATAAACCATCGGCAGGGTCGTGCGACACCAGTATCACCGTTACTCCGGTTTCGGCAGCAATGCGCTTAATATCGGCACGCAGCTGGTTTTTAAGTAAAGCATCAACCTGGCTAAAAGGTTCATCCAGAAGTAAAACCTGCGTATCCGAAACCATGGCTTTAGCAATAGCCACACGCTGCTGCTCACCCCCGCTCAGTTCTATGATTTTCTTATGCTGGAGCGGTGAAATCCGTAAATGTTCCATCATGGCCAAAGTTTTTTCAGCTTTGGTTTTCAGATCGGTATTGGATAATTGTGAGGCAATATTATCATAAACTTTCGCATAAATATTCAGCGAAAAATCCTGTGTGACCATTTTCATCTGCTTATGGCCTGGAATCAGTTGTTCATCGGGTCCTTTAACCCTTTGGTTTTCGAAAAAGATTTCACCCGAATCGGTTTTTAACAAACCATAGATGGATTTTAACAAAGTTGATTTTCCACTTCCGCTTTCACCAATAATAGCAACCACATCACCGCTGTTGATGTCGAAACTTATATTTCTAATTCCACCGGCCTGTTCTGCCTGATATTGCTTGGTTAAGTTTTTAACACTAATTATGGTATTGCTCACGTGGTAAAGATAAGAAAAAGGTGGAGGGTTTAAGGTTAAAGGTTTAGGGTAAAAAAATAGAAGAAACAAAAAATCCTGTCTCGCCTAACCGAAACAGGATCTGTTTTATTTGTGTGTGTATTATTTGCCCTGATCGAAAAATGTAAAAACAGTTTGATTAAATAACTGTGGAATTTTTTCGGGTGCTTCATGATCTGCACCTTTAAATATAACCAATTTGCTATTGGGGATTTTTTCTGCAATTAACCTGGTATGTTTCTCCTTAACTACATCGAATTGGCCTGCCATTACCAAGGTTGGCGATAGTATTTTGTTTAATGCATTTGGATCAATATTTGGCTCCGTTAACAAAAGCATTTTCAACCGATAATCCATATTATTTTTTGGCACACCTTTTTTCTCCATGTCCTTTACCTGCATGCGGATGATTTTATTGGTTTCAGCAGTAACAGAAGTTTCATTATTGTAAAGTACGGTCCCCATAATTGCCAGCTTACCTACTTTATCAGGGTGTTGCATGGCAAGGATTAAAGCAATGTTTCCACCATCACTCCAGCCCAATATATTTACATTTTTCAGCTGGATTTGAGATAAGAAAACATTTACATCTTCGGCCATTAATTCGTAGCTGAGCTTCGTACTATCTGAACTGGATTTTCCTTGCCCCCGGCTATCCAATCCGATTACCATATACTTTTTACTCAAAGAATCTAACTGATTATGAAAACTACCCATAGAAGAATTATTTCCATGAAGCAATAAAACCGGTTCACCCTTACCATATATTTCATAATAAAGTTTTACCCCATTAACATCCATAAATTTTCCTGTGGCTGCATTGTTTCCCAGTGTTGAGACAATCTGCAAAGCTGAATTATCTATAAATAATGACTGTTTACCCGAGAAAACTTTATCTTTTGATACTGACAACTTGGTTTGCTGACTTACATTGTAGAATTGCCAGTTTATTAGTGAATCATTTTCAAAACCTGAATTTTTCAAAGGAACTTCGATCTTTTCCTTTCCCTCCTTTACAAAAAGCTTAATCTCATCTAAATAATAGCTACCACTACCCGCAACCGCAATGCTCACAGCCAAATACTTTGCATTTTTATCAATTTTTCCGCTGAGTTCATAAGGGCTCCAGTCATCTTTTTTATAATAATCGCCTGCATTATCATTATATAAAGGTGCTTTCAGTTGTTTTCCGTTATTATCCAAAAATACAGTTCCTAATACAGCCCAAGAGCTGCTGGTTATTTTATCTTGATAGAAAATTTTCCCTTCCAGCGTATAACTTTTGCCATGAAGCTTTTCAACATTTATTGCCTGATATATTGCAAACTCCTGTCCGTAGGATTCCAGATAAAGCAGGCTAAAGAAGATGATAAGTGAATGGAAATACTTCATTAGGTATAAGTGCTCAGAACCGATTTATACCTGCCTTGTGGAAAGGCGGGTATAAATCGAGTTTGTTTTCGAATGTAAATAATTTAGTTAAGTTGATTAATTCAACCCAAAAGTAACCCCGAAACTCATGTTTTTTAAGCCAGCTTGCTGTGGAGTGGTAAACATATCGTTGAAATAGTATTTAGTAAATAAACCTAAACCTCCGTAACCAAACCGGATTGTACCTCCGTAACGAACCGATTGAAAGTGGTAGCTATCATATTGTTTCTCTTTACCGCGTTCTTCACTAATCTGTTTAATTTTTCCGTTTAACAAAAAGCTAACCTCCGGACCTAACACGAGGTAGAACCTTTTGCCATTTTTGTTTTCTGTTGTGCGGAATTCAAAGTTCAATGGAATGTGTACATAACTGCTCGAGAAACGGTTTTTAGAAAAATGTACCGGTGATTGATCGGTATAAACAAACTCATTTGAGTTTTTAGCAATGGTAATGTCTTTCCTTAAGCGGATCAAAGTCCAGTCAAATCCTCCAGCTACATAAACCTTAAAGTTAGAATTAAAACGGTATCCAAATTGTAACACATCAAAAGAGAATGTACTGGTTTTGCCACCTTTATAATCTAAGAAATCGTTATTAGGAGATAAATTGAAACTGCCATTATCAATCAATCTGGAGAAACCTAAATCTACCCTGGTAAAGGTAATGCCGCCTACAAAACGGCCCTTTTTTGGTTGTTTATTTACGCTATCTTTATCGTCCCTGGTTATTTTTACAATACCATAATCTAAATCTCTTCTATTCCTTTTTGTAGAATCTTGTTGTGCAAAAGCACCTGGAGCCATAACACCGGCAAGTCCGCTTACCAAAAGTGTTGTAAATATTAGACGTTTCATATTTGTGTGTTTTATCTTGTTAAATGTTGTAAGGTTTTAATATTTAAATGTTGACACTGCTAACTAAAAACTGCCAACTGTTAACTGGACTATTATTTCTTCCGTTTACCAAATTTAAAAGGTCCGATATTGATCGATGACAGGGAAGAATCGTCATCATCAGTACGGAACTGAATCAGTTTATCTTTTCTTTTGTCCATTTTGTTAACAATGAGGTTTACCACATCGCCCACATTACGGATCCCCTTATTAATCTGTTCATTATCGTTAACAGGCTCTTCTGTTTTAATCGGTGTTGCAACAGTTGCGGTTACAATGTCCTCTTTTGGTTGCAGAATCGCCTCTTCAATTTTGGTTCTGATATCTTTTTTAGGTTCCTCCAGTTTCGCTACAACGGTTTCCTGTTTTAACATTTCAGGTGCCTTAATAATGCTATGCTTTTCCTTTAATGCAATAGGCTTCGTTTCATTTTTAACCTTTATTTTGGCAATAACGCTAACCGCCTTGGGTTTAACTGGTAAAACTGGTTCTATATTTTCAACTGCTGTAGCTGTTGTATCTTTAACAATTGGTTCCTTTACCTCAGATTTAGTTTTTTCTATCGTATTATTCGCCAATTGTTTACCCTCGTTGGTTGTATTTTGTTGTTGATAAAGCAAAATTCCAATGGTGGCAATCAATAAAACCGCTGCAGCAGATAACCAATATATTGGTATGATTCTTTTTTTCTTCGGTGTGATTTCGTTTTCTATATTACGCCACAAATCTCTCGAAGGCATTACTTCCGCATCAGCAAAAGCATCTTTAAATAACTGATCAAAATCCTTATCCCGTATAGGTTGCATAACCAAATCCCTCCATTTTTATAATTTCTTCTTTTAATATTGCTCTTGCTCTCGATAATTGCGATTTGCTCGCCCCTTCTGAGATGCCTAATGTCTCGCCAATTTCCTTATGAGAGTAACCCTCAATTACGTACATGTTAAAAACCATCCGGTAACCATCTGCTAATTTTTGTATCACTTTCATCAGGTCTTGCATGCCCAAGGTACCAAAGTCAAATCCGGTTGATGGTTGCTCGTAAGCTTCATCTATTTCCACTACATTTAAGCTCCGTAAGTTTTTACGGTAACTCTCAATAGCGGTATTTACCATAACCCTCCTAATCCATCCTTCAAAAGAACCCTCACCCCGGTATTCCTTAATTTTCTGAAAAACTTTAATGTAGCCCATCTGTAATACATCTTCAGCCTCCATCCTATCTTTGGCGTACCGCATACAAACGGCCAACATCTTCGATGCTGTTTGCTTGTAAAGCAGCTCTTGCATCTTCCGGTCGCCAGCTTTGCAGCCTTCCATCAAATCGTTTATTGTATAGCTTCGCGTCAATTTCATTGTGTGTTTGTATATAGAAGATGGCAGATTACAAAAAATGGTTGCATGGAGAGAGAAAAAATGTTAAATAAAGTTAAAATTAGCACTATACTAATTGATTATCAACAAGATACAGCTTAAGTAAATTTCAAGAAAGATATAGATTTTTTATTTGAAAATGAACATGCAGTATTTTATCGGGAGCAGCAGTCCCGCTCTCCGCTTCAAAGCCTCGGTTCGTTCCTCACCTTCGTATTTTCGCTGCTATCGGGTTTATAAACTAGGGATAGTGCTTAAAACAATAAACCCCGTAGGTTTATATATCTACGGGGCCTGAAATGGTATAAGTTTAACTACCCTAAACCTTTTACCTTTCAGCTTTCTTCACCTTAAACAATTTAAAATCCTGTTTATAGGTTATGAAAAATGAATGGTTAAACTGAAGCTGTTTATCGGTATGATCTAAATCAATATGTGGTTCGAAACGCACATCAAGGTATAAATGCGGAATCAATTCTTTTTGATAAGCATAACGCAACGAAACAATATTCCGCGAACTCTGTCTTAACCCGGGGCTATATAAATTATCGGAAACTGACTCATACAGCGGCATACCTTTAATCGAAATAAAGTTATTGCCTTTCCAGTAAGAGGCTACCAAACTGCCCCATTTACTTTCTACACCTGCATTTAACCATAAACCAAAACCACCCTGGTAAGCCCTTCTTTTATCAGGAGAAAAATCTTTGTAAACAGCGATATAGTTATCAGTGTATACCTGTTTAATATTGCGATTAATGTCTTTATGCAACTTTATACCCGTTGCACCATTAAACATGGTTGTAATCGGGATTTCTTTTAGCACATCTATCTGCCCGCCTTGATGGAAAGCCAAAAACTGTGCGGGAATGCTCAATTTCCAGTCATCATTTTTGATTAAAAAACTCTCCGTAGATAATCCACCGATGATTTCTTCTTTGGTCGGATCGCCCTTATAAATCATTTTTTGCCAGGCAATCCATGCATCTAAAGTAAATTTTTTACGCTCTACCAATAATTGTGTTCCATATTCAATCGGCGTAGTTAAAATCCTTTCGAAATCATATAAAGGCTCGATATACTTATGCTGGATATTCCCTTCTAAACTACCAAAAATTAAAGTGAGGTTACGCTTATGGTACTTTACACTAAACAATGGTTTGGCATCAGAAATTCCGTTACGCCCGAAATCTTTTCTGATAAAAGCACCTGCGGTAATTGCTAGGTTTGGATGTGCATAATATACCAACTGAGGCTGTAACTGTGTTCCATATAAAGTGTAACCATCATGAAAATCGTTGGTATACTCGTAATTACGAACGTAGTTTAAATTGTAGAAGTTAAAATGAACCTCGTTAGTTAAACTGCTATCAGGACGGATCCTGTTTTCGAAGGCAGATTGATTAAACTGTGCTGAGGCAAAATAAGAACTAAATAGAAAAGTTATCAGTAGTAGGGACTTTTTCAGGTCCGAGGTTGTAAACATGGGCTTGGATTTTATCGCCCAAATTTAGAATAGTTTTTGATTAAATTATCAAGTACTGGGTATCTAGTATCGAGAGCAGCATACAAGTTGACGAAAAGCAAACAATGATGCCTCTTTGATTTTCGTTTTAGTCTTTGGACTTTCAGCTTTTAACCTATTTTCTTAAACGATAGTTTTTATAGAGTTTAACGGCAATCATTATCGCCATCGCAACCCCCATAATGCCGATTAAACCATAAATCCAGTTAATGGCACTTTTAAGGATTACCACAAATACAATGGCAATCATAAAAATAGTGGCCAGCTCACGCCATAATCTTAACTGAAAGCTAGTTAGCTTGTATTGATTATTTTTAAGCTGTTTAACAATATTTTGGCAGATGAAATGATAGATGAGTAAGCCAACCACAAAGCCAAGCTTAACCCACATCCAATCGGCTTGAAGTAAGCCTGAATTTAAAGTCAGCATGGAGGCACCCGCCAAAACCGAAATAATCATGGCCGGGGTAGCAATGATTTTCCATAAAGTAGCTTCCATTTTAACAAACTGTTTTTGGAGGATACTTTTTTCAGGTTCCGGTTTGTCGTTTGCTTCCGTATGGTAGATAAAAAGACTCAAAATATAGAATAATCCAGCCATCCAGCTGATTACAAATACAATATGCACAGCAAGGAAATAATGGTAATATGGCAGTAGGGTTTCTATCATTTTTTGATCTTATCCAAAATATACTTATCAATCCAGTTTGGAATATTGCTAAGTTGCAAATCTAAGGTACCATCGCAAATTTCACCAACATAATCCTGCGTTTCAGAATTATCCCAAAGATATGTTTGATCAACCTTTTTAATCATCTCGATTAATAAATCCATTGTTAAAAAGTAGCGATTCTCAATTTTATCCTGGTTAACCAAATGTCCTCCTTTTAAAACCCTGTCCTTTACTCGCTCAACATTCATTTTCGGGGTTTCTGTACCTATAAAATAAAGATAAACCTTATAATTATTTTGATGAGCAAAATCAATAAGATCTAATTTTGAAGGATGAGAAAATACGGTTTCAAAACTAAAGGATTTTTTGCTTTTGATTAAAGAGTATCGTATAAAATCAGCGATAATGGCAAAATGATAAGAATTGTAAATTACTGGTTCTAATGTGCTTCTAACAATTACATTTTCTTTTACTACCAGATTCCAACTGGCAGCATTAAAACCAGCTTTTACAAAAAGTCCACTTTGAAAGCAAAATGATTCAAAATCAGTATTAGTAATGTTAATTTCGAAATCAGATAAGTTTATAAAGTTTTTCCTTTTAAAATCCTCTTCCAGCAAATCTGCATTGATAAATATTCTTGTTGAGAAATAACTTGATTTAATAGAATCAAATAAAGTTGTTTTACCTGAGCCGTTTGGCCCTGCAAAAATTCTCAATTTAGACTTCCGAGGCATTAAAAAAGCTTAATTCTTTTTTCAGAAACTTTTCTTCTTTTAAAATTACCTTCAGCTATTTTAACTGTTTCTCCGTTATTAAATGTCCTGTAGATCCCGTCGGCTTTTACTTCGGTTCTACCCAAATTTAAAGCATCAACAACTCTTAATACATCTTCCATTTTCTTATTAACCGCCTTAATTAATTGCTTAATTGGCAATTCATCCTCGTCTTCTAATAATTTAACAGTCATAATATTTGAGTTATAAAGCTAATATACGAAAATCAAATGATTTGATTAATACCTAAACTCCTTTACTACCTCAATTGCATACTTCACATGATCAAAAGGAATATCGGGCATAATACCATGACCCAAGTTAAAGATAAAGCCTTCCGTACCGCGCATGCGCTCAAATAATTTATGGATCTGTGCTTTAATTACTGCTTTATCGGCATATAAAATATGTGGATCTAAATTTCCCTGAACTGCAATACCAGCTGGCAAAGCATTCTTAATGTTCAATAAATCAGCATTCCAATCAACCGAAATCACATCCGGTTTAGCTTCGGCCATCATTGGAGCAAAAACCGAACTTCCTTTACAGAAAGAAATTACCGGAATATCTTTTCTATTTAAGTTGGCAATGATTTCCTGGATGTAACGGTGCGAAAACTCCTGGTAATCGTTCCATGATAAGGCCAGGGCCCAGCTATCGAAAATTTGAACAGCGTTAACACCAGCAGCAATCTGAAGGTTCAGGTAATCAGCTGTTACTTTCGCAATTTTAGCCAAAAGTTTGTGTGCCAATTCTGGTTGGTTGTGTATAAAGAGCTTGGTTAATTTAAAGTCTTTAGAAGAACCTCCCTCAATTAAATAACTCATTACCGTAAATGGTGCACCAGCAAAGCCGATTAGAGGAATATTCCCATCTAAACGTTGCTGTATCACGTTAATCGCATCGGCAACATATTGCAATTTGTCTAAACAATCTACATTTAAATGCTCAATGTCCTGGGCAGTACGCACAGGGTTTGCAAATTTAGGGCCAACGCCTTGAGTGAAACTTAAATCGCCACCCATAGCCTCTCCGGTTACCAAAATATCACAGAATAAAATTGCGGCATCAATATCCAATAAATCAACAGGTAACATCGTTACATCGGCTGCAATTTCGGGTGTTTTACACATCTCTAAAAAAGAGTATTTGTTTTTAATTTCCCAATATTGTGGCATAAAACGACCTGCCTGACGCATCATCCATACTGGTGGGCGTTCGGTTTGTTTTGAAAATGCTGCGTCTAAAAATAAATTATTCTTCATGATTTGTATTTGGTATTCCTTAGTCAACGTCACCCTGATCCGATAGCTATCGGATTTAATTCAGGATCTTAATCGCTAAAAAATGCTGAAAAAAGTTCAGCACGACGAACCGACTATAATTTTAATTGCTCAAAGGTATAAATAAAAAAAAAACGAAGTACCTTTTTATTCCTAAACTGGTGCTTCGTTATTCAAAATGACAATATTCGTATTATAACCTGCTTATTTCCTTTTCAATTTTAACAATAATATCTTTCGAACGTTGGGTTTCTGCAAGTTCTTTGGCCTTCTTGGCATAGACTTCTGCTCTTTCTCTATCTTTTTTTCGCAAAGCGAGATTAGCCAGATGGATCAGTACATACGCTTTTTCATTCTTACCTCCTACCGGAAAACGGCTGGCCAGCTGAAAATGATATTCGGCCTTATCATAGTTTTCCTCTTTCAATGCCATGTTGCCCTGCATAAATTCGTAATAACCCCTGCGGCTTTTGGCCAAACGCTCTGGCTGTGTTACCTCGGCCAGCAAGGCTTTGGCTTTGCCAAAGTCGTTATTTTTGAAATGTTTCGAAGCCATCAAAACCGAACCATGTTTAAAATGGCTCCAGATCACAAAGGCCATTAATAGCGCCGAAAGTGCTGCTAACTGGTATTGATTGTAAAAAACACAAACTAAGCCAGCAAGCACAAAAACTGCTATTAAAGCATATCTGCCCTTATTATTGTACATTAATGACTATCTGTAAATTTGTAGCCTACACCACGGATAGAGTGGAAATAAACCGGATTTTTCTGATCTGGCTCGAAATACTTACGGAACGTTAAAATAAAATTATCAATTGTTCTGGTTGATGGGTAAACATCATAATTCCAAACCGTTTCTAAAATCTGTTCTCTTGAAACTGCATCGTTTTTACGTTCGATTAATAGTTTCAACAACATGGTTTCTTTTTTAGTTAACGGTGTAATGGTACCATCATCGTGTTTTAATTCGAAGGAGTTAAAATAAATGGTTTTATCACCTATTTTGTAAGAGTTCAATTCTTTTAAATCATCAGATTTTAAACTGCGTTTAACCAGAATACCCACACGAAGAATTAATTCTTCTAAGTTGAATGGTTTAACCAAATAATCATCAGCGCCTTTTTTCAATCCTAAAACACGGTCTTCAGAAGTGTTTTTAGCGGTTAAAAACATAATTGGAACTTCTGCATTTTCTAAACGTATGGTTTCGCAAACCTGGAAACCATCCATTTCAGGCAACATTACATCTAAGATGATTAGATTAAAGCGTTCTTCCTTAAAAATTTTAAGAGCGGTTTTGCCATCTTTAACGGCGTGAACTTTATAACCCTCAAGTTCGAGGTTTAATTTGATAGCATCTAACAAGTGATCCTCGTCTTCTACCAATAGAATTCTTAATTTTTGTGACATAATTGAGATTAACTAAATGTTACTTCAAAAATACTTCCCTGAGGCAAATTGTCTTTTACTGTAATATCTGCATCATGGTATTGTAAAACCTCTTTCACAATAAACAAGCCTAAACCTGTTCCTTTCGCTTTTCTGACATTCTCGTTACCAACACGGTAAAACTTATCAAATATCAACATTTTTTCGGCATCTGAAATACCTGGTCCTTTATCAATTACGCTAAGCTGAATATGTCCATCCACTTTGTTTAAATGCACATTTATCTCATCACACGGACTCGAATATTTAACCGCATTTTCGATTAAGTTAGTTACTACAGACGATAAGGCAAATTTGTCACCCATAACCTGCAAATTTGGCTGAATGTGGGCATTGATCAACTGTTCATTGCCACAGGAATGAACCTGAAGTCTATCAGTAATCTTGTATACCAGTTCTGAAAAATTGAACTCCTCTTTAGGAAAGGTATATGAACGGTTTTCGATCTTGGTGGCCAATAGCATATTTTCGACCAGGTCATCCAAACGTTCAATATCTTTTAATGAATTATTTAACAGCGAAATTTGGCGGGCTTTATCCAAATCTCTTTTAACAATGGTTTGGATAGAAAGTTTAATGGCCGCTAAAGGAGATTTTAACTCATGCGTGATCGACATTAAAAAGTTTTGTTGCTGTTCCCGCAGTTTATCTTCACGCTTTAAGGATTGATGGAGAAAGTAGCCACCGATACAAAGTAAGAATAAAAACACCGAACCTTCGCCCATAATCATCGTCATGCGGCTGGGTTGCAAACGCACCACCAAAGTACCCCACGAAATAAGCTGAATCAGCGCGTAAAGCAATAATGCATAAAATATAATTATAGATTTCTTCATTTATCGATGTTTCCTTCGGGTTGATTACACAGATTGG
>Ga0163162_10001302_pt1 | contig 23348 bp, 14 predicted proteins | sample S55metaG_FD_115310 | JGI IMG/M metagenome (GOLD analysis project Ga0163162, IMG submission 115310) | Switchgrass rhizosphere microbial communities from Kellogg Biological Station, Michigan, USA - S5-5 metaG | ecosystem: Host-associated > Plants > Roots > Rhizosphere > Soil | place: USA...
ACGGGCATCGGGCAACATCCCTATTTCGTTTTCAACCTGTACCATTACCACAGTGTGAAGTTTGCTATCCGTTTCCTTAACATGCTGCATTAACGAGCTGAATGCTTTGATATCAGCCAATAAAGCATCTTTGGAGAACGGTGTAATGATCTCTTCAGGCCCACCTGCACTGTTTGCCACACGTGGAAAACGCTTTTGGTCGGTTTTAACCCAACCCGGCGCATAACAACTCATGCTGTTTTTCCAGGTGCCAAACCAAAGCAGCACCAGTTTCATGTGATATTGCCGGGCGCTTTTTATCAGGTCATCAATTAGTGTAAAATTAAACTTGCTCTCTTGTGGCTCCAATAGCTCCCAATAAACCGGGGCTATTACCGTATTGAGGTGCATTTTTGCAAGTTTAGGCCAAATCGGGTTCATGTATGCCGTGCTCGAGGCACTTGAGTTTCCCAGTTCGCCGCCTGTTATTAAATACGGAGTTCCATCCACCAACAGCTCGGCATTGGTGCCATAATATTTTATTTGCGGTATGCCCTGCGCCGGATTCTGCGCTTTAATTTTAAGGGAGACCAAACAACACAAAACGAATATTAATGCCGGTGTCCTCATAGCAATCTCCTATTTAATGCTTTTTCACAATCATAAAACCTACAAAAACGGATCGATCAGCTTGATAGACCCATCGGCATTGTGCTGCAGTTCGGTTACTTTCACGTTGCGCAGATGTGTTTTGCCCGATAGCTGGGTGTCATGATAAAATATATACCATTTGCCTTTTATCTCAATGATGGAATGGTGGGTTGTCCAGCCTTGCACCGGTTTCATAAACACACCTTTGTAGGTGAATGGGCCCAGCGGGCTGCTGCCTATCGCGTAGCAAAGCAAATGCGTATCGCCGGTTGAATAGGTGAAGTAATATTTACCATTGAACTTGTGCATCCATGAGCCCTCAAAAAAACGGCGGTCATGATCTTTGGTTAATAGCGGTTTGCCCAGGCTATCTAAAATTACCGCGTCTTTTACAGTACCATCAAAGGTTTTCATATCCGGTTTTAACAGGGCTACCTTACAGTTTATAGCCGGGACATCTTCCTGTTTCGAGTCGGTTTTTGAACCGTCAGCCTCGTATTTTCCTGTGATCCAGCGCTGAAGTTGTCCCCCCCAGATGCCGCCGAAATACATATAGGTTTTACCATCGGTATCGGTAAATACAGCAGGATCGATACTGTAACTTCCTGCTATCGGTTCAGCTTCGGGTTTGAACGGGCCAACCGGACTGGCAGAAGTTGCTACGCCGATATGGAACACGTCTTTTTTATCCTTTACCGGGAAATACAGGTAATAAGTTCCGTTTTTATACGCGGCATCAGGTGCCCAAAGCTGCCGGCCTGCCCATGGAATGTCCTTAATATCAAGCGCAACGCCATTATCCGTAACCTTACCGCCAATACTATCCATCGACAGGATGTGATAATCTTTCATGGCAAAATGGTCGCCGTTGTCATTTTCCGGGATGCCGGCATTGATATCATGCGAGGGATAGATATAAATTTTACCGTTGAACACGTGTGCCGATGGATCGGCCGTATAAATGGAACTGATCAACGGCTGGGAAAGGTATTTTACTTTCTTCCCGGTATCTGCTTTTGTGCTGTCGGCTGCATCAGCTGTTTTTTTAGTTGATGAATTACATGCACTCAAAATGCACAGGGGTGCAAAAAGCGTGAGGACTAATTTTGCGGTGGTAAACTGATTGGTCATTGGCGTTTGGTTTATGGTGATGATTAATTGGTCATGTAGTTATTGCCCCCGATACCCGGCACATAATAAAATTTCATATTTTTATAATAGTCAAGCGGATGTTGCGGCTTTGCATAGGCAGCCCCGGTGGGCATTTTTGAAAACGTTTGAAAATATAAAACACAGGCATCCCGCCAGGTTGTAGCCTCGTTAAGCTGAACCTGCATCAGTTGCTGCACTTCGGTAAAACGCTCCGCATCAATCTTGCCTTGCATTTTACCCCAGGTTAAGCCCATTTGTTTAACAGAATCAGCCCCCATATAATAATGATGAACCAGTTCATCCCACAATGACCTGCCCGAGCGCATTTTATACATCCAGCTTAAATGGTGAAACCACAGCAGGTATTCATCGGGGCAGGTTTGCAGATTTTCCCAGTATGCTTTAACCTCGGGTGCATATTGCGATAACGCGTTACTGCCCTTACCTGTACGGTCAAAGCCAATTCCTGCCGAATCTGCCTTATGATAATAAGTGGCATTCCAATCCGCGCGACCGGCATTATCAACCCAGGGACCTGGGCCATAGTGGGTAGATACGCCCATAATATGGTGCAGCCCGAGTGGTGTCATATAATTAACCGTATTTTCTCTTGATTGCAGCATAAACTTCTTTACCGGCGATACAAATCCTGCATCATTGGTAAAAGTCATTTTGAGCCAGTCGGAAGCAATTACTGCCTGGGATTGATCAGGGTTCCAGGCCATGCGGCCGAAGGCATACCAGTTGGCCTGCGCAAAAGGGTGCCCGCACCAGTTTAAATCGGTACCAATGTTGGCTACGCCCGCCATACCGGTTATCAGTTTTTTGTTAAAATCACCTTTGATCACCCGTGCCACCGTTGAACCTTTGCCCTGTGTATAAGCATCTGATTGCAAGCATTCCGCAAATAATGGCGCTTCATAAACCAGGTGGGTTGAAAAGCCAAGGTACTCCTGTGTCAACTGGAACTCCATCATGAGCGGAGTATTGGGCATAGCGCCAAACAGGGGATGAAATGGTTCTCTTGGCTGAAAATCGATAGGGCCGTTCTTAACCTGGATGATCACATTATCCTTAAACTTTCCGTCAAAAGGTTTAAACTCGTTATAGGCTTGCTTAAAGCGGTCGTCGGGTACTTTATTATCATAAACAAAGGCACGCCACATCACTATGCCATGATGCGGGGCCAAAGCATCGGCCAGCATATTGGCGCCATCGGCATGGGTACAGCCATAGCTTTGCGGACCGGGCTGTCCCTCCGAATTAGCCTTCACCAAAAAACCACCGAAATCAGGAATGTAATGGTAAATTTCATCGGCTTTATCGGCCCACCATTTTTTCACAGCAGGATCGAGCGGGTCGGCAGTTTTTAAGCCGCCCAGCTCAACCGGGCTGCTGAATTTCACCGACAGGTAGATCCGGATGCCATACCTTCTGAAAACATTAGCCAAAGCCTGCACCTTTAATAAATATGGAGGCGAAAGGATCAGCGCATCGGCATTTACATTATTGACAACCGAGCCGTTGATCCCTACCGAAGCATTGGCCCGCGCATAGTCAATATAGCGCTGATCAACAATACCCGGCAGCTTGTGCCAGTTCCAAATAGATGAGCCAGCATAGCCCCGCTCTACGGTGCGGTTCAGGTTATCCCAATGATCCAGCACCCGGTACATGATACGCGGATGATCGGCAAGATCCAGTTTATTAATAGGCTGGTTAGTTTGTATGAGCTTCAAAAAATTAAAAACGCCATACATCACCCCCGCATCGGCGTTAGCGGCTATGATGATGCATTTTTTTTGCTTTATAAGAGCAGTCTTAATAAGATACCCCTCACTGCCTATGCTATCAGGCACAGCTATTAAAAATGTTTTCAATGATTTTGGCGTGCCGATTATAATGGTTTGCCCACCCGCTATGTTTTTAGCATCGACTGGTTTTAATGTCAGCATTCCATCCAGCCCGGTTAAAAGCTCGGCCTTTGCAGCTTTAAGCTGATCTGATTGTGCCGGGAAGATCATGTATTGCAATTGTTGCCTGTAGGCTGCTGCCAATGACCTGTTGGTTACCTTATTATATTCAAGCCATAATTTATAACCATTATCCGCATAAACTTTGTTCATCGCCGCCATGAAAAGCAGCGCCAGCAAACACATGTTCTTTATTGAATATTTAGCCATGGCATTATTAATTCAGCTTATAAACCATTAAGGTGATTTATAAAAAACACAATTGATCTGTTGAAAAATTCATGAATGAAACAGGCTAAGATCCTGTCTCATTTAGTACGGTTTATAAAATCTATAATCTTATGCAATCGATTGCAAGATATAAACTTTCATTATATTTAACAATAAGAATTTAATTATTGACTCCTTATTTAAGTAGATATTTAGATGTGGAAAACCACATTTAAAATCACCTTACTTTATTGCGGTTGTTGTTCATCGTACAGCATGCGCTTAATTCCCATTTCCAATCCGCGCAACTCGGCGAGGCCTTTAAGCCTGCCGATTACTGAATAACCGGGATAGGTACTATAATTAAAATCATCAAGCAGCTTATGCCCGTGATCGGGCCGCATAGGGATGGCTGTATCTCTCCGGCCTGCATTTTTGCGGGCTATCTGTTCGTTAATAATGGCCTTCATTACGGCATACATATCAACACTTCCTGTTAAATGATCGGCCTCATAAAAACTGCCATCCTGCTGACGGGCTACATTGCGCAGGTGCAGAAAATGGATCTTATCGCCCAATTGAGCTATCATTTGAGGAATATCATTTTTACCCGATGCACCTAATGACCCTGTACAAAGTGTTATGCCGTTAGCAACTGAAGGATAACTGTTTACGATATCAGTCAAATCATCCAGGGATGAGGCTACACGGGGCAGTCCCAAAATAGGAAACGGGGGATCATCCGGGTGGATGCACATTTTAATACCCAACTTTTCGGCGTAAGGAATGATCGCCCTTAAAAAATAAAAAAGGTTTTCTTTTAACGCCCGGGCATCTATCTCACTGTATTTATGGAGATGTTCCTTGAATTGGGCAATGGTAAAAACCTCATCTGTACCGGGTAAGCCGGCCAATATTGTATTGGTTAACAGTGTTCTGTCATCCTCATTCAACCCATTGAGGTAAAGCTTTGCAGCAATTTGTTGTTCGGCACTAAATTCGTCAAAAGCATTCTCCCGCTCTAAAATATACAGGTCGAAAGCAGCTAAAGCAGGGGCGTTGTACAACAATGCCGAAGCACCGTTTGCCAGGCGATGGTCAAGATGCGTGCGGGTCCAGTCCAATACCGGCATAAAGTTGTAACACACCGTAAAAACTCCTTCGTACGCTAAATTCTGCAGCGTTTGGATATAGTTATCAATATAATGATCGCGCCCTGCACTACCGGTTTTGATGCTTTCATGAATATTCACACTTTCCACAACAGCCCAGTTAAAACCTGCACTTTCAATCAGGGCCTTCCGCTGCCTGATCTCTTCACGGCTCCAAACGTCACCGCAGGGAATCTGATGGAGCGCGGTAACTATCCCGGTTGCCCCTGTTTGTTTTATTGCACTTAAAGTTACCGGGTCGCCGGGGCCAAACCACCTGAAGGTTTGTTCTAAATCTGGTACCATACTATCTAAACGAATATTTATCAACGCGATAAATTTATGCAACCGATTGCATAAATTTTAGTAATTTGTGAATAATTTTATACTTTTATCAACTAAACAATTTTGCGCCGCTATCATCAAGCCCGTAACATCGTTTAAGCACCTCAAATTAATTATATGCCGGGCAGCGAGAAAGAGATAACCATATATGACATTGCCGAAAAACTAAAGGTTTCGGCAGCTACGGTTAGCCGTGCGCTTAAAGATCATCCGCGGGTTAATAAAAATACCAAAAAAAAGATCGTAAAAGCTGCCGCAGAAATGGGTTATCGCTCCAATTCATTCGCCAGCAATTTACGCCGCAAAAACAGCAATATCATTGGCGTGATAGTACCCCGGCTCAACAGCAGTTTCATGTCGGACGTTATCGCGGGTATCGAAAAAGTTGTGAACAATAATAATTATAACCTCATCATCAGCCAGTCGTTAGAGACGATGAAGAAGGAGATCAGCAATGCCAAAGCGATGCTGAATAACCGGGTCGACGGTCTGTTGGTTTCGTTGGCTTACGACACCACCGGCATCGAGCATTTTGAACCTTTTATTAAGCGTAAGATCCCCGTGCTGTTCTTCGACAGGATCATTGAACATGCTCATTACCCGCAGATCTATATCGATAATTTCAAAGCCGCCTACGAGGTAACCGACCACCTGCTTCAGCAAGGCTGCAAAAGGATAGTACATATTAACGGCAACCAGTTGCGCAATGTTTACGCCGAGCGCCTTCGCGGGTATAAACAAGCACTTGAAGCACATCATATTGACTTTGACGAACAACTGGTGATCATCAATGATCTGAGTGCTAAGGAATCTGCCGCGGCGGCTGAAGCTATTCTGCAAATGAACCCATTACCCGACGGCATATTTACAGTTAATGATGTGAGTGCCGTTAGCTGCATTCAGGTGCTGAAAAAAGCAGGCATTAAAATCCCCGAACAAATAGCCATAGCCGGTTTTAACAATGACCCGGCAGCGTGTGTGATTGAGCCAAACCTCACTACCGTAAATTATAAAGGATATGAAATGGGTGAAGTTGCCGCGAGCATGCTTATCAACCATTTAACCAACCGGCAGGACCTCCAACAAACGCATAGCCTCATCCTCCGGTCGGAATTGATAGTACGCGAATCATCTTCCAGAAAAAAATAACTTTTTTTAGCCTTCCATGAACTCAAAAACCAAACTTGCTATTGTAACCGGGGGTGCCTCCGGCCTTGGACTTGCCACCACCAAAAAATTCACAGAACAAGGCATCAGAACCATCATCATTGGTCGGGACGAAGCAAAACTGATCGCGGCTACACAGCAGTTTGGTGAGCTTTGCAGTTATAAACAATACGACCTGAGCGATACAACCGGTATACCACAATTGATAACAGAGATTGAAGCTGAATTTGGCGTTCCTGATATTTTGGTTAATAATGCCGGCATCAACCACAAAAAAGCTTTTACCGAGGTAACTGACGAAGAGTTTTCAAGGGTGATCCAAACCAACCTTACTTCGGTGTTTGCCATAAGTCGCGAGGTGGTAAAAAGCATGTTAAAAGCAGGCGGAGGTAATATTGTTAATATCAGTTCGATGGCGGCCCAATATGGGATCCCCTATGTTATTGCCTACACCGCATCCAAAACTGCCATCGAGGGCATGACAAGGGCTATGGCTACCGAGCTTTCGCCACAGGGCATCAGGGTGAATTGCGTTGCTCCGGGCTTTATAGCTACAGATATGTCGGCAAAGGCGCTGGATAACGACCCTGCCCGCAAGCAAAAGGTAATGGGCCGCACCCCGATGGGTAAATTAGGCGAACCCGCCGATGTAGCCGAAGCCGTTTATTACTTGGCTACCGACAGCGCCAAATATGTAACCGGGGTTATTTTGCAGGTTGATGGGGGAAATTCGATAGGGTTTTAATAATTATAATAATTCAACGTCGTGTTGAACTTGTTTCAACATCTCACTCGCTAAGCCATATGCTAAGCAAATCGCTTACCTTTCTTGTGGGGGGCTGAAACAAGTTCAGCATAACATGATAAATAAAGAATGTTCTTGTCAGCAGGTAAGCTTCGGGTGAAAGCGGGCAGAACAATGATGGCCTTGTGCGCAGGAAGGGGCATAGCAAGTTTTTGCAGAAGTATTGGCAAAGTGCGAGCGCAGCAGGGCAAAATAATTGCAGCCGTGGTTCTGTCCGATTTGCAGGGCAAAGGCCTGTGCGGCAAAGAAGCCTATCTGCTGACTTGATTTTTTGGTTACTTTTTTATCAAGAAAAAAACAACTGGCCCCGCGCGGCCAAGAGCGCGACGATGTAAGTCCATAGAATAAAGATCGTTACCTACCTGTTGGCGATTGCTTCGTGCCTCGCAATGACGTTGTGGGGATGTCATTGCGCCTGCAGATTTCAACGGATTTAAACACCCAGGATGACACGCTGATAAATCACTTCCCTCCTTCCTTCCCATAATGCATCAGTTTATTGGCCCAGGCAATAAAGTATTTTACGTTTGGTGCATCGGTATGGCCGCCGTCGTGTTGTCGCCAGGCCAACTCACCATTCAGCAAACCGGTACTAACCGGCGGCATCTTTTCGGTTTTATAATCGTTTGAAACACCGATATCCTTTGCACCAAGCAGTTTAAATACGGAGCCGGCGGCGACAGTTGCCATATAGCTTCCCTGCTGATCAAGCCATTTGGCGTCGCCCTGCTCGGGGATACCGTAACTTATAAAAGTGAAGCGCGGGGCGCACAAGGCAATCAGCTCATGTGCGTCTACCGGAAGATCTTTCGCGGTTTTGGCACCGAATGTGGCTTCCGATGCGCCGTACTTCATAAAGTTACCGGCCATCCAGTAATATTCGCCACCGGTAAGGCTTTCAACTGCCTCTCCAAAATTACGCCGATGCAGTTTAGCTCCCCCTTCTCCCGAAGAACCGATCAGCCCCATAGCAAATCGTGGTTCAAAGGCCAGTGTTACCAGGGCTGCCTTTCCATAACGGGAAACGCCCTCGATACCTACACGTTTGGCATCAACTGAAGGTTCTGTTTCCAAATAATCCAACGCACGTGCCGCTCCCCACGACCAGGCGCGTAAAGCTCCCCAGTCTTCGGGTTTGCGTGGTTGCCCTTTGTTTACCAAACCGATGATGCCTTTGGTCAAACCTTCGCCGTTGTCAGCCTGGATCGATGAAGGGTCTATCAACACATAACCCCAGCCGTTGGCTATCAACTGCGTGGCAATCGGCGGATCACCTTTGGTCATCTGGAAACCGCCCGGCCCAAAAGGGGATTGTTCAGGAATAGGGTTATAGGCAGGATATTGTTCAAAAATGGCCTTTAATTCGGGATGCTCTTTTACAAGCAGCTCTTTCAGTGCGGTGTTGATCTTTTCAACATCTGCAGCTGAAGGCTGGGCAGGTGCGGGCAAAGCGCTCCGTCCAAACATCATCAATACAGGCACCGGGCCTTTGGCATTTGCGGGCACTACCAACGTCATTTCAATATTCATATTGATAAGCGGGTAAGCCGTATTATCAACATGACCTATCAGTTGTTTGGCAATCACCGGGAAAAAGCCGACGCGTTCCTTATCTGTAACCTTAACCGTCCAGGTTACTTTGGGTACATTAGCCGGGATGCGACCATAAACCTCACGCTCCATGTCTTCCACAATTTCGGGGCGGCGCTGTTTCCACCACATTTCGGCCGTAGTTACCTTTTTGTCGTTCTTTAATGTAAGTGCATCCGGCAAATCAGGGTAAGGATTAGCTAACTCTTCATCATAATTGGCATGGTTAGGAGCTGATTCATCACCGCTGGGGCCATTGCGTAGGGTTTTGATCCCTAACTGTTTCATCATGTTCTGATGATCCTGGTCGACAGTAAAATTTACCGGAGCGGCGTTTTGCGCTTTTGCTGCAACAGCACATGCGAGTAGAAAAAAGAATACAGTAGTTTTCATTCTCCTGGATTTAGGTTATGGTTTATTATGGCTTATCAGTTTGGAAAGGCGATGCGGGCAAACCTTCTTTATTATACAGATTTGCGCCCTCCGGGTTATCGGCCCAGGCGTACCTCACATAAAGCGGTGCAGGGATTTTATCGTTCCAAACCAGCACCTTATCCCCTTTAATGACAGCCTTTGCCCAAACAAACTTTTTATCGGCACCGGCTATCGCAAATTGCGACAGTTCCTCCCCATCCTCAGCGACGAGCCCCGAACCTGTGTTTTTAAAAGCAACCTCAATTTTATTTCCATCAACCTTAGCCGATTGATAGATCGGGCCGGATGGCACCACATTCACATCACCATAAGCTACATGTTCAGCAGCCCGGGCAAGTCGCTCCCCTACAGTTTTTTTATTTAGGGGATGGATATCGTTCCATTCGCCGGCCTCAAGTGTAACCGCCATACCCGTATTAGGGACTTCAAGAGCACTTAGCTGCCCGTTGCGCAATTGGGCCAGACTGCTTTCTGCTGGTGAATACTGCACCTCGTTAAAGTTGGGAAGCTGGGCGTAAATAAAAGGAGTATTGCCCTGCTGCCAGCTGTTGCGCCAATCGGCAATAAGGGCTTTTAGCAGCTTACCATATTCAAATGCGCGGGAAGTGTTACTTTCGCCCTGGTACCAAACCATCCCTTTAATGGTATAATTAATAACGGGGGCCACCATTGTATTGTAAAGAGCGGTCGGTTCATTTTGGGCCGAAAACTCAGGTTTTAACCTGACCGGTTCAAACACCTGCCCTACCTTGTATTGCCAGTCGCCGCGGATATCGATAGTATCACCGGCTATTGCCAGGTAGTACCTTTTATCGGGTACAAAACCGCCTTTACCTGACGTATTGGTAACCCGAACTACAATAATGTTTTTGCCCGGCTTTAATAAGCCGGCGGGCACTGTATAACGCCTTGGCGGGTACTGATAAGTAATATTCCCAACCTGCCTTCCGTTAACATACGTTTGATCGGCATCTATTATCCTGCCTAAAAAGAGTTTAGCCGCTTTACCCTGTACCGATGCGGGCAGGGTGATTTCTTTCCTGAACCATACTACCCCATTCAGGCCTTTTATGCCCTGATCGGCCCAGTAGCCGGGCAGCCAGAAATGATCCCATTTATGAGGCATGTAAGTGGTATCATACCAAGGCTTGGCTTCATTTAAACCTTTATCTGCATCAAGCGGTTCCGCTGGCTCCGGGTGCTTTTTCAACATGCTATCCATAAAGGCGGTATTGCTGAATTGAGCAATGCGGTTATGGTACGATTGGATATCCTTTAAACCATCGCTGCTGATCCAGGCCTCGATAGGCGTACCGCCGACGCTTGAGTTGATGATGCCTATAGGCACATGATATTTCTGATAGAGCCGCTTAGCGAAAAACCAGGATGCAGCGCCGAAACCCAAAACATTTACCGGATCGGCTTTAACCCATTTGCCGGGTAACAGGTCCGAATGCTGCTTGGTTACATCGGACTCCGTTTTCACAAAGAAATTTCTAATCTGCGGATAATTGGCATGGGCAATTTCGTCCGGATACCTTTCCTTTACCCGCTCCATTGGCAAAACCATGTTTGACTGACCCGAGCAAAACCATACATCGCCAATTAAAATATCGCGGAGAGTGATATGGTTATTACCTGAGATCTCCATAGTATATGGCCCTCCGGCTTTCATTGGCTGAAAGGTTATTTTCCATGAACCGCTTTGGTCAGTAACACTACGGTATGTTTTATGCTGAAAATTGACAGCGATCTTTTCCCCGGCATCAGCCCATCCCCAGATCTTTACTTTCGCATCGCGCTGCAATACCATGCCATCGGCAACCAATTGCGGCAAACGCAACGCCCCATAGCACGGTAATATAAAACAGGCATACAGCGCGACAAGTAATAGCTTCACTGACCTCATAACTCCGAAAATTTTATTGATGGTTTATTTCACTAAGTAACAAATAAAAAAAGATTTGTGCAATCGATTGCACAAATCTTTTTTTATTTAATTATTCAATGCTCAGTTACATAAAAAGGATGCCTCTTCAATATAATTGCATTAGTCAACAAATGATCATAAATGTGCTGACAGGCTGTATTTCAATAGTAATGAGCATTTTTTTGTTTAAAATCGCATTTATCAAAACAGGCAGATGGCTAAAACAAGAAATATTAAACCAGATCAAAAGATCTCATTCAGAGAGCGCCTGTCTGCCCTGAGCAATCTCCCGGAGTTTTTCAAGCTGGTATGGCAAAGCAGCCCGGGCAAAACAACCACGAGCTTTCTGTTGCGCATTGTACGTTCGGCTATGCCGGTTGCTTTGTTGTATGTGGGCAAGCTGATCATTGACCAGGTGGTATTGCTTAACCGCCACGGCGGAAGTCAACATGAGTTATGGAAACTGGTTATCATCGAATTTTTGCTGGCCGTGTTGACCGATGGATTGAACCGGATGATCAGCCTGATGGATAACCTGCTGGGCGATCTTTTTGCTAACTATACCTCTATGCGCATTATGCGCCATGCAGCCACCCTCGACCTGGAACAATTTGAGGATTCTGTATTTTATGATAAACTGGAACGTGCAAGGCAGCAAACCGTTGGGCGTACTGTACTTTTATCGCAGGTGATGAGCCAGATCCAGGATTTTATATCTATTGCTTTCCTGCTAACCGGCTTATTGACTTTAAACCCCTGGCTCATCCTGTTGCTGCTTATAGCTATCATCCCTTCATTTATGGGCGAAAGCTATTTTAATAGCCAGAATTACGCACTAACCAGGAGCCAGACACCTGAAAGAAGAGAGCTGGATTATGTGCGCTATCTGGGCGCAAGCGATGAAACGGCTAAAGAGGTCAAGATCTTCGGCTTGTCGGATTTTATCATTAACCGCTTTAAAACATTATCAGATAAATTTTATGCCGATAACAGTAAATTGGCGGTACGGCGTTCTGCCTGGGGTACATTTTTTTCCATCCTAGGCAGCGCGGGCTATTACGCAGCTTATGGTTTTATCATTTATCAAACGGTAACGGGTAAATCTTCCGTAGGTACGCTAACCTTCCTCGCCGGTTCGTTCCGGCAGCTGAGCAGCTTGATGGAAAATTCGCTGAACCGCTTTACATCAGTTTCACAGGGTGCTATCTATCTCAATGATTTCCATGAGTTTTTTGAGATCAAACCCAAGATCAAAGTTGCTACATCTCCTTTACCATTTCCAAACCCGATAAAGCAGGGGTTCACATTTGAGGATGTAGGTTTTAAATATCACAATGCCGAGTCATGGGCCAACAGGCACCTGAACTTTACCCTTCATCCCGGCGAAAAGATTGCGCTGGTTGGCGAAAACGGTGCGGGCAAAACTACGCTTGTTAAATTGCTGGCCCGCTTATACGATCCTACAGAAGGACGCATCCTGCTGGATGGTGCTGATCTGAGAGATTATGATATTGCCGGTCTCCGGTTAAACCTGGGCATTATTTTTCAGGATTATATCCGCTACCAGATGAGTTTTTCGCAGAACATAGCGGTCGGAAATATTGATGAACTGGCCAATACCGAACTGATCCGTAAGGCTGCCCATGAAAGTCTTGCCGATGTACTTGCAGCCAAACTTCCGTTGGGCTATGAGCAATGGCTGGGCAGGCGGTTTAACGAAGGGGTTGAATTATCAGGCGGAGAATGGCAGAAAGTGGCACTGGCGAGGGCTTATATGAAAGATGCGCAGGTGCTTATCCTTGACGAGCCAACAGCAGCGCTTGACGCCCGGGCAGAATACGAGGTATTCCAGCGTTTTTCCTCCCTTACCCAGGGAAAATCGGCTGTCCTCATCTCACACCGCTTTTCAACAGCACGACTTGCTGATCGGATCATCGTATTGGAAAAAGGCAAAATCCTTGAGGTAGGCACGCACCAGGAGTTAATGGCAAACAACGGCCGTTACGCCGAATTATTTAGTTTGCAGGCGGCAGGGTATCAGTAAAAATCTGGTTTAAGTAAAGTACCCGTTGGACTTTGAAGGGGAAACTAATACATCTCCGTCATGCTGAACTTGTTTCAGCACCCCACAAGAAAGGTAGCCGATTTGCTTAGCATGTGGCTTAGCGAGTGAGGTGTTGAAACAAGTTCAACATGACGATTTTTTTTTATGTTATGGGCAGGCATAAAGCATCTCACCTAACCCTGTAAAACACCTTCGCTTATCGAAGATTCTTCGCTGCCGTTCAGAATAACATATGCCTTTATCTATGACTTCTTTTGCCCGCTTAGTTTAGCTACAACCAGGTTGCCAACCTTGTTACCCTGAACAATACCGTTATCAATAGCATCCATAAAATGAATCCCGCCCCAAAACCTGGATATTGCAGCTTCTTTAGCGGCCTGCATAAAAGAATTGAAATGGCGCGGCGGTACGCCGAAGTTCACTTCTACGTCATCGGTATATTTAAAATTATCGCCCAGGTAATGCGTAAGGATAACCGCGGCTGTTGATGAAACCACCGAATGCCCGCTGATATACTCGGGGAAAGGCGGGGTTTGCAGCAAGGGTTTCCAATGCGGATCGAGGTACTTGCGGATAGCAGTTTCGGGGCGGATGCGGTTAGTTCGGTATTTATCTTCCCAGCAGCAGATAAAGCCATCAAGCAGACCAACAGCTACCGCCGTATTAACCTGAACTGTTTTGGAGAACCCGGTTTTGGCCTGCTTACAGGCAATTGCCGTTATACCCATCCAGTGTGCCCCTGGCGAGATCTTTTTAACGCCGATAAGCATATGCCCGTCGTTTTGAACCGCAAAAGGGTTACAATCCCAAAAATTGGCTATATCTTTTTCTTCCTGTTTTAAACCGTTGCCGCTTTTGGCATAGCTCATTTGCAGGTATTTATAAAAAATCGAGTTTTTATCGGTTGAAAAAGGGATCGGCGCATCGGGAACAAACTGCGATGCCGAATCAAGCGTCATGGGCCTGATGGTGTTAAAATAAGGCTCGACCGGCAACATGTAAGCAGGCGGTGTAAGGTCCCAGCTGCCCGGTGTTTGTTTAAGCTTATAACGCGGATAGTTACTTATTTTCCGGTAGCCATCGGCCTTGGCATAAGCCAGGATCTGTTTGCTGATTGCCTTGGCATAACTTTTTGAGCTGTCGACAACTTCGCTGCTAAAACCAATATTTTTGCACGAATCAATAAAGGAAGCCTCATACCCCAGCATCAAAGCACCCGATGGCTGTAACTTAGCTGCCGTTTCAAACATGGCCAGTACCGCGCTGAGCTGATAATTATAAACGGCATTTTGTTTGGGGTGTTTGATATCGGGATATTGATTCAATACGCCGTGCATACTGCTGATCTGCTTATCGTTTTCGGCAACAACCTCATATCCGGCAAGACAGGTATAAGTATAAAAACGGGCGGCCAGCGGCGGATTGGTAACATCATGCACCATTACGCTGGTCATGTGACTTATCACCTTGCTCACATCCTGGTTGGTTAACTCGGGTTGCTTTTTAGGGCTGCAGCTTATCATTGCAAATAAGCCACAGGCCGGTATTAGCATTAACAATTTTTTCATTACTTTTTATTATTGCTTGTATGCCTTTAGTTTGCCTTTATCAAGGGCAAACAGTAAAATATTATTTAATTGGAGTACGCTCCTTACATCACCACGAATATTAAAGCCTGATTGCGGTTGACTTATGTATTCATAATTACCTTTGCCATCTCCTTTTAGCAGTACGCCATAATTGGCATCATATTTACCAAAGCGGATGCGGGCCTTGTTAATGTTCCCGCAAAGCAAAAGATCGTCTTTACCATCATGGTTATAATCAAGCGTAGTAATGGTAAAAACCGGGGAATACTGGGCCTGTAAAGGCAATGCGAGCTGCTTTAATCGCCCTTGTCCATTACTGATAAAGCAGGCTGTTGCAAGCTCGTTGGTTGTCAGTTTTTTTACGCCTTTCAATTCTTCAGGCGTAAAGATCTTATCCATGGTGGCATCAGCATAGCTTTTATAGTCAGGGAACCGGCCGCGCATAACACTTAACTGGTCAAGCAGTTCATCGCGGCTTACAAAGGGGTAGCTTTTATGCTGAATGTAAAAGCACAGCATCGGGTCGACAGAGCCGTTGTCGTCAAAATCCTTATAAAACATTTCGGCAGGCTCAGCGTCACTTGCTTTGCATTGGGTATTTAACCCGACATTTCCGGCAATAATATCGGGATGCCCATCATGATTGATATCGCTTACCTGTAAACAGTTCCACCAGCCGGCATATTTTTTATCAAAATATTTTGTTGTGGCATCAGTAAGTTTAGCGCCGCTATTTTCAAAAACCGTTATCGGCATCCATTCGCCAACCAGCACCAGATCGGGCTTTTTGTCGCCGTTCATATCAACCCAGGCAGCATCGGTTACCATACCTATATTTTTTAATGCCGGATTATATTTCGCTGTTTCATCAGTAAAATGCCCTTTGCCATCATTGATCAGGATATAGCTTTCAGGCGCTTCGGGATATCTGCCCGGCACTACCCTGCCGCCAACAAACAGATCAAGGAAACCATCCCCGTTAATATCGGCCGCTTTTACACAGCTTTTACTGCTGATCATTTTAGGTAAAGCGTTGTTTGCTTTGCTGAAGTTTCCTTTGCCATCGTTAAGATACAGCCTGTCCTGCAGTAGCGCATCATCAGGTTTATAATCGGCATAACCGCCTGAGCCTACATAAAGGTCGGGCTTACCATCGCCATTGGCATCAAAAAACAGAGCCGCGGCATCGGTGCTATTTTTATCAGCCTCAAAGGCAGGAACAGTTTTGCTTATAAATTTTCCATCCTTTTCCTGCAGGTATAACACGCCGGCTTTGCCATCGTGAGCACCGGCATAGATATCTTCAAGCCCGTCGCCATTGGCATCACCTTTGGTAAGGATAGAGCCCGAAAAGGATATGGAGTTAACCATTAACGGCTGCCGTTTAAAGTCGTTGGTCGTATTATCGCTTTCGCGGGATGCTATAGGGGCGGGCACCTCCTTAAATACAGGTTCTATTTGTTTTTGTACCGGGCTGGTGCCAGCGGCATCCTTTTCGTTTAAAACAAGCTGTTCATTGGCTTTTACTTTTTGAATTATCTGTGATTTGCCGCTTTGCCAGGTGATCCTTAATGAATCAACCTGCTTATCTTTTCCCAAGCCAAAATGGAGTACCGGCGAAACAGTTGACTGGTAGCCATGGGTTGGCATTTGCTCCAGGTACTGCATTTTACTGCCCGAATAAATACTAACCTTAGCCCCTATCCCCTGCGTATTAGCCCCGCTGCCATTTAATTTTATAGCTAAATAATGGTTGTCATTTTGCTTAGCGGCCTGGTTTTCATAAACAAATGCAGGCTGGTTGATATTATTTACCACCAGGTCAAGGTCGCCGTCATTATCCAGATCGGCATAGGCCGCCCCATTACTGTTTGATGGCAGCGTTATGCCCCACTGTTCACTTTTATTAGTAAACGTGGCATTACCGTTATTTTTAAACAGGTAACTTTTCATTTGTGAGGATGGCATCTGGCTCACAATATCCAGCAGGTCCTGCCGCATTACGCGCCTGTCTTTAAGGTTATCGCCCATAAACTTTAAAAAGTCCATGTTGGTATAGTCGCGGGTGTAACCGTTGCTTACAAACAGGTCTTTCCAGCCATCATTATCATAGTCGGCAAATAATGGCGACCAGCTCCAGTCGGTATTGGAAATGCCTGCCAATTGCCCTGTCTCGCTAAACGAGTTATTGCCATTGTTGATCTGCAGCATATTGCGCATATACTGGTAATAAAAGCCAACCCGCAGATTCAGGTCAAAAGCTTCATAATTATCAACGCCGAACAACAGTTTTTGGCGTTTGTTATCTTCGGGAAGCATATCCAGCGTGTAGATATCGGGCTTGCCATCATTGTTGATATCGGCCACATCATTACCCATGGAGTAAAACGAAATATGGCCGATCTGCTTTTGCAACTCATCGGCAAAACCACCCTTGCCATTATTGATATACAACCTGTCGGGAATACTGTAATCGTTAGATACATAAATATCCGGCCAGCCGTCACCGTTAATATCGGCTATGCCCGCTGCCAAACCATATGACAGCGAGGTGTTAATGATTCCCGAAGCCGGGGTTATATCAACAAAATGATTATTATCATTTCTCAACAGCCTGATCCCCGATTCGTTATCTTTTTTGGCGGTCATCTCCTTAACAAATGCGTCGTCAAGAATGCTGATCCGTGCCGGGTTGTGATTAACTAACAACAGGTCGAGATCACCATCCCTGTCATAATCAAAAAAGTAGGCCTGTGTGCTGAACGATGGAAAATCAAGGCCATAATCCGCTGTCATATCTTTAAACATGGGTATGCCTGCAGCATCGTTCCCCTGGTTTATGAACAGCTGATTAATCCGCTTTTCAGCCCTTATTTTACCCGAATAACATATATAAATATCCAGCTTACCGTCGCCGTTAACATCGGCCATGGTAACACCTGTTTTCCAGGGACCGGGTCGGCCCGCTACACCGGCATCAGTTGTAATATCTTTAAACTGCATATTACCCTGGTTCAGGTATAATTTATTATCGGTCATGTTACCGGTAAAATAAAGGTCCTGCAGGCCGTCGCCATTTAAATCGCCAACAGCTACACCACCACCATTATAAAAATATTCGTACATCAGTACGTTGGTGTTCAAACCTTCGGTTAAAGTATTGGCAAAATCAATATGGGTTTGCTCCGGCTGCAATAATTTAAACAATGGCTGTTGGGAATCGGCGGCAGGTTCGTGATTACACCCTGCGAATAACGCCAGGATACATAAAGCAGGCAGCATCAAAAAAGATCGTTCTTTTCGCTTTTTAAGCGGCAGAGGGCACCGGAATATCTTCATTTTGGTTTATTGTGGCTACGATAAATGGACATCGTAAATTTGATGTCAATATAACAATTATTCTGTATCCAAAATATCTTTAGCTTACTTCGGCATAGTTTTGAAATTTTAGGTGGATTTGTATGGAATAATACTTTCTGAGTATTTAAATCTGTTGCATCCGGAAAGATAAATGCTATTAAGCAAAGAGGGAACTGTCACTCCGAGTAATTTTTATTTGCGCACAAATAATCGCATTGCAGATGGAATACTTACAATTGATATAAGCTCGCAAAGACGCAAAGGCGCTAAGAAAAACCTTTGCGTCTTAGCGCCTTTGCGAGAAAACCAATAAGCTAACCAGTGATTAAAATCATTTAATAATCAATATCTTAAATAAAAAATCTGTAGCGAAGGATCGTGCGCAAAGGCCCTGCCCGCCGTGCTTCGACTAGCTCAGCATGACACCCATTTTTAATTCTACCGCGGGTACCTTAACCTGGCTTTAAACAAAAAGCCCCCGGACTATTAAACCTTACGATTTAAAAATCCGGGGGATCCCTTTTTATTATTGCTTTATCTATTTGATCACTACTTCCTGTATTCCTGCGTTCAAGCCATCTCCTGAAACAGAAAGATGAATCTTTCCAGGTACGGGGCCGGCCTTTATCAAAAATGCAGCGATCCCAGCTTCAGCCTTCACTGCATTTTCTCCAATCACTTCCCCTTCACCGCTTGCTTTTAATCTGATCGAATTGGTTGCAGCCGGAATCACGGTGCCATTTTCATCAGTTACCGAAGCGTAAACAAACACCACATCGTTTTTACCAGCCACAAGTGCTTTACCGCTGTAATCAACCATTAATTTGATCTGTGAAGCCTTTTCGGGTGTTTTGCGTTCGGCAGTAGTTACCGGTTGACCGTTGATATAACCTTTAGCGGTTAATGCGCCGGGCTGGTAAGCTACTTTAAAGGTAAATGGAGCATGTTTAAGGTTATTATTCATGCTGCCGGTATCAGGCTTTTGCTTACCTATCGATTTGCCGTTCAGGAACAGTTCTACCTCATCACAATTGCTGTAGATCTTTACACTTTTGGTACCGGTGTTATTCCAGTAATTGGCGATGAACAACATCGGTTTACTTTCGGTAGCGTCCCTTTGGCTTTGATAAAAGTAATAAGCAAACTTCGGCAGCCTGAAAATATCCATAATGCCCGATGATTCAATATCGGGCGCATATCCCCGTTTATAATCAAACATGAGCCAGTTGGCATCGCCGGTAATGTTCCCGTTAAGGTTATCGTTATGTGATTCCTGGAAGTTTACGGCCTGCTGCAGCATCCGCTTTTCGCCATCACCGCGTAACTGGCGCGATGTTTTTTCCTCGTCGGTTAGGTCTTTATACTGGGTTTGGTTAAAGCCTGCGTTTTGGGCGTAGTATTCCCAGTCGCCATATTCGGCAATCAGGATAGGTTTCTGGCTAAACTTTTTCCAATAATCAGGCGCTTTGGCGTGCTGGCGGGCGGGGATAAATACATCATAAACCGCGTCCATCCAGCCGCAAGTGTAGATATCGGCATAAGGCAATTCCTGGTGAACAATAGCATGCGCTTTTTCCATATAATCGCGCTTCATGTCGGTTTCATTGAGCGAGGCTTCCCACAAAATGATGGACGGATGGTTCCAGTCACGGTGCAGCATATCGGTTATAGCCTGCAGACTGTTTTTCTGAAAAGTTTCATCGCCAAAAAACTGCCAGCCGGGTGTCGAGTCCATCACAAAAATGCCCAGCTCATCACAGGCATTTAAAAACGCGGGCGAAGGTGGATAATGCGAGCATCGCACAAAATCAAAACCGGCCTGTTTTATTTTATAAGCATCGCGGTATTGAGCATTATCGCTCATGGCATAACCTATATAAGGATATTCCTGGTGGCGATTGGTGCCGCGCAATACATATTTGCTGCCATTGAGGTAAAAGCCATCAACCTTAAAACTGATATCCCTGATACCCGTTTTTATAGACACTGAATCGAGCAGGATCCCATTGCTTTCAACCCCGACAACCACTTTATACAACTCGGGGTGAGCAGGCGACCAAAGTACAGGTTTTGCAATAGTTGTACTTTGTTCAAAAACGTTGCTGCTATTGGGTTTGATAGCAATTACCGGCATGTTAATCAAACCAACAGGTTTGCCCGAAGCATCATAAACCCTTGCTTTCAATTTAACAGACTGCTTTGTGGCATGATCATTTTGTACCTGTACCTTAATGTTTAAGCGGGCACTTTTTGATGAGATATTATCATAGTGCAGCAATACCCCGCCGCCGTTCACCTGCCCGGCGTTAACAGCATCGGTTATATAAACCTTATTTTTTTTGATGAGCCAGGCATTGCGGTAAATACCGCTGTAAAAATTAAAATCCAGATCTTTAATAGGCTTACCCGGCGGAATCACCGGGTTATCCTGATTATTGAGCCGGATGACAAGGCAATTCTCTTTGCCATACAAAGCTTTATTGCTGATATCGATATAAACAGGCAGGTAACCGCCTATGTGCGTTTGCAGGTGTTTGCCGTTCAAATAAACATCGGCCAGGTTCATAGCCGCATCTATGCGGATGGCGATGTATTTGCCGGCATCTTTTTTATCCAGCGCAAAAAACTTACGGTAAAAACAAATGCCCTGCCATTGCTGGGCGATTTTAATAACCGGCTCAATATTGGCAGAATGCGGCAAACTCACCTGTTGCCATGACCATGATGAAGCCCCTGCGTGGCTAAAAAGTTGATCATTGATACTGGTATCTGCGTTTTTTACAAACTGCCAGTTATTATTAAAAGGGGTAACAGCTATTTTTTTATCGCCTTTGCTTTGTGCTTTTACGGCTGCAACCGTGCAGGCAGCGGCAAGGGCCAACAGAATAATTTTCTTCATTTAGTTGAGCTTACTGGCTAATGTGGTATTGATTTTTGATGCTATCATAGGTAGCCATGTGCGCATTGGTATTGCCTTGTTTATCAACAAAGGTTTCGCCCCAGCTAAAGGGCTCCCAAATAAAAGTGCCTTTAACTTTATTACCGGGTAATGAAAAGGCTATATCATTTACCTCGCGTTTGTGCTGTGAATATTCGGCAACCATCACATCCTGTTTGTAACGGGCGGTGAGGCTGGTGAGGTTATTTTTTAAACTATCGGGAGTGCCGTGCCATTCGGGATAATATGACTCGCCAATAATGTCGAATTTCACCCCGCGTTTAAGCATGTTATCAACAAAGTAAATGGATTCGGCATTTTGCCCGCCGCAGGCAATGTGCAACATTATCCTGATGTTGCCGCTCACCCCTCTTACACCGCTGATACCTGCTTTTAAGAAACCGGCCAGTGTATCCAGGTTTTTCAGTCGGCCATCGGGCCATAAAATGCCATGGTTAATTTCGTTGCCTACCTGAACCATATCGGGCAGGGTGCCCTGTTTTTTAAGGGCCAGCAGGGTAAGCCGCGTAAATGCTTTTATAGAATCCTGCAATTGCTGGTTGTTAAGTGTTTTCCAGGCAGCAGGCTTGTATTGCTTACCCGGGTCGGCCCAGGTATCGCTGTAATGAAAATCAAGTAAAAAGCCCATGCCGGCTTCTTTAATACGCAAAGCCATCTTTTTGGTATCCTCCAACCCGCAATAACCTTTTGCCGAGTATCCGCTATCAGCCTTTGGATTGTTGAAGATGCGGAGCCTTACATAGTTAAAGCCATGATCTTTCAAAATGGTAAAAGGGTCTTTGCTTACGCCGTTATCATTAAACTTGCGTCCTTCGGCTTCCAGCTGGGGAATAAAGGAAATATCGGCCCCCATGATCTGCTTAAACTTAACCGGAACATTTTTGGCCGGCGAATATTTATAAGCCGATAATGCCCCGACACTTACCAGGCCCATTGCTATTAATACCAGTTTGCGTGTACTGATCTTCGTTTTCATATAAATTGTGTTAATAATCAAAATTACATAGTAAAATTGGTTGGGTGTATTTGTTGCTGCAATCAAAGTTTCGCCGCCGGGCGAGTGGCTATTATCTCCAGGCCTCTGGCCTGCTTTTTCCACGGCGGCCGGAGGCCGCTTAATAGTTGCCACTCGCCCGGAGGCGAGCGGCGGCAGAAGTCTTTATTAATACACCCAACCAATTAAATTTTAATGCACAAACGCATCCATGGCAACGGTTGGTTTACCGCTGCTGTCGAACGCGCCCATGGTGTAGCCCTGCCAGCTGGCATAAGCTTCCGGCTCCCAGTAAAATACACCCAAGCCTCCCGATACCGATTTTGTTTTCGCTATCAGATCGGTTAAAAATGCTTTACTGGTTGTTGCTGCCGATACATCCATACCAGCCTCGCAGATCATTACCTGTTTGCCGTAGCGGGTTACCATATCCTGCATGTTGGCCAATACCTGGCTGTTTATAGTAGACCAGTTGCTTGTTGACGGATATACCGAAAAACCGCAAATATCCCAGCTTGCCCCGTTGGCCTTAAGACCATCGAAGATCCAGCGGGTGGTGGTATTATTAAAACCATTAGCCACATGCACAATAACTTTTGCCGATGGATAGATTGCCTTGGTAGCATTGTATCCACAATTTACCAGCCAGGCAAAGTTTTTAAAGTTTGTTGCCGATACCGAGGCGCGGCCATCCTGCCATAACATACCATCGCTGGTTTCATTTCCTACCTGTACCCATGTTGGGGTTATCCCGTTTGATTTAAGGGTGTTTAAGGTATTGTAAGTGTAATTGTACATGGTAGTCATAAGCGTGCTGAAATCAAGACTGGCCCATGCAACAGGCTTGGTCTGGTTACCTGGATCGGCCCAGGTATCGCTGTAATGGAAGTCGATGAGGATGCTCATGCCTGCGGCGGCGGCCCTTTTGGCTTTAGCCACCACGTCGGCAGTAGAGTTATAGGTTGATGAAGGATTTACCCATACCCTTAAACG
>Ga0163162_10001303_pt1 | contig 23341 bp, 17 predicted proteins | sample S55metaG_FD_115310 | JGI IMG/M metagenome (GOLD analysis project Ga0163162, IMG submission 115310) | Switchgrass rhizosphere microbial communities from Kellogg Biological Station, Michigan, USA - S5-5 metaG | ecosystem: Host-associated > Plants > Roots > Rhizosphere > Soil | place: USA...
ATCCTGCATGCACATATCCACGCCAACCTTAAGATCGCCACACTGCATGCCCCTATGGCCGGGGCATTCAATGACGGGGGGGCGGAGAGCGTGTTTGTGGCGTCATTGCGTGATGCGCTGGAAGGGAAGAAGGCAAAGTATATCTGTGATGTTCATCCGCTGAACAGGAAGGGAGAGGCGGTGGGAACGCTGGTGGGCGGTAATCTTTCCCTGTTGGCGCACCTGGCGGGGACCGTATCGGACGTGAAGACGAAAGGAAAGATCCTTTTCCTGGAGGATGTGGGCGAGTACCTGTATAACATCGACCGGATGCTCCGGCAACTGAAACGCAATGGCAGGCTGGACAGGCTGGCGGGACTCATCATCGGAGGCTTTACGGATATGAAGGATACGACCCGTCCTTTCGGACAGTCTGTCTATGAGATCATTTATGATGTGGTGAAGGAATATGATTATCCTTTGGCCTTTGGGTTTCCGGTTAGCCATGGCGGAGAGAACTATGCGCTGAAAGTGGGGGTGGGGTATAAGCTGAAGGCGGGGAAGCATAAAGTGACACTTGAGGAATAAGGTTTGATGGCTTCTCTTTTTATGGCCTGATGATTGCAGACTGTACGACGAACGCAGCGAAGGCAACTTCGTCATTCTTAATCTACCATCTACTATCATGAAAAGAACTGTTCAATTCAGCCTAAGTATTGTTGCAAGTATCTTACTATTAACGAGTTGTGTATCGAATAAGAAGTTCAAAGCTTCTCAAAGCGCTTTGGAGTCCGCAAGGAATGACAGCGCCCGGCTGGCTGCTAAGGTCGCCGACCAGGAGGCCGCGATTGGGCAATTAAAGCAACAGGTTGGGGACCTGACCACCAAGGTGAATGACCTTACCAACCAGGCGGGACAGTTGTCCAGCGACGTGGCTAATAAGAGTTCGCAGCTGGGGAAGAGCCAACAGGAGCTGGCTGAGCAGCAGCGCAAGCTGGAGCAGCTGCAGGCGTTGATGGATCAGCAGAAGAAGGCTACGCAGGCCATCCGCAAAAAAATGAGCGATGCGCTGGTGGGCTTCAACTCCAATGAGCTGACGGTGGCTATCAAGAACGGGAAAGTGTATGTCAGCTTGCAGGAGAACTTATTATTCCCTTCCGGCAGCGCGGTAGTTAATCCCAAAGGTAAAGAAGCCCTGGGCAAGTTGGCGGAGGTATTGAATAATAACCCCGAAATTACGGTGAACATCGAAGGGCACACGGACTCCGTCCCCATCCGCACGCGGTTTAAAGACAATTGGGACCTGAGCACGGCCCGTGCGACGGCGATCGTACGCATACTTACCATCGATTATAAAGTAGACCCTGTAAGGGTCGAGGCTTCCGGTCATAGTCAATTCGATCCTGTGCAGACCAACAGCACGCCTGAGGGAAGGGCGCTGAACAGGCGGACCGAGATCATCCTGTCACCCAAGCTGGACGAACTTTTCAAATTATTAGAGGGCAATACTACGGACAACTAAGAACACGCGACGGACACGTAAGGCAAAAGGGCCCGGGTACTACCCGGGCCCTTTGTATGATGAGCCTTAACCAATCTTTGCATTATTGTTTGACGATCTTGAACTTCTTAAACTCCCTGCTCTCCGGCACCAGGTAATAGATGCCTGACGGATATGCGCTGAGATCCCAGGCCAGCGTATTTGATCCCATCTGCAGGTGCACCATCCTGCATTGAAGCATATGAGCCGCCTGGTCATACACGCTGATGGGCACATCCTGCTCGCGTGGGCTGGTGATCAACAGCAGCACCTGATCGTGAGAAGGGTTGGGATAGGCCTGCGCTTTTTCAGCGGATAGATCGGGCGCTTTCTTCGTCGCCATGGTGCTTTGCCGTTCCGTAACAGGCAGAATAGGGTCATTGTCGACGCTGCCCAGGGTCAGCCGGTTAAAATGATCGATGCCATCCAATTGCACCCAATGCCGGATGGTGTCAAAGCCGCTTCTTCCGGCATCGGACCAGGCGGCCATAAGATCGGAGCCCTTCCATACGTCCAGCCAGGCGGCGGTGTTGGTGCCGAGCTCTCTGTCCAGATAGTGAATGCGGGCGCTGGCATTCATCCCGCCATTGGAGGCAGGGGTAATGGAAAACCAGCGGGCGATGCCTGTGCCGCCTGTGAGCGTGGTTTGCGGATCAAAATACCGTACGATCCTGGTACTGCCCAGGTTGGTATTGGCGGTAATTTCTATTCCGATGTTGCCGGGGTTGACAGCCTGGGGTGCAAACAGCTTGCTGGTAACGGTGACTGACCCTGTTCCCGGACTGATGTCTTCGATAGGGGAAATGTTGCTTTCACCTACGATCTGGCCTGCACCTGCCAGGCTGACCTCATGTCCATTCAGCATGAGCTGCCCTGCTTCCATATTCAGGTTGCCTGTAACCGTCAGATCCTGCTGCAGAAATACGCCCGACACGGGGTCGGTATGCAGCGTCAGATGGTTGAAAGAGGTGACGGTGCTGCCCATGATGCTGTTGGTCAGTGCGCCTATTGCTCCGATGAACCGGACATTGCTGCTGCCGGCAATAAAGTCCCCGTCATTGTTAAAGGCTATATTGCTCATGACGAGCTGTGGCTGTCCATTCATGACCAGGTAACTTCCCGGGGTGATGTGCAGCTGTGCCGGGCCCTGCGCGGATAGCCATAAAGGTAATTGCAGCAAGGGCAGGTTTGCCAGTATTAAGGCGATATGCCGGTAAGTTCTTGTTCTCATAATCTGGCTGCTCCCCCCGGGGCTTTTGTGTTCAATTTATTTTCCAGCCCGATGAGCCGCTGTTCCAACCGGTGATTTTCTTTTTTCAGCTGCTCGATCTGCTGCTGTTGTTCCTGGACGGCTTTTACCAGGGGCACGACAAAAGATTCGTAGCTGAGGCTGTAATGTTCCTGCGGTGTCCCGGGCCGGATGAGGCCGCTGAAATTATATCCGGAAGCCTGTGCGGCCTGTTCCACTTCCTGGGCGATGAAGCCGCTGCGCCGGATGAGGGAGGCTTCCTTATAGGCGGCTTGCAGGACGTGCATGGTCTGCGCATTTCCGGTGGGACCTGTCGTGCCGGCCATTGTATTTTCAAAACGTTCGACATCGAAATGATAGGTCACGGGCCGCAGCTGCCGGATAAAATCCAGGCCTTTTACGTCTTCCTGCACATCGAACTTGAACCTGCCGTCGGACGGCGTGGTGAAAGGCACCTGTCCTTCGATGACTGTCACGGCGCTGTTGCCGATGCGTACTTTATTGGAGGCGTTGACGACGGCGCCGGCCCCGATGGCTGTAGCGTTGGTAAGTCCCCTGCCGCTGACATCGGCCGCATAGCCGAGGCCGGTGTTATAAGTCCCTGTATAATTGTATTCCAGGGCCCACTCCCCCAGGGCCGTATTATAGGCGCCGGTGGTGGTCTGGAACAGGGTGCCGGCGCCGATGGCGGTGTTATAGCTGCCGGTGGTGTCATAGAACAGGGCCAGCTGGCCCATCGCAGTATTGTCGTTGCATCGATAGGCAAAGGACAGCGCATTGGCGCCTACGACGGTATTATCCTGACCTTTCCTGAGCGATTGCATGGCGCGGCTGCCAATGGCCGTATTGGCCGTATCGCTATAACCGGCCGGAAGACCTACTAAATAGCCCCAGAAAGTATTACTACTGCGGGGATCGATCAGGCCGGACAACGCGTTGTTCACCTTTACCTTAAAAGGGATATTATTCACCGGGCCGATGAAACTATTGCTGTCGGCGGTGTTCCCATTCATGCTCCAGCCTGACGCGCCTGCGCTGAGTGACTGCCAGCCTGTGCCCGTATTGTACCAAAAGGCGCTGGTGGTGGTGTCATAGACCAGCAGGCTCCTGGTGTTGGGGATGGCCAGGCGGGCCGTGCTGCTCATCCGGGGGATCAATAAACCCTTGCTGGAAGACTGTACGTCCAGCATGGCATTGGGGTCGGGAGGCGACCCATCCGCATTGATGGCCACGTTCTGCGAAAAGGCAGGATGAATGAACAACACGATCAGGAGCACCGGGAAAAAAAGATCTTTCCTAAGCATAGATTATGATATTTATGGGTTAAAAAAATGATTGATCACTTCTGCACGTCCAGCATGGCATTGGGGCTAATAAGATCCCGGCAGATCAATGTGCAAAAGGAAATATTTAAAAGCAGTATTTATAATGCCATTTATCTAACGGTGGTATTATGATCCACCGCATCATAGATTGTTTATTCACCGCGCCGATGTTCTCCGGATCTGCAGGATGACCATGGTGCCGGCGGGCTGGCCATCCGTCTCAAAGAGGTCGGTGATGTCGACGAAGGATGACTCCGGCCCGCGGTTGTGCTCTTTTATCCGCCTGCCCGTGATCTCCATTCCTTTGGGTGTATTTTCCCGGGCTGTAATGGCTGCCTGCCGGCGTCCGATGCCGTTGTCCACGACCCTTACGACCAGCCATTCGTCTTTTATGTCCACCTGGACATCCAGCTTTCGCTGGCCTTCTTTGCGGCTTAGGCCGTGCCATAATGCATTTTCCACGAAAGGCTGGAGGATCAGGGGTGGCAGCCATTCCTCGCTGGCGGCGATGGCCGGATCGACCAGGATCCGGTACTGCAGGCTTACATTCAGCCGCAGCCGCTCCAGCTGAATATATAGCTCCAGGGCTTCCAGCTCCTCTTGCAGGGTGATGATATTCTGCTCCGAATGATCCAATACCTTGCGTAAAAGGCGGCCGAACTTGCCAATGTATGCGGAAGCCTCGTGGGCCTTCTTGTCCAGCACCAGGGCCTGGATGGAGTTGAGCGCATTGTAGATGAAATGGGGGTTCATCCGCGAACGCAGGGCTTTCAGCTCCAGCTCCTGCAGCTGCTGACCGATCAATGCCTTTCGCTGCACCTGCCGGATACGCACACGGAAGATCGCTGCCACCAGCATGACCAGCAAGGCCAGCGCCGGCAAACGCAGCCATATGCTTTCCCACCAGGGACGTTGAATGCGAAAGGTAAATTCGGCAGGCGGCCCCCAGTCAGTGTCGGATTTGCGGGCCCTCACCTTGAAATGATAGGTGCCCGGCGGCAGCTTAACAAAGGAGACGGAGCTGTTAGGGCTGGACATACTCCATCCACTGTCGATGCCTTCCAGCTGATGAGCATATTCTATCCCCGAGACGCCGGTGAAGCAGGGCGCTTTATAGGAAATGGAAAGCGTGTTCAGGTGATAAGGCAGCACGGCGTGGCGAGGTAATTGCTGATAACCATACAGGCTATCGGCCCATTCCCGCCATTGTGTTGGCCGCAGGTTCAGCTGAATATCCTCCAGTGCAGTAGCTGGAGGTGTATTGTCGAATTGTACGGTTTGCGGATCAAACCTGTAAATGCTGTTCAGAAAGCACATCCAGACAGCTCCGTCCTTTCCCGTCAACAGCCGTGCCTGTATCCACTGATTGTATGAAATGCCCATCTCTTCGCTGAGGCGGTGGATGACGACGGGCGTACCGCTGCCGCTTTCAATGACGACGAGTCCCGCGCTGGTGATGGCCCAGAGGCGACCCTGACGATCCATTGTCAATGCCTGGACTGCGTCATTGGGCAGACCATCCCGGGTCGTAAGCCTCAGCTCCTGTACGGGATCGCCCTGGTTGTCCCAATGGATCCTGATGAGCCCGCCGTTGTAGGCGAGCCAGAATCTCCCGGAAGGTTCTGTGCAGAAGGACACTGCCCTGCATGAACCGGCAATGCCCATTCTTGCCGTTATGTTATGTACCCTTTTCCTGTTGTCGATCCGGAAGAACTCGTTGTTTGCCGTGTATACCAACAGGCTGCCATCATCGAAGGCATGGATGGCCCGCGGCTTGTCGATGACGGTCCCGTTCTCACCGCGGAATACCTGTATCCCATGTTCGTCCCCATATGCCAACGAGTCGGAGCAGAGGTATATTTTTTTGTCGGATTTATTGAACGCAACGCCCCAACAGAAGTCCCCATTGATATGCGTCAGGCCCGACAGATCCTTTAGCATGTTGTTCTCCAGCAGACAGAGTTTTTTCTTTCTTGTGACCAGCCAGGTCCGGTCCTGCGCATCCCGGGCAGAGAAATCCACCAGGTCGTCCTCTGTCCCTGAGGGACTGTGCGGCAGGCGAGCCAGGGGTTTGCTGCTGAACCGTCCCTGCCTGTATTCCACAAGACCGGCCTGTGTACAGGCTACCACGGTGGAGTCTATGTTCAGGAGGTTCCTCGTATTGCTTAACATGGGATAATGCCGGTGGTCGAAGAGGGCGTAATTCACTTCCCGGATCTTCATTAATCCATCGAAACAGGCGGCCCAGATATTTTTTTCCCGGTCCTCATACAGGCTGGACAAAAGGTTAAAAGCGATGGAAATAGTGTCGGAGATCACAGTGGTGCTGGCTTTCCGGGATATCAGCAGCCCATCTTGTCCTGTGTTGATCCAAAAACGATCCCGGCTGTCGTGGAAATAGCCCCGCATCTCCTTATTTTCCAGGGCATGTTGAAATAAGGGTACGGCGGTATCGCCACTTTTCAGGTGTAACAGCCGATCCGGCAGGCTCAGGTAAAGTTCATCTCCGATGGCCGACAAACTACCATAATGATGACGGCTGGGGTATGGCTTGCCAATGACCTTGTAAGCGCCATTACTATCACGGTGCACCACCAGGTCGCCGTAATTGATATAAAGGTCCTTGCCCATTACCACCATGTTCCTGCAATCGTGATCCTCGAATCCGGGGTACAGCCGTTGTTTGTTCCAGGATCCGCCGTCCAGCCTGTAAACGCCTTTGTCCGTTAAAGCCAGGAGCCCATGGTCCCTGAATTCCCTGATGTCATATACATATGAGATCGCCTGGTGATCATCCGCCGGATAATGGACACAGGCCCCGCCCCTGATCCCGGCGATGCCCTTCCGGGTACCTATCCATATTCTCCCGAGATGATCTTCATAAATAACATCCACGGAAAGATTAGGCAGGCCTGCCGCATAGCCATAGTTCGTAAACGTTTTGCCGTCAAACCGGCTGAGGCCATTGTAGGTGCCTATCCATAAAAATCCCTGGCTGTCCTGCAGCGTGCGCAGGACGTAAGAGTCGGCCAGGCCGTCGTTGGCAGTGTATTTTTGGATATAAAAATGCTGGGCTGTAGCGTCGCAAGCCATGGCGGCAGTCAGCATCAGCAGGAGACGTTTGTATATCAGCCATCGGGATGGCAAGGTCACCCTTTGAAAAGATTAAGAAAACCTGTTTTGTTGCGTCTTGCGACCTCGATCTCCCGGCCATTGCTCATAATGACATTACCTCCCTCCCCTTTGCGATAGCGGTCGATCTGCTGTAAGTTGATGAGAAATGATTTGTGGGTACGGAAAAAGTTCCTGTCGGCCAGCATGTCCTCATAGGCTCTTAAGGTATGACTGGAAGTAAGCTTCTGTCCATTCAGCAAAAAGATCTCTGTGTAGTTGCCCTGCCCCTGGCAGTAGATGATGTCATTCGTGCTGACGAACAACAGCCCTTCGGGTGTCGGTACAGCTATCTTGTCGATGAACTTCCGTTCGCCGTTGATCTGCTGACGGAGCAGCTTCAATTGAAGGGAGGTATGGGATTGCCGGAGGTGTAGTTTGTCAAGGGCTTTTCGGGTGGCCGATTCCAGCTCCAGGGGATCGATGGGTTTGACGAGATAGTCGATGGCGCTGTAACGGAAGGCTTTGACGGCAAATTCATGATAGGCGGTGGTGAAGATGACCTCCAGGTCATTATCCGGCAGGCTGTCCAGCAGATCGAAGCCTGTCCCGCCATTCATCTGAACGTCCAGGAAGATCAGCCGGGGGTGATGTTCCTGAATACCTGCTATCGCCTCATCCACTGTCGCTGCCTCTCCCGAAATTCTTATATCGCCAAAATAATGGTGGAGCATTTTGATAAGGACCTGCCGGCTCTGATATTCATCATCAACAATGAATACGCTGGTTGTATGCTTCGGTTTCATATGATAAGGGTTCTAAATGTATATCGCTGTTATCTTCTGTCAAAATTAGAGAATCTTATCTGAGAATTCAAGTCTGCAGGCGGATTGCATATGTCGATCCGATTATATATTTTTGAGCACCTAGAAAAAAAACTACAAAACTTTATCAATCCCTGAACATGACCTCCAAACGCTTATTCTTACGAGCGATGATCGCCGGCCTTTTTTGTGTGGTTGTATTTGCTTCCTGTCATCACAGCGGTTCTTCCGACGGAGGCAGTCCCGTGAATAATTCTTATCTGGCGTTGGCCAGTACTGTTTCTCAGGGATCGATGATCAATGACTCTTTCAGCTATGACGATCAACACCGGATAGCCCGTTTTGTCCAGTATGCGACGGATGGCACGCACAGCGGAGTTATTACGATCGATTTTACCTTTTCGGGTGGAAATGCCCTGCCCGCGGGCTATACCTATACCATGAACACCGATGCTCCGAAGTCTCACGTGCTGGCGTATGATGGACAGGGCAGGATCATAAAAGACACCAGTCTCAGCGGAGACCATTTTGTAACGTATTATACTTATTCCGGAGATTATATCATCAACACGATCCTGTTCGATGGAACTTACAACGATGCCCAGATCGATTCGCTGAAGGTTACGAACGGTAATATAACGGGTACGAAAGTCTGGGGTGCGGACCAGGGCGCCTGGGAGAAGCAGGGTGATGTCACACTGGCGCATGTGACGGCCGCCAATCCCGGGTATAAGGAGCCGGTGGCGAATGCGATAGGGCCCCTGCTGTATGTGCTGTCCGTTTATAACTACGGAGGATACAATGATTTTATCTCGAAGGCATTGACGAATAAGATCTCCGGTGAGGCGGACGGTTTGCCACCCGGGGGAATCAATTATTCGGTGAGTGTGGATGCTTCCGCCAGGGTAAGCTCGATGTCCCTCACCGGGGTGGGGGTCCCTGCGGGCTCGAAGACGGTGTTCACTTATTATTAACGGGGATGGCCGTGATCTTTTTGGCTGTTTGCTTATGATCGATGAGGATGCCGCTGACCTGGCCGTTCTCGCGTACGAATTGAAGATCGCTGTGGTCGTCGTATAAGAAGAAATCGTCCGGCGAAGTGAAATGAAGCTGCCACTGATCGAATTTGACATCGAGGAACAATCTGCCATCCCGCTGCAGGATGCGCACGGTGTCACCTCCGACCATATACCGGCCTGCATATTCTTCCAATGCAGCAGGAGGGTCGATCTCTTTTTTGGTCACGGGTGTGTAGAAGCCTTCCCATTTATAAACAGTGGCCACGCTGTTGATGATCTCATCCATTATGGCGCCATTGTCTGAATTCACCATCACCACTACACCCCTGCCGCCATGGAGGCTGCCGAAATATTGTGACCGGAAACCCTCGTTGGCGCCGCCGTGGGAGAAATATTTCTCAGGCCCTCTTTGCTGGATGAATACGCCCAGCGCCGCGCTGCTGTCGATATAGGGTGTGAGCCTTATCCTTGTCATGGCCGGCGACAGCACGCCTGGTTTTCCTTCCAGGGATAGCTGGGTGGCGATGATGTAGCGGCAGAGGTCGGTGGGGTTTGTCCAGAGCCCGGCAGCAGCCTGTTCAGGATAAATATGATACCTGCCATGGATGGCGGCGCCGTTGTTCTTATATCCAGTGGCTAACAGGGTCCTTTTGCCGGGGCCGGGTGGCTGGGTGTAGAAGCTGGCGGTCATGCCCAGGGGCTGCAGGATGCTGTCGCGCATATACCGGTCATAAGGCAGGCCTGTGATATTCATTACCACCAGCTGGGAGAGTGTGATGCCTCCGCCGGAGTATTGTGAGCGCAGGCCCGGCTCGAACATAGAATATACACGGGGGTTGTTGGCGGGCCGCCGGCCGTCGAGGATCTGCTCGATGGAGGGGATGCTGTCTTTTATATCGTATCCCGGAAAGCCGTGGACTGAAAGACCGGCTGTATGGCTCAGGAGGTGAGCCATCGTTATCTTTTTACCTTTTGTCAGGCTGTTGTAGGTGAGTTTCCAGTGTTTAAGATATCGATTGACGTCGGTGTAGAGGTCAAGCTTTCCGTCCTGTGCGAGCTTGAGGACTCCTTCGCCGTTGAGGGATTTGCTGATGCTGGCTGCCTGGAAAAGCGTCGCCGTGGTGACGGGCCGGCCCTCGCTGCTGTCCGCCCATCCATAGCCTTTGGCCCATTCGATCTTATAGTCATTGATCACAGCGATGCTCACACCTTTCAGGTGATAATGGACCATGCGTTCGGCGAGGGTCCAGGTATGATCATGCTGGGACTGGACCCAGCCGGAAAGATGGGTCTCTACTTCGCGGATCCTTTGCAGCACCTCTTTGGATTGGGGAAAAACGGCGCCGGTCAGCACGAAGAGGAGGAAAAGCAAAAGAGGGGGCTTTTTTTTCATATGGGGGCTATTCATACAATTTACTTATTCTCATGGAGACCGAAGAATAATATGTGACAGGGGGCGATCAGTTGGCCCTTCCCTGTTCTTCATCCGCACCATTGTCATGTCGCTTCTTGCGGGCGCCGGACTCTTTGCCAAACCGATAGCTGAAGGCCAGGCCTACACGGCGCGAATCCTGTACATAAGTATGGAAGGCGGCAGCATAGGGGATATCGGTCGTCTGGTCATGCGTATTTTGCGAAAGGAAGAGATCATCGAGCGTCAGCCGCAGACTGGCTTTATCATTCCATATGTTCTTCTGGACGGCTTTGTTGACATAGCACATGGCGCCCATCAGGTTCTGGGCGGAAATGAACCTGCTTCTATAGGCCACAGACAATTCCGCGCTCCACCCTTTTTTGAAACGGAACTGGTTAAGCACGTCGAGTGTGCCGACCAGGGCGTTTTTGTTTAGGTAGACCGAATTGATCGTGCTTTTATTGACGAGCTGGCCCATGCGGCTGTTGAAGTTAAAGTTCCACCATTTTGCCGGGGCCAGGGACAGGTTGGCGACGAGGAACAGGATATGACCATTTGCTATATTGCCCGGCCGGGTGATGAAGAGGTCGCCTTCCGTCGTCGTGGTGGAGAAAATGATGTCGGTCACGTGATCGTAGTGCGCGCCGAGGGTAAGGTATTGCTTATAGCGATAGGAAAGCTCGATATGGTAATTGTAGCAAGGATCCAGGTAAGGGTTGCCGGCACTGTAGGAATATTTATCCCTGTAGACGAGGAAGGGGTTCAGCTGCTGGTAGCCGGGACGGTTGATCCTTCTGCCATAGCGGAACACGAGCATATGACTGCCGGCGCTGTCCAGCTTGTAAGTGAAAAAGGCGGTCGGGAAAAGGCTGGTGTAGTTCCTGGAGAATGCGGAGTCCTTCAGGGCGCCGTTGCCTGGCTGGCGGCCTTCCGAATGGGTATTCTCCATTCTCAGCCCTATTTGGGCGGTGAGCTTTTTCCATTCCTTGCCGGCGGTGGCGTAGGCCGCGGCGATATTTTCTTTATAAGTGAACCGGTCGGCCTGCGCTGCATCGGGCAGCAGGAAATCACCGGAAATGTCATTATAATTATTAGCGATATCGGTGTTGACATAGCTGTATTTGGCGCCTGCTTCCACTTTGGCGTGTCCCTTTAATGGATGGCTGTAGTCCGCCTTGGCGGTATAGATATGGATATCAGACAGGCTTGCGTAACGGAAATCCAGCTTACTGGCAGGTGTCCCATCGGGCAGCTGCACGTAGTTGGGCGAATATTTGTTCCCGTCGGAGGTATAGTTGATGTAATCGAGGTCGACGTCTATTTCCCTGCCTGTCGTACCAAACCGGTGCTGAAGATTCAGGTTGGCGCCGATGCTTTTCCAATGGGAGGCGCCGGAGGTTGCTCCCTTCCCGATGGAGTCCAGCTGCATATTGCTGTTGTAGCTATTGCTGGTGTAGTCCAGCCGGTCATGCGATGGGCGGGTGTTGCCGGTGAGGACGAAGCCGTAGGTAGTGGCTGCAGAGGCGGCGAAGTCCATACCCAGCTTTCCGTTCCAGGCGTTGCTGGAAGACTTGTAGCGGTTGTCCAGGAAGACGGCATTGTTCAGTGAGCTGTTGTGGTTGTAGAAGAAGCGCTGGTAGGTATCGTCGTTGTATGATTTGTAGCGGCTATAGCCCAGGTTGGCGAAGAGGGTGAGCTTCTTATTATGGTAATTGAGATTGAGCGCATCATTGCTCCGGCCGTATACGCCCTGGTTATAGCCGGCGGAGAGACTGCCGGTGAGACCGGCGGTCCTGTTCTTTTTGAGGCGGATGTTGATGACTGTTGCGCCTGAAGCGTCATACCTGGCAGGGGGATTGGTCATCAGCTCTATTTTGTCCAGGACGCCTGCGGGTACGGAACGCAGATACGCGGCCAGGTCGGCGGCGGAAAGATAAGTAGGTCTGCCGTCTATGAGCACAGATGTGCCGCTGCCATTGAGGCTGATGTTCCCATCCGTGCCAACCGTCACGCCGGGCGATCTCGCCAGAACATCCAGGGCATTGCTGCCGGCATTGCCGATCATGGCGTCTACATTGATAACGGTCTTGTCCAGCTGCTCCTCCACCAGGACTTTCTTTGCCGTCACCGCCACGGCTGTGAGGTTCTTGTTGTTTGACCGTTGCAGGATGATCACCGGCAGGCGGATGGCGGAGTGCTGGTCGTCGATGGTCAGGGGGATGCTGGTGTATTTTTTATAGCCGAGGCTTGTCGCTACGAGGAGGTAAGTGCCGTTGCCGAGCTTTTTAAATTCGAATTTCCCCTGGTCGTCGGAGACGGCGCCTTTGACGGGCGCGGAGTCGGCGGCGTGCAAGAGGGTGACGGAGGCGGCGGGGATGGGGAGGCTGCCTGCATCGTTGAGTGTGCCGGTGATCTTTTTAGGGACCTGCTGGGCAGCCGATGGGATGGCGAGGGCCAGTAGCAGTGTCAGGAGCAGAAGGGGACTCTTTTTTGGATAAAGCATAAGATAAAGATACATAAATGTCTGATGTATTAAAGAGGATTCAAAATATTTTGCTGAGATGCGGGAAGCTGGAACTTTTTTTCAATGGGAAGGACGGTGGCCGGTGCAATGCGGCGTGGCTGGTGTATCAGACGCAAATCCGGATGGAAGGTTGCAAGAAAAACCGGGTTTCCGGGAGAAAAGTGATGGAATGGACGAATTATGTGACGGAAAGACTAAAATGAAAGCGGGAGTTTTTTCTGATCGGTTTAGTTGATTAATTTTACCTTTACATAGATTTAATCTATGACGTTCATACAACTGGAATATATCGCAGCCATCGACACCTATCGTCATTTTGCGACAGCCGCCGCCCATTGTTTTGTCACGCAGCCCACGCTGAGCATGCAGGTGCAGAAGCTCGAGGAGGAGCTGGGGATCAAGATCTTCGACAGGAGCAAGCAGCCTGTGCTGCCCACGGAGGCCGGTCGGGAACTGATCGAGCAGGCCCGGAAGATCCTGGCCGAGAAGGACATCATCCAGGAGATCGTGCAGGCCAGGAAGGGCGTGCTGACGGGGGAGTTGCGCATCGGCATCATCCCTACCCTGGCGCCTTACCTGCTGCCTTTATTTGTGCAGGGCTTTACAGCAAAATATCCTCAGATCAAGCTGGTAGTGAATGAGATGACCACAGAGACGCTGGTGACCCGTCTCCGGGAAGGGCGCATCGATGTGGGCATCCTGGTCACCCCTCTCCAGGAGAATGGCATCCGCGAGCATGTGCTGTTCTACGAGGAGCTGCTGGTCTATGTCTCCCGGAAGAACGCGGCCTATAAAAAGACGTATATGCTGGCCCAGGACATCGATCCTAATAAGCTATGGCTGCTGGAGGAGGGGCATTGTTTCCGCAGCCAGATCGTTCGTCTCTGCGAACTCCGGAAGGCCAGCAGGGAAGGCAGCCATTTCGACTATGAGGCAGGCAGCCTGGAGACCCTGCGGCGGATGGTGGAGCTGAATGACGGCATCACGATCCTCCCGGAACTGGCGGCAATGGACCTGACCAAAAAGCAGACGCAGCTGGTCCGTCATTTCAAACGTCCTGCTCCCATGCGGGAAGTGAGCCTGGTGGTTCACCGGGATTTTGTAAAGCAGCGCCTTGTACAGGCGTTGAAGGAAGCGATCGTGCAGTCCATACCGGAAAAAGTGCGGCAGAATAAAAACCAGCATGTGGTGCCCATTTGACCGGGGCGTTGCCTATTTCTCCAATGCTTCTCCCAATTTTTGATTGAATTCCGGATGATCATGCAGGTCATTGTGTGCGCCGCCTTCGATGGTAATAAATTCATCCCCCGGCTTGAGGAGCGGCTTCAGCCGCGACGCGTTGCCGTATGACACGACCCAATCACCTGTGCCATGAAAGATGGTGATGGGCGCCGTGACGGCCGGGAGATACTCATTTGTGGGGAACCGGTAGTGCAGCATGCTTCCCACCGGATAAAGGAATAAATAGTGCCGGGCCATGGATGTCACGCTGTAATAGGGACATTCCAGGATCAGCCGGCGGCAATCCCGTATGGATGCCAGCTGTGCGGCTATGCCTGTTCCCAGGCTTTTACCATAGAGGATGATCTGGCCCGGGGACCAGCGGCTGCGGGCGAGCTTGTATACGGAAAGCGCGTAGGCATACAGGGCTTTCTCATTGAGCTTTCCCGTGCTTTTGCCGAACCCGGGGTAATCCAGCATCCAGACTTCATAGCCCTTGGCCGTAAAGTCGGCGGCATAGGGGGCATAACGGGTTACGTTCTGCCTGTTCCCGTGGAAATACAGCACAACCCCTTTTGGCGTGTCGGCGCCTGCCGGCTTGAATTGAACGACGTTGAGGCTGGTCTCCTTGTTATAGGGCAGGTTGACTTCCGAATAGGGCTGCGTGAAATGATAGTTCGTCTTTCTGTCGACGGGCTCGGGGTGAAAGAGGAGCTTGTCCTGGAGGTAATAGGCAGCGATGCCGATGATGGAATACAGCAGGATCAGGACTTTTGCCCAGCGGAAGATCTTTTTCTTCGTCATTAGGGGTGCAAGGTAGGGAATCAGTTACTCTTTGAGTATGTCGCGGATGAAATTGTGATACTCGGGGAAAGTATTCAGGTTGTTATGCCCACCGCCATGGATGCGGATGAGGGTGATCCTGGTGGGATTGAGCTTTTGGAGGCGCTCGCTATGCCTTATGGGTATGAGCCAGTCCCGGGTGCCGTGGAGGATGTAAGTGTGGCAGCGTACGCGGGGGAGCCAGAGGTCGGTGCGCAGGTGATACCTGAGCACATATCGCACGGGCAGTACGGGGATGAACCGTTCCACTACTTTCCTGAAATTGTAGTACGGGCTGTCCAGGATCAGGTAATGGGGATCATTGTCCGCGGCGATCTTGGCCGCGAAGCCGCTGCCAATGCTGCGTCCGTACAGGAGAAGGCAGTTGGCCGGGCATTGTTTCAGCAGCGTGTCATAGACGAACTGGATATCTCCCAGCATGGCTGCCTCGCCCCGGCGGCCCGTGCTTTTGCCGAAGCCGCGGTAGTCCACCAGCACGACGTCATAGTTCAGCCGGTAAAAATCCCGTGCGTATTTCGCCCATCCCTTGATGCTGCGGGTATTGCCGTGGAGATAAAGGATCAGCCCTGCGGGGTTGGGACGATAAAAATGCAGCCCGTTGATGCGTACGCCTTCGGAGACATCGAAGAAGAGCTCCTTGAATGGGATGTCATACTTGTACAGGAAATCGGCCGGCAGCTTTTCCGGCTTGACGATGAGCTTGACCTGTATGAAATAGGCAACGACAAGCAGGACGATGGCGCCCAGGACAATGTATATGAGGTCGGTCAGGAGCATCTGACCGCAATATAAGCAGATGGGGCCTATTCCGTCTCTATTCTCTTCAGGTTGAAATTCGGCACCGGCGATACTACCAGGGGGAATTTTTCAATCGTCACATTGGACGGGTCGAGGCCAAACCCGCGCTCTTCCGACAAGCTGATCTCTTTCAGCCAGAAATACAGCTTCATCACCACGCGTTCGAAAAAAGGCAGTTCATTATCCTGGCTCAGGTATTTTTCCATGACGATGAACTGGAAATCGCCCACAACGTTGTTCCGTTCCAGCGACTCATAACGGCTGGTGATATTCACCTCCTTGTTATTCACCAGGTCCTCTACCACTTTGCGGAACATGAGGTTGATCTTGGGCTCTATCCGGAAACCGAGGCGGAACTCCACCCGTATGATGTCGTTCGGGATAATATGGTCCACCGAATACTCTGCCGTATAGGGGTCATCGAGGGTGTCCACGTGGACGAACCAGTAAATGTCGCTCCGTTTGGGCTTTTTATTCAGGATGGAGTATATGATCTTGTGCTCTATTTCCTTGGGGTTGTTGGCGCTGGTCATGTACACGAGGTGGGTCGCGTATTTGGGGATACCCCGGTCGTTGCTCAGCTCCTGGATCTGGGGGATATAGTGTTCCATCCGTACGAACTCCACATACCTGTTCTTGATCTTCCGGGCCCTGAACCAGACAAACATGACGGCGAAGAGCGCTCCTCCCACGATGAGGGTGACATAGCCGCCGTGCTTGAACTTATCCAGGTTGGCAGCGAGAAAGCTCAGCTCGATGCTGAGGTAGACGGCCAGGTAAAGATAGATGAACGGGCTGCTTGTTCGCCGGGAGACCAGGTAATTGGCAAAGAGGATGGAAGTGGCCAGCATACATAGGGTAATGGCCAGACCGTAAGCGGCGTCCATATTGGAGGTGCTCCGGAAATACAGGGTGATGCCGCAGCACCCGATGAAGAGCATGAAGTTGATAGCGGGTATATAGGACTGTCCCCTCTCTTCCGTGGGGTAGTTGATGCGCAGCTTGGGCCACAGGTTCAGGCGCATGCTCTCGCTGATCAGGGTGAAGGACCCGGTGATCAGGGCCTGGCTGGCAATGATGGCGGCTGCCGTGGCGATGATGATACCCGGTACGACGAACCATCCGGGCATGATGTTGTAAAAGGGATTGCCCAGGTTCGTGTCGAATATCCGGCCTCTGTAATTGGCCAGGAGCCAGGCGCCCTGCCCCAGATAGTTCAATATGAGGCAGGTCTTTACATAGATCCAGGAGATCCGGATATTGCTTTTCCCGCAATGGCCGAGGTCGGAATACAGCGCTTCGGCCCCGGTGGTACAGAGGAAGACGGCGCCCAGGATCCAGAAGCCCTTGGGATAGGTGGTCAGCAGCTCGATGGCATAGTGGGGACTGAGGGCCTTGAAGATGCCCAGGTCATCCACCAGATGGCTGCTGCCCAGCACGGCCAGCATGCTGAACCAGACGGCCATGATGGGGCCGAACAGCTTGCCGATGGACTCGGTACCAAATTGCTGAAGGAAGAAGAGGACTACCAGGATGCCCAGCACAATGATCACGATGGTTGTCTGGTCTATATAACGGAATGCCGGCAGCTGCCGCAAACCTTCGATGGAGGCGGTGACGGAGATGGGCGGCGTGATCATCCCATCGGCCAGCAGGGCTGCGCCCCCTATCATCGCGGGCAGCACGAGCCATCTTTTCTGGCGGCGGACCAGGGCATACAGGGAGAAGATGCCGCCTTCCCCGTTGTTGTCCGCCTTAAGTGTCAGCCAGACATATTTGACGGTGGTTTGGAGCGTAAGGGTCCAGATGATGCAGGAAAGAGCGCCCAGAATGAGCTTCTCTTCGATGATCCTTCCGTGAATAATAGCATTCAAAACGTAAAGGGGAGAAGTTCCGATGTCGCCGTAAATGATACCTAATGCAATAACGAGGTTTGCAAAACTTAATTTGTTGATCTGTTGGCTCACGAGTGAGGAAGTCTGTTAATAAATAAGGCCGGAAGATTCCGGCACAGGGGCAAAAGTACAGTGAAATAAACAAAACGTGTGTAGCATTTTTTTCAGCCTCAGAATTTTATAAAATCTTAATATTTTTAATCCGGAATTAACCGTCCTGAAGGCGTGGATCAAGGTTTTAGCCTGGATCCCCTGGAAGGGGATCGTCCGAAGGACAGACATCAGCGGTTTGCAGGAATTGGGCTATTTTTTGCGATGGCCAATTCCTGCAGCACCACCAAGCAAACTTTTGGCTATCTTACAAATGGTTTTAACATACCTTTTACGAATTAGATCCGTATTATCTTTAATGCGGAAACCATCAATTATGAACAGAATCCTGGCATCCTTATTAATGTTGTCGGCCTTGCTTGCCCCCCGTCCGACATCGGCCCAACAGATCATCTATTCAGATCCCGAACGGGAGGACAACCGGCGCACGAACTTCGAGATCATAGGCAAGATCAATGGTAACTTCCTGATTTTCAAGAATAACAACTCAAATAACGCCATTTGCATCTACGATGGGAATATGAAGCTTGTCCAAAGAGTGCCCCTGGCATTCATGCCGGATAAATATATCAATGTAGACTTCGTAGCCTACCCGGACTACTTTTACCTGATCTATGAGCACCAGCGCAAGAGCATCGTTCACTGCATGGCCATCAAGATGGACGGAATGGCCAAACCGATGGGGGAGCCCATAGAGCTGGATACCACCCAGATCGGCTTTGCGGCCAATAACAAGATCTACACGACCATTGCCAGCGAGAACAAGCAAAAGATCATGGTGTTCAAGATCAACAGCAAGAACAACAAGAACTTCCGTTTTACTACGCTGCTGTACGACGCCCAGCTGAACGTCCTTGACAAGCACAGGATGTATCTGCCCATGGAGGAGCGCAATGAGCTGTTCACTGATTTCCTGCTGGACAATGAAGGCGAGCTGGTCTTCGGAAAATACCTGCGCAGCGGCAGCAATGACTATATCTCCCGGGTAACGCTTGTCACCAAGGACGTAGAGGCGGACAGCTTTTCGGTGAAGGACATCGGTTCGGCCGACAGGATCCTGGATGAGATCAAGATGAAAGTGGACAATACCAATCGCCGATTTATCCTCACGGGCTTCTATTACAAGCAGAAAAGAGGCAATATCGAGGGGCTCTACACGGTGGTTTGGGACAAGGGGACCAATACCCGGCTGAAAGAGACGGTAGCCATCTTCAATGATGAGCTGCGGGCCCTGGCAAAAAGCTCGGACGCCAACCTGAAAATGGCCTTCAATGACTTTTTCATCAAGAACATCATCGTCAAGAGAGACGGCGGCTTCCTGCTGATCAGCGAATCGATGTACACCACTTCCCGGGGCAATATGTTCAATCGCTGGGACTATATGTATAATCCGGCTTTTGGCCCCGGCTTCTATTCGCCTTATTATTACAGTCCTTACTATAATCCCTGGAACAGGAATTACGGCAACTACGCCACCCGCTTCCATGCGGAGAACATCATGATCATCGCATTCGACAAGGAGGGCAGCATCCAGTGGAGCAATATCATTCCCAAGAGCCAGTTCGACGACGAGACGGAGAACCTCATCTCCTATGAGATGATGAACACGGGCGGCGAGCTGCATTTCCTCTTCAACCAGTACGAGCGCCGGAATATGCTTTTAAATGACCAAAGTATTTCCCCTGAGGGCAAGATTACGCGTTATCCTACGTTAAAGAACCTGGATAAGGGATATGACTTCATGCCCCGGTATGGTAAACAAGTCAGCAGCTGGGAAACGATCATCCCCTGTCTTTACAGAAATTACCTGTGTTTCGCGAAAGTCAATTTCTAAAAAAAAGATCCGGTGATCGGTATATTCAGACAAAAGAACCCGGGCAATGCCCTGATATTATTGGTGTATGCCCTGGTGCTGAAATTCTCTCTCTTTATCCACCCGGTGGCGCCGGCCTTGCATCCCGAGGACAATTACCTGTACAGGGTGATCCTCCGGGGGCTGGATAAGGTATTCGGTCATACCCCCCTGATATATTCGATCCTGTCTTTCCTCATCCTGCTCTCGCAGGCCATCCTGTTCAACCGCATATGCAATTACAATAAGCTTTTGCCGAAGCCGAATTTCCTTCCGGGCATGTCTTATATCCTTATCACCTCCCTTTTGCCGGATTGGGGACATTTTTCGGCTCCGCTGCTGATCAACTCGATCATGATCTGGATCTACTACAGGATGATAGACCTGTACAACAGTCACCGGCCCCTGTCCTCTATTTTTGGCATCGGCATCTGGACGGGCGTGGTCTCACTGTTATATATACCGGCCATGGCCTTTCTCCTGCTGGTGCTGTTCGGGCTGATCACGATGCGGCCTTTTCGTATCAGGGAATGGCTGGTGGGACTGCTGGGCTTCACCTGTCCTTATTATTTTCTTTTTCTGGTGCTGTATCTCACGAGCCACTGGGAATGGGAGAAAGTGGTGCCTCATATCGTGTTTACTTTACCGGCCATGCCTACTTCCATCTGGACGACCCTGGGCATGTTCTGGTTAGTGGTTCCTTTTATCGCCGGCGGTTATTTTGCGCAGAAAAACCTGAGCAAGATGCTGATCCAGATCCGGAAAAGCTGGAGCCTGCTGCTGCTGTACCTGGTGGTGGCCGTCGTCATTATCCTCATCAACCGGGCCGACTCCTACGAGAATTGGATCGTCATGGCCGTGCCGTTCGCCGGCTTCCATGCAGCGGCCTATTACTATCCGCAGCGCACGACGGTTCCCCTCATACTACATTGGTTGATAGTTGCTTATATTATTGCGTTCAATTATTTTTTTTAGCTTTGAGCTGTGAGCGATGAGCTGCGAGCCTGTTTTCGTATCTTTGAGGGATCAAAAAATCATCCACTCATGAAGTTTGGCGTAGTCGTTTTCCCGGGTTCCAATTGCGATCGTGACATGCAGGATGCCTTGCAATATGACCTGGGGCAGGAAGTCATTATGCTGTGGCATAAGGACACTGATCTCAGCATGTTCAGCTCCGGGGACTGTATCGTTCTACCCGGCGGATTCTCCTATGGCGATTATCTGCGCTGCGGGGCGATTGCCAGGTTCAGCCCCATCATGCAGAGCGTGATCCGCTTTGCGGGGGAAGGCGGGAAGGTACTGGGTGTCTGCAACGGCTTCCAGATCCTCTGCGAGTCTCACCTGCTGCCGGGGGCCCTGCTGCGGAATGCCAACCAGCAATTCATCAGCAGGAATGTTTATCTCCGGGGTGAAGGCGACCAGGGCAAGCCGCTGATGATCCCCATTGCCCATGGAGAGGGGAGGTACTATGCCGACGAAAAGACGCTGGACGAACTGGAAGCGAATGAACAGGTGATCTACCGCTATGCTGATGCAGCCGGTGAGATCAATGCGGCCGGAAACCCTAATGGTTCCCTGCGCAATATTGCGGGCATCCGTAATAAGGCGGGCAACGTATTTGGTATGATGCCGCACCCGGAGCGGGCCTGCTCCGAAGCGTTGGGCAATATTGACGGCAAGTCGATCCTGCATGCTTTGTTCATTGATAAGAAGCAGCCGTCTGTCCGCAAGCAGGCGGGGCTGGTCAATATTTAGCCTTTTTGTAACATTTGGAAGCTGAACTTTAGGCCCTGATCTTAATCAGAATACGGAATCAACCCCATAATTATCATGCAACTTATTAAGAAAATGACATTTTGCGGCCTGGCCCTACTGACAGGAACCCTGGCCATGGCTCAATCCAGCAAGCAGGTGAACTGGGCATATTCTGCGAAGAAAATTGCCGATAAGACCTATGAAGTCCATATGACCGCGACAGTGGGAGGGGATTATCATATTTATTCCCAGAATGCGGGGGAAGGACCTATATCCACGTCTTTTAAGTTTACAAAGAACCCATTGGTTGTTCCGAGCTCCAAAGTAAAAGAGGTGGGCAAGGTGGTGAAGAAATTTGAAAGCGCCTGGGGGCATGATGTGCTGTATTATGAAAGGACCGTGGACTTTGTACAGGTGGTGAAGGTGAAAAGTAATGTGAAGACCAGCCTGATGGGCACAGTGGAGTTCATGGTTTGCAATGAACATGAATGTTTGCCGCCGGCGGATGTGGATTTTAAAGTTAATATTGGCGGTTAGTCAGCTACGCGACGAAAAAGATAATTTTAAAACGGGTTCTTTGTCAAAAAAGAACTCGTTTGCTTTTTACCCCTATTTTGAAGATCATGCGATATAGAATTTTACTCTTTGTTCTTTTCAGTGCAATGCTGCAGGTGGCCAGGGCGCAGGATACGGGCGCCGTTGTGAAATGGGAATTTTCAGCCGTGAAGGATGGAGGCGTCAACACCCTCGTGCTGCATGGCAAAATAAAAGACGGCTGGCATCTGTATTCCACGACCATGAAGGATGACCTGCCTAATTCCCGGGTGACACTGGACAGCTCTGCCAGGGCGTCTATCGATAAGATCGAAGAGAAAGGGCAGCTGGATGTCAGGAAGGAGCCGTTGTTTGATAATGCAGAGACGCGCAGCTTTGAGAAGGATGTGCAGCTGCTGGTGCATCTCAGGCCGGGGGCATCGGACCTGAAAGGCAATGTGACCTATATGGCCATTTATAAAGATTCTGTGGTAGGGCCTGTGGAGGTGCCTTTCCGGTATGTTGCCACGCCTTCAGGCGAGCTGGCGGCTAAATCCACCGATCTGCAGGAGTCCACGGCTGGTGCGAACGATCTGAAAAAGGGTTCTATCAAGCTGGATAGCCCGGTGAATAAATGCGGGGGGACGGAGGCTGATGACAGTAAATCCAAAAGTCTGCTGGGAATATTTGTAATCGGCTTTTTAGGCGGACTGGTCGGTCTTATCATGCCCTGCACTTTCCCAATGATACCCCTGACCGTCTCGTTCTTCACTAAAAGATCGGCCAGCCGGAAAAAAGGTATTGCCAATGCCTTTTTATATGGATTTTTTATATTTATCATTTATGTGCTGATCAGCGTGCCTTTTTATTTCCTGAAGGCGAACAATGCTAATATTCTAAATGATATTTCAACAAATATCTGGCTCAATATCATTTTTGCAGTCATATTCCTGGTTTTTGCTCTTTCCTTCTTTGGACTGTTCGAGATCACCCTGCCCAGCAGTATCTCGAATTCAGTCGATTCCAAATCGAATATGAGCAGCCTGGGGGGAATTTTTTTCATGGCCCTGACACTGGCTATCGTTTCCTTCTCCTGCACGGGTCCCATTCTCGGCACTTTGCTGGTAGGCGCTTTGGGGCAGCAAGGAGGAGCCGTACAATTGACCTTTGCCATGGCGGGTTTTGGCCTGGCGCTGGGGCTGCCTTTCGCTCTTTTTGCGCTTTTCCCCAACTGGCTGCAGTCATTGCCGCGTTCCGGAGGCTGGATGAATACGGTGAAGATCGTGTTTGGATTTGTCGAGCTGGCCCTGGCCTTGAAATATTTGTCCAACGCAGACCTTGTGTCTC
>Ga0163162_10001312_pt1 | contig 23236 bp, 20 predicted proteins | sample S55metaG_FD_115310 | JGI IMG/M metagenome (GOLD analysis project Ga0163162, IMG submission 115310) | Switchgrass rhizosphere microbial communities from Kellogg Biological Station, Michigan, USA - S5-5 metaG | ecosystem: Host-associated > Plants > Roots > Rhizosphere > Soil | place: USA...
ATACACGCTTTATAGACAGGGCCCGATGCTGGAAAAATGGCCAGCAGGTACCCCTTACTACCAGTGGTTATAGTAGCTATGCCATTGGCGTTGCTGTAGATTATAGTACAGGTGATATATATGTGATGGGAGAAGATGAGCCGACTGCTAAGAATACGCTGCCAAACTGGTATTGGAAAAATGGCGAGCCGGTAAAAATAATCGATGACCCGGTGCCGGTAGCACCAAAATCTATACGCATCCTTAATCATGAAATTTACATTACCGGCAGGGCTAATGCATATTCGGGCGATAGCAGGGAGAGTTGGAAATACGACCATGCCGCCTACTGGTGTAGCTCTAAAGGTACAGTGTTGCTCGGCAGTGGCGGCGCACCGGCAATGGCATCTTCGATAGCGGTATCGGGAAAAGATATTTATGTCGCAGGATTTGAAAACGGATTGGTTAAGTATTGGAAAAATGGTGTACCCACGGTACTTTCCAAAACAGAGGAGTACCCGGAAACTTACCGTATGGCGGTAGATGGTGACGATGTTTATGTAGCCGGCTGGGGCGAGCAAAATGGTGATAGCGGGATACGCTACTGGAAGAATGGTCAATTAGCGGGAACGTTTGATAATTTTAAAATAAAAGATATTGTTGTTGCAAGGCAAGGGGGTAACTTAGTTGAAAATATAAAACCTACGCCCGCCGTTAAAGAAAAGCAACCTGTTATTGCTGAACCATCTCCCTTAACCTTAACGCCTAAAGAAGAAGCCGAGAAGTTCTTTGCCGAAAACAAAAAGAAACCGGGCATTATTACCACACCCAGCGGCTTGCAGTATGAAATAATAAGCCAGGGCACCGGGCCAAAGCCTTTAGCATCAGACAAAGTGAAATTCAATTTCTTAAGGACTCTGATGGTTGGTAAGGAGACAAAAGAAAAAAACGATAGCCATTCGCTGATTAACCAGAAAGTTAGCGATCTGATTCCTGGTATGGCAGAGGGTCTCCAATTAATGAGCGTCGGCAGTAAATACAGATTATTTATTCCGGCTAAACTTGGTTACGGCGAATCCAAAACACCCGGCTATACATTTATTTTTGAAACGGAATTGCTCGAGATACTAAAATAACCCATCCTGTCGCCGAAGCGAAAGAATGATATTTTCAGGAAGCGGTGTTCAAACGGCGTGTGGGAACGACAGCATTAAACGGAATTTAATTTCAATAAATGTTGCTGTGCGAAATTAAATTCTGTTTTTGTTGTTTTTATCCCTCTTGTTTTCCTAATTTAGCTTTTATAAACCGGGAATAAACTCCCTACCATAAAAGCTAAACCTATGAAGATCTTAAGCAAACCATTAACCCTTACCCTGCTGTTTTTCATCCAGTTGGCAGTTCATGCCCAAAACAGCACCCAGGATAAAATCACACAGGTTGAGAATGGCCTGGTTGGTAATGTTCAAATCGAAGGAGAAAAACCATGGAACCTGTTAAACCGGATGACCTATTATAAAATTCCCGGTTTAAGTATAGCGGTTATCCAAAACTATAAAATTGTCTGGGCCAAAGGTTATGGATTTGCCAATGACAGTGCCAAAATCCCGGTAACAGAGAAAACACTTTTCCAGGCGGCATCTATTAGTAAGTCGCTAAACTCGATGGGAGTGCTTAAGCTTGTACAGGACAAAAAGCTCGATCTGAATACAGATATCAACGTTTACCTTAAAAGCTGGCATTTTCCGTATGATAGCCTGTCAAAAGGTAAAAAGATCACCATCGCAAACTTATTAAGCCACAGTGCAGGCTTAAATGTGCATGGCTTTGGCGGGTATGAACGCGGTACACCGCTGCCAACCATAGTACAGATACTTAATGGCGAAAAGCCGGCCAATTCGCCTGCCATTAAATCGATGTTTGAACCGGGTAAACGGTACGAGTACTCGGGAGGGGGCACCACCATTACGCAGCTGATAGTGATGGACATTACCCATATGCCCTATGCCGACTATATGAAAAACGAAGTACTAAAACCACTTGGCATGAGCGGAAGCACTTATTCACAGCCGCCTTATGATGTAGACCAGAACCTGCTTACGGTTGCTTATAATCCGGCAGGCAAACCGATAAAAGGCAATTATCATATTTATCCAGAACAGGCCGCGGCCGGTTTATGGACAAACCCAACCGATCTTTCAAAGTACATCATCGAAACTCAATTGGCTTACGAGGGTAAATCGGCAAAAATCTTAAACCGGGAAACTACCCGGCTCAGGCTTACTGTCCATGCTGGTAATAACGTAGGATTGGGCGCTTTTATAGATAAAATGGACAGCACCTTATATTTTAGCCACAGTGGTGGGAATGAAGGTTTCCGCTGTCAATATTATGGCAGCTTAGAGGGTGGAAATGGCGTGGTTGTGATGGTTAACAGCGATAATGGCGGTGTTATCCAGGAGTTGATCAACAGCGTGGCAAAGGTTTATGGCTTTAAAAGATTGTTTCATGCCAACCTAAAGAAAATAGTACCGGTACCAGCCGATGTGCTGAAAAGTTATACAGGTAAATTTTTTATTGGTCCGCCAAGAACTTTAATAATAACCGAAACCGATGGCAAGCTTTATGCCGAGGCCAGTGGAGAGGCAAAGCGGGAACTTTTTCCGCAATCACTCAACCGCTTTTTCTTAAAAGATTTACCATACGAACTGGAATTTAACAAAGATGCTGATGGTAAGATCCATTTGATATTTTACGGTGATGGGGGAAAACTTGAGTTGAAAAGGGCAGAGTAAACATTAAAAAATCTTCTCTTGTTAATTCGCAAATGTGCTATATATGAAAAACGCTTCTACACTTAGAGCAATAGGCCTGTTGCTGTTTTCATTGCTGATCGTATTAAATGCATGTCAATCTACTTACAAAAAAGACGATAGAAAAAATGACAGCATAAAAAACGAACTGATTTCCAGGAAAGATTTTCAGGATTCAATAAAAAGAGGACTCACGCCCACAATAAGCGACACCGCCCACTATTTTGATACTGATAAGATTCCGAATTCCAAACCTGATTCAAATCAAAAGATGCCTGTGGCTCGTATCGATTCATTGAATAAGTATCTTTGATTTTTATGGATTAGCAAACCAGAAGCGAAGCAAATTCAATGGCCTTTATTTGTTAAATCTCTGCCCTCAAATGTTAAATCCTATGCTCTCATATATCTTTTAATATGGTAAATACGTTTCTATGGTTATCGTTTAAACCTATACCATGTGCCTTAAATACTTTTGTTTATTATTGCTTATAAGCGTAGCTTTTGAAAGCCAAGCGCAGGACAAGCAAAACTATGCTCTCCCGCTTCATATTGCCGACTCCCTATTTGCAGTAAAAAAATATCAAAAAGCAGCCACGGTTTATGCTACTGTACGTACGCTCAATTATGGTGTGTTGGATACCGCACATCTGTATAAAGCAGCCGCCTGTTGGGCCGCTACCGGTAAACGCGACAGCGCTTTTTTATACCTGGAGTTTATAGCCGGTCGCGGGTTTGAAAATGAGAGAATGCTGTCGGCCGATCCTCTTTTCACAAGGTTGCATCGTGACAGCCAGTGGGAAACCATCGTATCGGCTGTTCATCAAAACCGGGTTAAGCTTATTCCTGCTGTAGCTATGGAGCTTTCCCAAATGCTTGAAAACTACCAAAAGGATTTTGACGAATATCAGTTGCTGGTTAATCAGCATGGCAAAAATTCTGCTGAAGCCAGATCGTTTAAAGAGCACATCCGTGAAACTGATTCTGTCAACTTTATAAAGGTGTCATCAATAGTTAACACCTATGGATGGAAGGGCAAAGAATACTTTGGGCCCGACGGCTCGGAAGCCCTGATCACCACGCTACTTCATGCGAGTATCGCTAACCAGAAAAAATACTTTTCGATAATAAGAATTGCCGCTCTTAACGGATCGCTACCTGCCGAAGGTTTTGCGATCATGGCCGATAATATTGCCCTGTATGAAAACAATACACAAATCTATGGCACTCATTTAAGGCTTAATAACGGTCAATATGAAGCTTATTCCATTGCCGATGAAGCCGGAGTTGATACCCGGCGGGGGCAAATTGGATTATGCAGCTTAGCAGTGTACCTGCAAAACTTTAAGCCATACAGCCAACTGTATTATTATATTAAATAGCGCTTTAGCTTAAAAGAAGCATGGCCCCCGGCTGCTGCCTATCGGAAACTTGTTAACCCTGCCATACTGGTGATCACAATGCGTATGATCGCGGTACATTTTTTGATGTTGTGGCGGGCAGTTTACCAAAATTGGTTGGGTAGTTTCAGTCTTATCAGGCTGACAAACTATCGTAGCTTGTTTTTTCATAACGAATCCCCCTGTTTAGATTATACTGATAATTGGTATAATAAATTTAACTATAAAAACAGCTATTTACAATAGCTATTATCAGAAAAATAATATTAACAGTTGATGACCTTTCCTGGCATTTAATAAAACAGCCGGAGCATTATAATACCCCGACTGCTTAATATATTTATTGCACTTATATTTTATTTACCCTTCCAAAATTGCAGGTAATGCAGGTTGTACCCGCCGGTATTTGCCAGCACTTTTATTTTGTTGCTCCCTGCTTTTAACACAATATTTTTAACGGCAATAATCTGCCATTTCTTAAGGCTGCCGGTGTTGGGTACTGCCACTTCTTTTGCTTGGGTTGTATTGTTAACCAAAACAGAAAGTTTGGCATCGTCGGTAGCGGAGGCTACTTTGAGGCTTATAGAATATACGCCCGGTGTTTTAACCAATACGGTGTATTGCGTCCATTCGCCGGGTTCAATATGGTCAACATAATAGCTGTTATACTGCGTTGAATCTTTACTGATATCAACACCATCATTGCGGTAAACATGGCCCTTGTTGCCAACACCCGGTTTACCCGATGTATGATAATCGGCAGTATCAGTATCGAAATAAGCGTAACCATTACGGCCCAGGTCATAATCCACAGCATTGATCACTGTGCCGTTGCCTATTTTATTGGCTTTAAACGGTTTGGTAATGGTTGTATGCGGCTGCCTGAAAATAGCGTCGATCACATCATGATGGATAATGGTGTTTTCCAGTTTGGCATAGGTAGCCAGCTCCAAAGTACCGCTGTACACGTTACTTTCTTTAGGTTTATGCCTGCCGGTATTCAGGTATTTGGCTACATCGTCATAATTCAGATTGGATACGATCTCCATCGGGTTATTGATCCCCAGCTTTTTTAACGGCCATAACGACCAGCCAATATTGTTTTTCTCCAACAAACCTATCGCTTCGGTTATCCAGGTGTTTGAGTTTTCGCCGGTTTCGCCCAGCCATACGGGGATATTATACTGATCGCGTGTTTTTACGATATGGTCAACGGATTTTTGATCGTTAAAGTTCCAGTATTTATGGAAGCTCAGCACCATGTTTTTATCCCATTGAGGTAAAATGCCGTTATAGTTATTGCCCCAGCCGTTACCTTCAATAATGATGATGTGTTTTTTATCCACCTCGCGGATAGCTGCGGTTATATCAACCATTAGCTTTCTTAAAGGGCCGTTTGTTTTTTCCTTCAACCCGTTCTTATCATTCAGCCGATCATCAAAACCCCAGTTTGGCTCATTGATGATATCGTAAGCACCAATATAAGGCTCATCTTTATAACGCTCGGCCAGTTTGCGCCAAAGGGCTATCGTTTTTTGCTTGTTGGCTTCGCTGTCCCAGAGTGATGGCTTGTCTGGGTCCCGGTCGGAGATGTTAAGGTCGTTACCTTGCCCGCCGGGAGTGGCATGCAGGTCAAGGATCAGGTACATGTGGTTAGCTTTACACCAGGCCAGCAAATCATCCGTCATTTTAAAACCTTTATCAAGCCAGGTGTTTTGACCTGCCACCGGCTCTTTATCAACCGGCAAGGTATAAAGGTTATAATGCATAGGCAGACGGATAGAGTTAAATCCCCAGCGTTTCATCGAGTCTACATCAATTTTGCGGGTATTATTGGCCAGCCAGGTATCATAAAACTCCTTCGTTTCGGCCGGACCCATCAATTCTTCCAGCCGTTCGCGGATGCGGTACTGCCGACTGTCTTTATTAATGTGCAGCATATAACCTTCCTGCAGCATCCATCCACCTAAACCCATACCGCGCAGCAGTACATTCTGGCCTTTTTCATCTACTATTTTTTTACCGTCGGCCTTTAAAAAGCCTGTTTGCGCATTGCTTTGCAGCGAGATACACAGGGCAGGGACCACGGTTAACAAGGCCTTAAACCCTGAACTTACCTTTATATTTTTTATTAACGATGTTAACATGTTGTTGTACGTTTTAATTTTTCTGAACCAGTTTATACTACCAGATATATGTTCCAACCGAACCTTTATCAAGCTTAACAGCCAATATTTTCCCCTGGTATTTAATGTTGAATTCCTGCGCACCATCGCCGGTATTGGCTACGATAAGTACTTTTTTGCCATCGGGCGTTTTGAAGGCCACGTTAGGTAAAGTATCTGAACTGTTTGATGCAATACGCACAGAACCCGGGCGCACAAACTTTGAAGCATGCGCAACCGAGTAGTAGGCGATATTTTTCTTCACCTCGTTTTTATCAATAGTAACCGCACCCTGGCATGAAGGACAGCCACCTCTGTCGGTATACGGCTTATACTCCGGGTCGGCAGCAAGGTTCCATTCCAGTACATTCCGGCTCCAGTTACGGGTAGCGCCAATGATCAGCCTTTTTACCGGCCATGCTATATCAATAGTGCTTTGATTTTCGGGCTCAACCGTCATCTGCTCGGTAAAGTAGATGTTTTTATCCGGGTGCGCATTGTGCACATCCGTAAGGGCCGAGATATCCCCGCCATACAGGTGAAAGCCTGATCCGTCAACATATTTACGGGCAGCAGGGTCATTCAATATCGAGATAGGGTAGTCGGGCCTGTCGGCATTATGATCGTAAACAATGATCTTTGTTTTGATGCCTGCCGCTTTAAACGCCGGACCAAGATTGTTCTTAATAAAATCAGCTTCATCTGGTGCAACCATCAGCAAGCTGGGGTTATTACCCGGGTGCAATGGCTCGTTCTGAATAGTGATGGCATCGATGTTGATCCCGTTGGCTTTCATGCCCTGGATATATTTAACCAGGTATTTAGCATACACCGGGTAGCAATCGGGTTTTAAACGGCCGCCGCGGGTATCGTTATTGGTTTTCATCCATGCCGGTGGCGACCATGGCGAACCCAGGATCTTGATTGCCGGGTTTATAGCCAATATCTGTTTCATTACCGGGATCACATCAGCCTTGTCCGGGCCAAGGTCAAAGTGCTTTAATGTTGGATCGGTTTGGTCTCCGGGCATATCATCATAAGAGAACACTTTCTCGTTCAGATCGGATGCGCCAATGCTCAGCCTTAAATAGCTGATGCCTATATCGTTCCCGGTAACGGCAAAAAGATTTTTAAGCAATGCAGCCCGGCTATCGGCATTCATGCGGATGATATGCATAGCGCTGCCCCCGGTTAATGCAAATCCAAATCCATCTATCGGCTGGTAATGCTGCTTATCGTCAACCGTAATAGTTGTGCCAGCGGCTTCCCCCGTTTTAAAGGTAAGCGGCTCTTTTTGCTGCTCAAAAAGTACCGACCTATCGGCCTTGGTAAGCCATAAGCTCGCCTTTGTTGTTTGGGCGTTTATTGGAGCGGCCGAACCGAGTAGCAGGGCACCCAATAAAATGGATTTAATTTGCGTGTTCATGAAACAGAATTTACAGGTATATTGTTGGTATAACAGGAATTAATAAGGCTGTTTGAAATTGGATAGGTAAAAATATTACTGTTTTCAATATAAAGCCGTAATTAATCGGTTACAAAGTCAATAATTAGGTTTTGTAGTAGTTAAGAAGTGGTCTTTTATGCAGATAATCCGCCTAAAGACGACCTAAAAATCCGTTTAAACACCGTAAATTTAATTAGCAATTTAAAACATTTGGTTTTATGAAAACATGTTTATAAATTCACGTACAACTATCTCATGAATACTTCACACAAAAAGATTGTCATATTTGATGATGATGAGGACATCCTATCTATTTGCAGTTATATTTTAGAGGAACAGGGATGGGAAGTATACACCTTTAGCGATTGCAATAACATTGTTGAAAAGGTTTCGGGTATTTTACCCGACGTTATCATGATGGATAACTGGATCCCCGATTCGGGCGGGATCATTGCCACGCAAACCCTCAAACAAACAGACGGACTTAAAGAAATCCCCGTAATTTATTTTTCGGCAAACAGCGACATCCAGATCCTGGCCAATGATGCCGGCGCCCAAAGCTACTTAGCCAAACCTTTCGACCTGGAAGACCTGGAAAAAGTTATTAATCGGGTGATTGCGGCGTAGGGAGGAGAGAGTCAAGAAGAAAAAACTCGGGTTCGTACGATTCCCCTCTTGAGAGTTCAAGTTAACCAACAAAATCCACCAACCTTAAATTTCAATAGGAGGCACCTACGGAGCCAAAAAACATGCTCTTGTAAAGCTACAAACACGTGGCCCCGCTGGGGCCGGCATGGTTTTATAACATAATCAGGTATTAATTAAGGCGAGCTTAAGGACAGATGCACCAGAGGTGCAAAAGGTTTGTAGCATAAAAAGTATGAAATACCCTTTGCCTCAGAGGGGCAAAACAAAACGCCTTCCCAACTAACCGACAAAACAACTTTGTTGGTTAACTTAAACTCAAAAGGCGGTGTGTTTCTGCTTTGATAAGCTTGTCGCAGAAACACACCCCTGCTACCACTCGTTCCTTCGCGCCCCCTCTCGAGAGGGGAATTAAAAATTTCCTCTAATTATTTCTCCTCAAACGATGCCAGCAGGTTCACATTCGGATCTATCTTAACATCGGCAGGCTTGGCTTTTACTTTAAATTTTGCTGTCGTCGATTTTTCTTTTACCGGTACGGTCAGCAATTGTCCGTCAACAGAAACCTCTAACGACAGATTGTAAACATATTCCTGGCTCTGGGTTACATTTATAGCGATGGTGCTGTCTTTTTCATCATACTTCCAGCTAACAGCCAGGTTGGGATGCCCGGCCGTGCGCAGCCATTGGGTAAAAAACTGTTTCAGGTCTTTACCGCTGGTCAGTTCCATAACTTTCCTTAAATCATCGGTATTGGCATTGCTGCCCTGGTATTTTGAGTAGTAATTTCTTACACCTTTCCAAAAAATATCATCGCCCAGTTTACGCCTCAGCATATGCAGTACCCAGCCGCCTTTTTCGTAGCTGTTAGCATTAAGCAACTGCATATACTGTGTTTTAACGGCAGTATCAACAACCGGGGTCAATCGTTTCTTTTCAAAATCAAGTACCTTTTTACGGTCGGCTTTTAAACGCGTTTTTAATGTATCAGCGCCATATTTATTTTCGAGGTAGAGATTGGTCATGTAAGTAGCGAAACCCTCGCTTAACCAAAGGTGACCGAAGCTTTTTTCGCTTGCTCCGTCGCCAAACCATTGGTGGGCAATTTCGTGCGCCATCAGCTCTTCTATCTCCGGACTTTTAACCGATTCTTCAAAGTAGAATATGGCACTGGCATTTTCCATACCGCCAAAAATGGTTTTCGACTGTACGTTGGCCAGTTTCTCATAACTGTAAGGGCCAACATTTTTTATAAAGTAGGGGAGAATGCTTTTAGCTACCGCATAGCTTTTAAACCCAACCTCCTTGCTTTCCGGAAACACATAGGTAAAAACCGGGATACCATTAACATCCCCCGGGCGATCGACAGCAAATTCGGCTACGCCAATAACCATCACTTTGGTTGGCAGCGCAACGGTTTCCACCCAGTGGGTAAGCTTCAGTTTTCCGTCGAGCTGTTTTTCTTCAGTTTGCAAACCGTTTGATACCACCTGGTAATGATCAGGAGCAGTTACAATAAAATCAACCGGGGCTTTGTCGGCAATATTATCAACGCAGGGAAGCCAGTTATGGGCCCGGTTAGGCCAATTATCGCCAAAAAAAGTCCGGTGACCAAATGCGTTGGTGGAGATGATCAAGCCATCGGCTGGGATGCCGCTGTAGCTTATGGTATAATCGCGGGTATTCCCTTTGTATGCGCGGGTATTGATCTTTAATTGTTCATCATCCTGTGTAAACTTTACCGGTTTTCCATTTTCAGTTACTGTAGATACCAGCATACCCTTGCCTTCTGCATTCTTTTTTACCAGGTCGAGGTTAAAACCCTCCGCGCCATTCAAAAACTTTACCGAAACAGTGGCTTTTCCTTCTATGTTATTGTCCGCATCATTCAGTTTAATATCAAACGTATAATGTTTAACATCAATCTGTGCTCCGGGAACCTGGGCAAATGTCGGTATAGCAAAAAAAGTTGGTAACGATAAAATAACTAAAAAAATCCTGCGCATATGCTTCCTTCAATTTGTAATGAACACAACAAAGCTAACAAAAACAGGCTTTTATATCCATCACAGCAGCATATAGCTTATCACATTTTTTAACATTGCTAAAACGTTACATTAACGCCTGTTGTAAATAAAAAGTAAAGACCGTTCATTTTAGTCCCGGATACGTAATCAACCTGGTTAAACGGCTTGATGAGGTACGGAGTAAACAGGATCTGCCACTTGTTGATGGCATAGGTTAAAGGCAACGATCCGCTAAAGGCAAGCAGCTTGTATTGCCTTACCTCTCGCTGGTTTTGCTGCGTTACCGTTTGCGTTATTATAGTTTGTTTGGGCTGGTTTGGAAACAATATATTGATGGGCGTTTGTTTCTGCGGAACATCTACCGATCGTGTAACCTGCGACTCGGTATAATATGTTTGATAAAATGATTGTGTCCCGGCATAAAGTGTGGCAGTAGGGGTAACTTTCAAACCGCCTTTTTTATCTGTACCTGTTTTCAGGGCAAAAATTTCCTTTGATAATTCCGCCGTATTAATAATGTCATTACTATTGTTTTTATTGAAACGATAGCTGACACCTCCGGTAAACTTAACAATGTCATCGGGATTGGCATACAACTGCCCGTCGAGCGTGGCATTGAAAGATGAAAGTATAATGGGGCTGCTTTTGGTGATAAAATATTTAGTGGCCGATACATTGCCTCCATAATACCGTTTTGCATCAAACGTAAAAACATAGCCCGGCGTAACACTAAGGCCCTCGGTACCCGATTTGGAACCATTAAGATCAAAATAACCTATGGCGCTCACAAAAAAGCCCTGCTTGCTAACCAAAGTCAACGATGGCAGAAGGACCGGTACACTACTCTCATCCCGACGACCGGCATAAGTAAGATTTGACAGATATTGTAACCCGGCGTTCACAAAAATCGCTTTTGTTTTTGCCGTGGTATCGGTTTTTTGCTGGGCGTAAGCTACGGGGCCGGTTAAAGCCAACAGCAGGATAAGTTTAAGTTTTTTCATGGTAAAGATGCTTAAAGAAAGATCCGGATAATCAAAAAGGCCGGAACCGGCCTTTTTGATTTGATATATGTTAAATGTTATTATTGCTTAACAGCGCTCAGTTTTGACGAACCGCTGCCCGAAGTTTTAACACTAACGCTTTTCTTGCCCGCTTTTACAGCAGTGCTTGAGGCGCCATTGTTTGAAACCGCGGTATTTATCCCTTTTTTGCTCACAGTTGCATTACCAGAGCTGCTCAGGTTACCGGAAGAGGTTACACTTACATTTTTGCTTACAGCATTTACACCATTACCCGCGGCAACCGCTGTTTTACCCGCAGTTGTAGTAGCTCCAGCTCGTAGTGCGGCAGCATTACTGCTTACTTTTTCGGAGGTATTAGCAGCAACGCCTTCGGTTGTAGTTAATGCCTTTTCGCCGGTTGCTGTTACACCGGCTGTATTTAAGCTACCTGCAGCCGTGGTGTTGCTGGCAACACCCGCCTCTGCTGCTGTTGTACCTGCTGTGGCATTTACCGTTGAAGCGGCACTACCGCTAACGTTGGCTGCCTGGTTTGCAGCTACACCGGTCACTGCTTGGTTGGTAGTTGTCTGTGCCTGGGCAGCGGTGCGCGCTGCTACATTCTGAGCCTGGGTTGCGGCCTGGTTGGTTACACCTGATGTTGTGTTTACAGCCTTTTGCGCTATAGATGCAGCATTCACTGTAGGCGTGGCTACCCGTGTAGCTATTTTGGTAGCGGTAGTTGCACCGATATTAACCTGTGCCGAACTAACTTTAAATGCAAATAATGCTGCGGTAAATAAAACTGGCTTAATTAAATTTTTCATAGTCATCTATTTAGTTACTTACTATGTCCGGCAAATTGCCTTCTGCAATCTCCAAACTATCGTATGCACTAAATCAAAGGGGATGCCATTGCCTTGTAAATGACATTTTAATGACCAATAGAGCTGTGGGGTGTGAAACTATGTGTAATTGTGTATAATAATTTATACACCTGTTCATTTTGTTCGCCGGGTATGGAGCAAATAGAAATGCCCCTTGCTTTGGGGCAAGAGGCATTTAATATATGGTTATAAAAACGCTATTCTACATCTTCGGCATACGGCGCATCATGTTGGCCATGGCGGCAGGATTGCTCATTTGCTTCATCACCTTCTTCATATCGTCAAACTGCTTCATGAGGCGGTTAACTTCCTGCAAATCGGTGCCCGAACCTTTGGCTATACGGCTGCGGCGACTTTGATTAATAGTTTCAGGGTTTTCTTTTTCAAACGGGGTCATCGACTGAATGATGGCCTCGATAGCTTTAAAGGCGTTATCATCAACCTCAACATCCTTCATCATTTTGCCTACACCCGGAATCATGCCCATCAGATCCTTCATGTTACCCATTTTTTTGATCTGCTGGATCTGGCTGTAAAAGTCGTTAAAGTCGAACTTGTTTTTGCGGATCTTCTTCTGTAGCTCGGCAGCTTCTTTCTCGTCAAACTGCTGTTGTGCACGTTCAACCAATGATACCACGTCGCCCATGCCCAGGATCCTTGATGCCATACGATCAGGGTGGAAAACGTCAAGCGCCTCCATCTTCTCGCCGGTACCAATAAACTTTATAGGTTTGTTAACCACCGATTTAATAGATAGCGCTGCACCACCACGGGTATCACCATCCAATTTGGTCAATACCACACCCGTAAAGTCAAGGCGGTCATTAAACACTTTAGCGGTGTTCACAGCATCCTGACCGGTCATGGAGTCAACCACAAACAGGATCTCGTGTGGTTTTACGGCATCTTTTACCTGCTCAATCTCCACCATCATAGCCTCGTCAATAGCTAAACGGCCGGCGGTATCAATGATCACCACGTTATTTCCGTTTTGCTTAGCCTGGGCTATACCTTCGCGGGCAATAGCAACCGGGTCTTTTGAGTCGCGGTTGGCGTAAACAGGGATGCCTATCTGCTGGCCTAACACCTCCAGCTGGTCAATAGCCGCAGGGCGGTAAATATCGTCAGCAACCAGTAAAGGCTTTTTGTTACGTTGTGTTTTTAAGTAGTTGGCAAGCTTACCGGTAAAGGTTGTTTTACCCGCACCGTTCAAACCAGCAATGAGGATAATGGTAGGCGTAGCCGGAAAATTCAGATCGGCAGTGGTGCCGCCCATTAATTCCGTAAGCTCATCATTCATGAGCTTGGTAAGCAACTGACCTGGCGAAATAGATGTTAATACATTATTACCAAGTGCTTTTTGCCTCACATCATCGGTAAATGCTTTGGCGGTTTTATAGTTAACGTCGGCATCAAGAAGGGCCTTGCGGATCTCCTTCATGGTTTCGGCCACGTTTATTTCTGTAATAGTTCCCTGACCCTTCAGGACCTTGAACGCCCTGTCGAGTTTATCCGAAAGATTTTCAAACATTATATTAAAAAACTTTAATCTTTTTTATAAGAATGCAAAGGTATGATTTTGAACTATATTAACTCAATTACTTAGTAGATTAACTTATATCCCCGGCCACGGATGTTAAGGATGCTTACCGATGGATCATCTTTTAAATAGCGCCTCAGCTTGGTAATAAAAACATCAAGGCTCCGGCTGCTGAAATAATCGTTGTTTTGCCAAAAGTTTAGCAACAGCTCATCACGGTTAAGCAGCTGGTTTTTATTCATGATCAGCAGGTTAAGAATTTCGCTTTCACGTGTGGTAAGCGCCCGACTATTATCTTCAATTTTTAGTTCTCCCTGCGGATAATGAAACCGGTACCGGCCAATTTCCGTTACTCCAGCACTTGTGTTTATCACCAGCCTGTTTTTACTCAGCAAAACCCTTATGCGAATAATGAGCTCTTCCAAACTAAAAGGCTTTTTCAAATAGTCGTTACCGCCGCTTTCAAAACCTTCAACAACATCTTGCGGCAGCGATCTGGAGGTTAAAAAAATAACAGGTAAATCTGTATCCACGTTTCTGATTTGCCGGGCAAAATCAAAGCCGCTACCATCAGGCAGCATTACATCAAGCACAATTATATTGGGTTTATTATCGTAACAAAAAGCTTTTGCACGGGCAATGGTATCAGCATGAACCACCTCAAACCCGCGCGATTGCAGGCTTTCCTGCACAATTTCGGCCAGTACCGGTTCATCTTCAACCAGTAAAACGTTAACGTTATTTATATTGGCCATGCTAAACTAAATGTAGTCCCTTTACCTAATTCACTTTCTATTTTACACCAGCCCTGGTGCCGTTCCACAATACTTTTTACATAGCTTAGCCCGAGGCCATGGCCTTTTACCCGGTGCTGGTTTCCGGAAGGCACGCGGTAAAATTTTTCAAACACCAGCGGCAGGTCTTTGGTTGCTATACCTATTCCATTATCCTTCACCACAAGAATTAAAAAGCTGCTTTTTATGTCGATGCTTACCTGTAACTGCACATTGGCTCCCGAATACTTCAGCGCATTATCAATTACATTGTTAACCGCATGTTCAAAATACAGCTTGTCGGCCATAATACTGCTTATCCCGGTGTTGTTTACATAAGTCCAGCTAATTTCCTTCCCGGGAATCAGTGTCGCATTTGCTAAGAGTTTTCTTATCTCAGAGTCGACGTCAATTGCTTCTGGTTTTATATTAAAATCCCGGTTTTCATACATTGAAATATTCAGCACTTTATCCACTAACACAGCCAGCTTTTCCAGTTCATTTTTTGAATGGGCGAGGTAGCGTCGGGCTTTTTCAGTATCCTCAAGTACACCAAAACCCGTCAAAGCTTCAATTGCAGCCGAAGCCGTAGCAATGGGTGTTTTAAATTCATGAGTGATGTTGCTGATAAAATCATTTTTGATAGCTGATACCCGTTTTTCCCTGAACAGGGTATGCAATAGATAGATAAGGCTAAAGGCCACCATGGCGATTAATAATAACGAACCTGCAAACATAAGCCCCATGCGCCCTATGATGTATGAAAAAGGGTTACTGAACATGGCCCTTACATATTGTTGCTTCCCTTTTTGCTTATACGTTGGATACGATTTGGTAATGATAGGGTAGCGGGCAAGCAGCTTTTCATCAAAATGACTCAGGTTCATTGTGCTATCGGTTTCGCGCAAATAAAAGCGGAAGGGGATATCGATATTTCTTTCCTTCAGGTAACGGACAAGCACAGGCCTTAACCGCGTGGTATCAAAATCATATTTGTTAACGTTATCAACCATAAAGCCGCCAAGGTTTTGGGTTCGATAGTATACAATATGGTTTTGCAGATCTTCAGTACGCATAGTGTATGCAAAACGTTGGGCTATTACCCATTTAAAAGCGGTATCCCCGGGCAATAATGCCTTGTTAATGCCGCGAAAACTTAATGCCGAAGATGAAAATTTTTGACCCGGTTTATGGGCGTTAGCTATAGTAAAAATGTGTTTCTTTTCTGCTGTATCAAATCTGCTGGTGATCAGAAACTCTGTAGTATCCATCAGCCGTTTGGCAAGCAGTTGCTGTATGATATCGCAACGGAGGCTAAACTCCTTTTTCAATGCATCCTCAAAAGCCATGTTCACTTCCTTTTCAAAAGTGGCCTGGTTTACAGCATAGTAGTTTTTTACCCAGTAAAATTGCAGCAGTAAAACCATTGAAATGGCTATGGCACATACTACAATAACAAAGCGGGTACTTTTCGGCATAATCAAATGTAAAACATCGGCATTGAATACAGCCTGCCGTTAACATAATATAACATTAGTTAACCTGCCCGATAACATGGTTTTACTTTCATACCCGCCACTTTTGCAGGTATAAAATCCGTAACCATTATGAAAAAGTTATTTGCTATCATTTTTTCAGCCTGCTGCATTTCGGCATCGGCACAACAAACACTAAAAACCGGCAATGTTATTCCTGCTATTGTAATAAGCCCGGTGATCAACGCCCCGGTAACACAGGTAAACCTTAAGGCTCCGGCCAAAGCACGGTTTTACATTTTAAACTTTTGGGGCACCTGGTGCAGTCCCTGTATCCCGGAAATGGATGCTTTGGCAAAATTGCAAAAAGCAAATGAAGGCACTGTCCGGGTAATCGCCATCTCCAACGAACCGGTTGAACGATTAAAAAAATACCTGGCCAAAAAACCATCAACTTTATGGCTGGCCAGTGACACATCTTACTTTTTATATAAAGCATTCGGGTTTTCATCTGTTGGGCAAAGCGCTATCATTAATAGCAGGCATCAGATCATAGCGCTTGTAAAAACAGATTCGGTAAACCAGCGGCTTATCAATAACCTTATGGCCAGTAAACCAATTAAATCATCGGCAGAAGTAAAAGAAGCTCCTGTAAACAACGGCAAAGATATTTTTGGTGTGGATAGCACTATCGCCGAAAGTTTTACCATCCGAGGCTATATGAAAGGGCAACCAAGTATGGGCAGACATTATCTAAATGCGCCATACAATGGCCGAAGAGTAAGTTATATTAATGTTTGTGCTGATGTTTTATATAAAGAGGCGTTTGACATTACTTCCTCAAAACAGATTATTTATGAGATTGATGAAAAAGCACTATGCGATTTCGATAATAAAAGCTCCCTTTATTGTTTTGACCTGTTGGTTAAACCCGAAGATAAGGATAGCCTTAACAGCATCATGCAAAAAAAGCTGATCACTTCCCTCCCAATAAAGGCCCGGATAACCGAAAAATTAATCCCGGTTTACGTTCTCAAAGTAAACCCCAGCCAAAAATTGGCCTTTCCTTTATCGACGCAAAACAAATCAACAGTCAGTTTTAGCGGGGAAGGATATGATGGCACATCTGTGTCGTTGGCAAGTTTTGCGAAGGATTATTTGAGTAATGACCTTGACCGGCCTGTTGTGGACGAAACAGGACTGAAAGAAAAATATGATATAAAAACCACGGTTGATCTGCGTACGCAGGAGGGAGTAATCCAGTCTGTAAACAGACTCGGCCTTATACTGGATAAGGCCGAACGTAAAATGAAAGTATTGGTGTTTTACAAGTAAGTTACGGGAACCTATATAACATCCCCAACCCAATACCTTCATAGCCCTGTGCAGCAGCGGCTGTGTGTTTATCGTAAAGCAAAGTGCCGTTAACTGTTGCACTGATGAGCCTGTTAACCTTTGCTGATAATACCAAATCGACACGGTGTGTAATGAATTTAGGCGATTGAGCATAGGGGATAAACAGTGCGTAACGCGTATTAAGGTGAATGTTTTTGGCAATATCTTTATCAAACAGGGCTACAACCTGGAATGCGAGGTCATTTTTAACGGTCTTTAAGGTATCCACACCGTAGTTATCGGGCTTCTTGATGTGAATCTTATCATCCAGTACAAAAGTTTGCCTTGCGGTACCAGTACCTAAACGCAGATCGAACCAGCCTGTAGGCTTATACTCAAAACCGACAGATTCGGTTAAATAGCCCGGCGACATGAAGTTTGAAATATATTGCTGATCGAACTTGCCGTTACCCAGATCAACATAATTAAAGCCTTTATCAAACTGCGACTCGAAGGTTAACGCACCAAAGAAGTACCAGCTTTTTGATAATTGAGAAGCTACTTTGTTATCAAAATAGATCCGGTCTTGTGTTTTACGCTTACCCTGACCCTTGTTTTTTGATACACCATAAGTAAGGTTAAGCTCCGATACATAACTGAATGGCGCTTTGTTATATTCGGTGTGATAAATAAAATTGGAGCCCAATGCCACTGCACTTACACCACCGGCAGCATAATTGCTGCTGAATGCCGACTGGCTAAAGTTTAAACCAAAAGTAACGGCTTTTTTCCAGTAGTTTACTTTATAATCGAGCATGGTAACAGGTACCATTTCGCGCTGGATCTGTATGGGACGAACCCGGGTGGGGATGGCATTTTTGCGGGAATTGATCCGGTATTTATTGAGTACTGCTGTGTCTATTTTAACAGTATCTTTTTTCAGGGTATCGGTTTGTGCTTTCGCTGAAAAAACACACGTGACTGATAATGCGAGTATTAGTAATCCCGGTTTTGTTTTTAACATAGTAAACAAATTAAAGCAAAAATCTCCTTTTTTACCTACAATAAACAAAAATGTTGCCCCAGGGTTTAATCAGGCTAACAAGTTTTGGCCAAAAATATTGGAATTTTAGGATACTAAAGTGAACCTTTTATTAAGATTTGGATATACTGTCACGACCAAGATCTTTCTTGCTGTCTTCGGGTGTAATAAGTGGGGTAAGGGAATATGGCCGTTTTTTATACTTCAAAAAACGATTGAGGTTGGTTTTAATGGAGGCTATAAATTCATAATCGCTGGCGGTTTTCACCAAATAATAGCCTGGGCGGTACCGGATCATGAAATCGGTAAGCTGCTGATCTTTTAAATTAGTTATGGCTCCAACATAAGTGCGGTTAAAACGATAGTCGATAACGTTTTGTTGATAATCCTTCTCGATAGTTTCGCGCAGATGGGCAGCATTTCGGCCGCTGCGGCTAAATAAGTTATAAAGCGCATCGATACTTAAGCCTGCACCTCCGGGGCCAAAGCTCAGCAGATCACGGTTGTTGAGCGGCCCGAAGATCTTGGTATAATCATTTTTGGTTGCAGCCAGGCGCTTTAACGGGTTAAGCAGGGTATCGTGTACGATAACTTCTTTAAGTTGTATTGCCGAGCGTTTCATATAAACGGCAAGTGATTCCCCATTTTGCACTTTCAAGGTATCAGGATGATGATCAAACTTGGTAAAAACAAGCACATCCCCGGGCTGCGCTTCTATCTTGAACTCCCCCTTAAAAGTATTGTAAATGGATTTGCCGGAAGTGATATTTTGTACGTTTACTTTGGCTATACGATCCTTGCTGTCTTTATCAAACACAACACCGTCAACCATTTTTTGCTGGGCAAAAACTTTTACAGCGGGCAGTGCAAAACATATCAAAAACATCCATAACTTCATTGAGGAGGCAAAAATACGTGTTACACAGCGGGTGATCATACAATTTAACAACAATTAACTTTTCGAGGATAGAACCAAGATATCAGGGGTCAAGAATCAAGATATATTTAGACAAGCTTTCTTCCTGTCTTGATTCTTGGCTCTTGCTGTCTTGAATCTATTCCTTACTTCACTACGACAAGCTTCTGGCCAATTTTAATGCCATTGTCGCTCATACTGTTTAACGCTTTCAGGTCGTCGACAGTTATTCCAAAACGTTTAGATATGTTGTATAGTGTATCTCCCTGTTTAACGGTGTAGATCTTATCGTCGGGCGGGGTTTTGGAAAGGGTATCTTGTGCGGGTTTATTGATGTTGTTATTGATCTGGGCCAATACACGGTCTTCCCGTTTAATTTTAGCTATTTCACCTTCAGGACGGTCATATTGTGCCAGGTTATATTTCTCGATGATATTGATCAGCAATTGCGGATAATTAGGATTGGTTGCATATCCGGCTCTTTTTAAGCCGAAAGCCCAGCCTTTATAGTCATCCTTATCCAACTCAAAAAGTTTGGCGTAGTTTTTCCGTTTTAAAAAATTGGAGTGATCACGGAAAGAGTCCTCCGGGTTATCATAAACGCGAAAGCAATCGTTCACATTATCGTCGTCCTTATAATAGCTTTTACCTGTCCAATCGCTTGTACATTTTATGCCGAAGTGGTTATTGGCATATTTAGCCAGATCGCTGCTGCCAGCACCGGATTCAAACAAACCCTGACCAAGGGTAATGCTGGCCGGGATACCATACTGGTTCATTTCCTGTATGGCTATGGCTTTAAAGCGCTCAATATATTCTAACGAAGTGTATGATTTGTAATTGGCAACGGCGTCCTTATTTGCTTTTTGGATGCTATTGTTATTCCGCCGGGCATCGCGGTTTGATACGGTCGACGTTTTTTTACGGGCAGAGCACGAACTGAAGCAGGCGACAGCAATAAACAGGTATATAATTTTTCGCATTATGCTTAAATCTTATTGAGTGGCATATAAATAGGGGCCAAATTAAGATTTATAAACGTAAATATTATTGTTTAGTTGTCGCGTCGGCTAATTGAGTTTGGGTTGCCGGATTTTCATCAAGTTCGTTAAGGTCATATTTATTAATAATGCCTAATACCTGCGCGGCCCATTTGCGGCTGCCTGCATAACCGGCACGTTGAATACCTTTTGCCCATCCTTTGTAATCATAGTGGGTAAGTGCATCGGCCAAGTGACTGAACTGTTTGCGCTCGGTCATGATGCGTGCAAAATCCTGGAATGAGTCAAAAACCGAATCGTAACGCTTATATGAAGTACGAACTTTTTTGTTGTGTTTGGTATAAACTACAGTGTTGTAACCTTTTACTCCAAACTGATTATTAAGGTTTTGTGCTATTGTGCTGTTACCGCAGCCCGATTCGTGCATGGCAACCCCTAAAACGATGCTTGCTGGGATCCCGGTTTCGTGCATGATGCGAATGGCATCATCTTTGAATTTATCAATGTAGGATAATGAGGTATTTTTCTGTGCTGAAGCAGCTAATGTTGAGATCAACAGTGTTGTAATCAGTAAGATTTTCTTCATAATTTATTTTTTTCTGATAACCAGCAGCCCATCGCGTACCGGCAGGATTAATTTTTCTATCCTGCTATCAACAGCTATCTGGTCATTTAGTTTGCGAATTCCTTGTGTATCGGCATCTTTTTCGGGGCCATACACCTTTCCTTTCCACAAAACATTGTCAATTATTATTAATCCTCCGGATCTGACTTTGTCAAAAACTAATTCAAAGTAAGTATAATTATTCTTTTTATCCGCATCTATAAACACCAAATCGAAAATATCTTCCTGTAAATCAGTAATAATGGCCTCTGCCGGCCCAAAATGCAGCTTTATTTTATTTTCAACATTTGTTAGTTTAAGGTGTGAAGTAATGATCTCCTCCATTTCGCGGTTAACCTCGATGGTATGAAGGATGCCGTCTTCGGCCAAACCTTCGGCCAGGCAAATAGCCGAGTAGCCTGTGTAGGTACCTATCTCCAGGATGCGTTTAGGCTGCATCATTTTACTCAAAAAACTCAGCAGCCTGCCCTGGTAATGACCCGATAGCATGTTGGGTTTTAACACCTTCATATGCGTTTCGCGGTTGAGCTTTTTAAGCGCTTCCGGCTCGGGGTCGCAATGGTAATCTAAGTAAGCCAATAAGGCATTAGGGAGAATATCCATGGGGGCAAAGATAAACCGTTGATGGGGATGATTACGCTGATTTCGTTGATTTATTTTATAAGCTGTTGATTTTTAGAATGATTTATTATTATCTGAACCGTTGATTCTTATTGATTTCGCTGATTTGCCTGTCGCTTGGTTAATGATTTTTTGTGCGATTTTTATTTGATTTTAATAGCTTTATGAGCCTAAGCCCCTACGCAAATTTTAATGAAAGATCTAATTAATAGTACCTATAAACACTCCGAACTTACCGGCAAAATTATTGGTTGTGCAATGAAAGTTCATTCAACCTTAGGTAATGGTTTTCAGGAAGCTATTTATCAGCGATGTTTAGAGATTGAGCTATATAAACAAGGACTATTGTTTTCCCGGGAGCTTGAGATGATTATTTTTTATGATGGAACAGAAGTTGGCAGAAGACGAGTTGATTTTTTAGTAGATGAAAAAGTCATGGTTGAGCTCAAAGCCGTATCCAAACTTGAAGATATTCATCTCGCCCAGGTATTAAACTATCTCGAAGCTTACAAACTCGAAACCGGACTGCTTATAAATTTCGGTGCAAAGAGTCTGGAGTTTAAACGCATTACCAATGAGTATAAACTTGCCCGGCAGCAAAACAAATCGTCGTAAAAAAAGAAATCATAATACAAGCACTCAAAAAAATCAAAAAGAAAAAATCATTCTTCAAGCGATAGGAAAATCAGCGAAATCAACGTAATCAAAATAATCTACGGTCCATGTAGCTCTGCAATAATATCACCGCCGATATCGTATCCACCAGCTCCTTATTCTGCCGGTTCTTTTTGTTCATACCGCTTTGTGCAATAGTTGCCGACGCCATTTTTGAGGTAAACCGCTCATCAACCATTTCGACAGGCATTTCGGGAAAAGTTTTCTTTAACAGGTTCACAAAGCCTTTTACATGTGGGGCCGATTGCGAGGGCGTGTTATCCATTTGCTTAGGTTCGCCTACGATAAAACGCTCTACCTGTTCTGTTTGGAGATATTTTTTTAAAAACTCAATGATATTATTAGGGTGGATATTATCAAGCCCGGTCGCGATAATCTGCAGGGGGTCGGTAACTGCGATGCCGATGCGTTTGGTGCCGTAATCAAAAGCCATTACTCTCATGTTGTAAAGATAGGAGATGTGGAATATAGATTTGAGATTTAGCTCTATCATCTCTACAAATCAGATGAAAATTATACATGATATATCTTTTCTTTACTGTCAAAAAATATTCCTGTCTCATATCTCACGTCTAAAATCTCATATCTAATTACTATTTTGCACCAAATGCAGTTTAAAGAAATAGTAGGACAGGAGGCAACGAAGCAACGATTGCTTAACACGGTGACTGAGAACCGGGTAAGCCATGCGCAATTATTTTTAGGCCCCGAAGGTTCGGGCAGCCTGGCGCTTGCTGTTGCTTATGCTCAGTACCTTTCCTGCGAAGATAAACAGCCCGATGACTCATGCGGAGTGTGCTCTTCCTGCCGAAAATATCAGAAACTGATGCATCCCGACCTGCATTTCTCATACCCGTTTTTCGCTAAACATA
>Ga0163162_10001313_pt1 | contig 23233 bp, 25 predicted proteins | sample S55metaG_FD_115310 | JGI IMG/M metagenome (GOLD analysis project Ga0163162, IMG submission 115310) | Switchgrass rhizosphere microbial communities from Kellogg Biological Station, Michigan, USA - S5-5 metaG | ecosystem: Host-associated > Plants > Roots > Rhizosphere > Soil | place: USA...
CGGTTAAGAGCATCGCCGTCTATCCCGATCTGGCAGCGTTCCTCGGTAGGCTCTACAACAAGGGTGATGAGGGCGTCGGCAATTTCCGGTTGCCGGAGTCGCGCGCCGAGTTTCTGCGCGGCTGGGATCATGGGCGTGGCGTCGATGCTGGGCGGGCAATGGGTAGCTGGCAAGACCATGCGTTTCAGAATCACTTGCATGCTCTGCGGCAAACAGTAACGACTGCAACCTCTACAGGCACGGGTTTGGCGGTGGTCCTCAGTGGAGCGGGTACTGGCGGCAACACTGACGTACCAATGACGGGCAACGTGGGCGCTGAAACCCGTCCTCGCAACTTGGCGGTCATGTGGTGCATCAAGGCCTGGAACGCACCGATCAATCAGGGAAACATCGACATCCAGGCGCTCACGGCGCTGGCCACGCAGGCCACGGAGGTCAAGCTCGGCACGGCCAAGATTGCTACGCAGGCGCAGACTGACGCGGGTGAAGATGACGCCACTATCGTTACGCCGAAAAAGCTGCGGATGGGGGTTTCGTGGAACTTCGGCGTCAATGGCTGGTTGGCGCTGCCGTCGTGGCTGGGTGGGCTGATTATTCAATGGGGCGGTGCAACAGCTCAGGTGGGCACGACCATTACGCAAAACACCTATGCGTTTCCAATGGCCTTTCCGAATCAGGTTCTAAGAATTCTGGGTTATCGAAGTTCCGAAATGCAAAACGGGAACGCGCCTACGACCGATCACTTTTTTACAGCAAATCTCCTTAACTGGACGGTCACTCACGTCCGTTCTCAAGGGAGCCTTGCAATCCCATTCGTCTATCTGGCCATCGGTCGCTGAGGTGAATATGAAATACGCGACTTTTAGTGATTCCGGCGAGATCATCGGGCGGTTTGATGACCGCTTTCACGCGACGATTCCCGATGACGCAGTCGTTATCCCGGAAAAATTGTGGGGGCCAACGTTGAATGACACGGATGGTGTGTGGCGTTTGGTGGACGGCGAGCTGGTCAAGCAGCCACTGCCAGAGACTCTGCCCGACTTTGTGCAGATGGTGGCCGACGAGCGCTACAAACGTGAGGCAACCGGCGTCACCGTCGAGGGTCTGCAAATCGAAACGACCCGCGACAGTCAGGCGCTGATTGCCAGCACCGGTTTGTCTGCCGTCCTTGATCCCGAATATCGCTGCAACTTCAAGACGGTGACCGGCTTTGTCGAGATCGGATCGGCGCAAATCATTGCCATCGCCAAGGCCGTGCGCACCCATGTTCAGGCCTGCTTTGACCGTGAACTGACGCTGTTGCGCGCCATTGAGGCCGGCGACTACCGCGAGGACATGCTGTTTGAGGGCTGGCCGGGTTCCATCCCGCCTGATCCTGTCGAGCTGCAATAGTCGCCCCTCACTGCAGGGGCGTTTTTCATTGCGCCCCACACAGCAATACCTTGAGCCTCGCCAATACGCGGGGCTTTTTCGTTTCTGGAGAATGAGCCTTATGAGTTTCTTTCACGGCGTCACGACCACCTCGGTCGATACCGGCGCGCGCACCATCTCGCTGCCGTCTTCGTCGATTATCGGCTTGTGCGACACCTTCACCCCCGGATTGCTCGGCGGCGGTACCGCCAAGGCCGGCGAACTCAAACTGATCACCACCGAGCGCGAGGCCATCGCCGCCTTCGGCGCGGGGGGTGCGATCACCAAGGCCTGCCAGGCGATCTACACCAAGGCCAAGGCGGTGATCGTCGCCATCGGTGTGCCGAAGATGGACGACCCGGCGCTGCAGACCTCGGCGATCATCGGTGGCGTCTTGGTGTCAGGTCAGCGGACCGGGCTGCAGGCGCTGCTCGATGGCAAAAGCCTGTTCAACACCCAGCCGCGATTGCTGATCGCACCAGGTCATTCGGCCACTCAGGCGATAGCCACGGCGATGGACGGTCTGGCGCAAAAGCTGCGGGCCATCGCCATCATCGACGGGCCATGCACCACCGACGAGGCCGCCATGGCCTACGCCGACAACTTCGGCAGCCGCAACCTGTTCATGGTCGACCCCGGTGTGCAGTTCTGGGACACCGATGCCAGCAAGACTGTTGATGCGCCGGGATCGGCATGGACCGCCGGCCTGTTTGCCTGGACCGACGCGACCTACGGTTTCTGGGCCTCCCCGTCGAACAAAGAGTTCACCGGCATCACCGGGACCACCCGAGCCGTCGAGTACCTGGACGGTGATGAGACCTGCCGGGCCAACCTGCTCAACAACGCCAATATCACCACGATCATCCGCGACGACGGCTACCGCCTGTGGGGTAACCGCACCCTGTCGAGCGATCCTAAATGGGCGTTCGTCACCCGCGTGCGCACGCTGTTTATCCTCATGGACGCGGTCCAGGCCGGGCACAAGTGGGCGGTCGACCGCTCTATCACCAAGACCTACGTCAAGGACGTCACCGATGGCCTGGAAGCATTCATGCGCGACCTGAAAAATCAGGGCGCGGTGATCAACTTCGAAGTGTTCGCCGATGAAGAGCTGAACACGGCCAGCCAGATCGAGCAGGGCAAGGTGTACTGGCGGATCCGCTTCACCGACGTACCGCCGGCCGAGAACCCAAATTTCCTCTTCGAAGTTACCAACCAATGGATGACCGAAGTGCTTGAAGCCGCCTAAGGAGGCCACCCGATGAAACCTGAAGTTTTGTCCAATTGCGCGGCGTTTATCGACGGCGTGAGTTTTGCCGGCGATGTGCCGAGCGTGACCTTGCCCAAGGTTGTGCTGAAAACCGAAACCTACCGGGGCGGCGGCATGGCCGGTGAGATCGAGATCCCGGTCGGTGTCGAAAAGCTCGAATCCGGATTCACCACCAACGGCGTGCGCCGTGAGGCGTTGAAGTGGTTCGGGCTGTCCGACCGCACCGCCTGCAACGCCGTATTTCGCGGCACGTTCAAGGGCCTCCAGGGCAAGGTCACCCCGGTGATCGTCACCATGCGCGGCGGCCTGAAAGAGGTCGACATGGGCGACTGGAAGGCCGGTGAAAAAGCCGAGACCAAACACAACATGGCGCTGACCTACTACAAGCTCGAAGTCGGCGGCCGGCTGATTTACGAGATCGACATGGTCGGCATGGTGCTGGTGATCGACGGTGTCGACCAGCTCGCAGACGAACGTTCGGCCCTGGGTCTTTAAGGAAATCCAACCATGAAGCAAGAAATTCAATCGACCACTGAAACGCAGCTCCCCAAATGGCTGCAACTGTCCGATGAGGGGTTTCGCATCACCCTCAAGTACCCAACCGAATTATCCGGTGTGACCGTCGACACGCTGATGATGCGCGCGCCCTGCGTGCGGGATGTTCGGGCGGCACAAGCGTCGTCCAACGGTGACGCGGAGCAACGTGAAATGTCGCTGTTCGCTTCGCTGACCCAAACCCCCGAAGCGGATCTGATGGGACTGAAAATGGTCGACTACCTGCGCCTGCAGGCGGGCTATTTTCGCCTGGTCACGGACGAGTAAATGCGACGGCTCAACGTTGAAGCTCCTGGCCAAACGCATGGCCAAAGAAACCGGGTTCTCGGCAGCTGAGATCACGGCCATGCCCTTCAACGAACTGGTGTGGTGGCTCTCTGACTGAGCCACCGCTCAACACTTTCCGACGCATAAGGCACGCTCATGGCGAAGAACCTCGCGCTTGGCTTTGTCATTGGCGGCGCCGTCGATCCGACGGTAGGCAAAGCGTTCAAGGACGTCGAAAGCAAGATCAAACACCTGGACTCGGTGGGCAGCAAGGCCCGAGTCCTGCAGAACACCATCGGCGACACCATGCGTTTGCGTGATGAATGGCGCAAGGCGCACATGACCGGTGCCGCAGGCGCAGACAAGCTGCTGGCCAAGTACGAAAAGAACCTCGAACTGCTTAAGAAACAGGGCGTCGAGGTTGGGCGGTTGAGTAAGGCTTACGCCACCATGGGCCGCGTGGCCGCCGGTGCCGAACTCAAAGCCCTCGGCCACCGACAGATCGAGGAGGGTCGGTCCGGCCTGAAAAGCACCCTCGGTCAAGCCGGTGCATTGACCGCCGCCGCAGCCATCCCGACCAAGGTCAGTGCCGACTACGGCGCGATCATTCGCGACATCGCGATCAAGGCCAACATTGCCAATTCGCCGGAAGAGGCGCAGCTGTCCAAGACGGTGATCGACACCTCGCGCGATACCGGTATGGCACGCAATCAGGTGGCCGAAGTGGTCAACGCCCTGGTCGGTGCAGGCATGGAGCTGGACAAGGCGCTGGCCTACGCCCCGACGGCGGCCAAGTTTGCCATCGGCCAAGGATCGGAAGGCTCCGAAACGGCCAAGATGATCAACGCCCTAGGGCAGAACGCCAAGATTACTGACCCCAAAGTAATGGAAAAGGCGCTGGAAGCCATCGCCTATCAGGGCCAGGCAGGCAGCTTTGAAGCGGTCGACATGGCCAGGTGGTTCCCCGAGCTGCTGGCCGGCATGGGCAAGCTGGGCATCACCGGCATGGACTCGGTGACGCAGCTGGGCGCCATGCTTCAGGTGCAGATGAAGACGGCCGGCGGTTCGGACGAGGCCGCGAACAACCTCAAGAACTGGATGGAAAAAATCGGTTCCGGCGAGACGGTCGACGCCTATAAAAAGGCCGGTATTGACTACAAGGGTTCGATGCAGACCGGTTTGCAAAACGGCATGTCCACGCTGGAATCCAGTTTTGCCCTGGCCCAGAAATACATTCAGGCGACCGATCCGAAGCGAGCCGCCGAGATGGCCAAGGCTACAGCCGCGATCAGCAAAGAGGCCGACCCCGAAAAGGCCAAGGCCATGATGAAGTCACTGGAGGAGGCTTTGCGCACCGGTGACTTGTTCGCTGACATGCAGGTGAAAGCAGCCCTGACGGCGTTCATGCAGAACAAGGATCTGTACAACCAGCTGAAAAAAGACTCGGCCGGGGCCACCGGTATCCTCGACAAGAACCTCGCCGAGCGTCGGCAAACCTCGGCGCAGAAATGGTCCGAGATGGCCCAGTCCATGGACGATGCCATGCGCAGCATCGGCGATGCGATTCGGCCGGTCACCGATGGCGTGGCTGATGGCATCAATAACGTCAGCCGCAAGCTGTCGGTTTTTGCCGATGAGTTTCCACGGGTCACGCTCGGCATTGGTACGGCCGTGGCTGGACTGGTTGCGCTGAAAGGCGCCGTCAGCGCCTTCAAGGTTGGCAAGGGCCTGATGAATCTCGGGCGTGGCACCTTGATGGGCAACCCGAATATCCCGCAAAAGGTGATCGTCACCAACCTGCCAGGGGCTGGGGGTGGGCTGGATGCCGGCGACTTGGATGGCGGCGATGGCAAGAAGAGCAAGAACAGAAAGAGAGGTGGCAGGGAACGTGGCGGTCGTGGTGGCTCGATCTCCGATGGCGTCAAGGGGCCGGCGATGCTCGCGGTCGTCGACGCCGGTTTCAAAGCCTACGACACCTACCAGAATGCCGAGACTCAGGACGAAAAGGCCGAAGGCTACGGACAAGCGGCCGGCAGCTTGGCGGGCACTTTGGCTGGTGCGGCCGCCGGGGCTGCCATCGGCACCGCGGTGCCGATCATTGGCAACATCGTAGGCGGCGCGATTGGAGGTTACATCGGTTATATGGGCGGCGATCTGGCCGGCGGAATTCTGGGCAAGAAACTGTTCGGCACCGACGAGTCGCTGAAGCGCGTGCCAGACGCAGGACCCTTGATGATGGCCAACGCCGGAAAAAACCTGCCGCCGGTGATGGGCGACATTGCAAAGTCATTTGAGCCCAAGCCCGCTTCTGGTCCATTGGCTCCTGCAGCGATGGGCGATGTGGCCCGGTCGTTTGCGGCTCCCGCCGTTGCCCCCGTTCCACCGGCCCTGTTGGCCGCACCAACGCCTGTCGCCAGATCCGAGGCGCCGAAGATGGAACAACGGGTCGAGATCTCGGCGCCGCTGCACATCACCGTGCAAGGCGATGCCAAGGATCCGGCACAGATGGCGCGGGAGCTGCAGCCCTTCATCGCGCAACAAATGCAGCAGGCCACGCAGCAGCTGCAGAACCGCAAACTCTACGATGAACCGCATGTGTAAGGAGGACTGATGGCCTACATGGACCAACTGCAGTCGGGGCTCAAGCAACTGGCGGCAGCAGGAGAGACCGGGCGGCGCAACCTCGACGGCATGATGGGGCCGGTCAACGGCGCGATTAGCGAGATCAGCGGCGCCGCCTCGGAGCTGGAAGGCATTCCATTTGTCGGTCCGGCAATCGGGGAAAAGCTGCAGCGTGTGATGCGCGGGGTGAATGCTGCCCAGGCCAAGGTCGGTCAGGTGGTGGCCACCTACACCAAGGCTGCGCGAGCTGTATCAGAGATCGATGAGCGCATGGGCCAACTGAAGGAACAGGCTGCCCGGGCGTCGACCGCGATCAACAAGATCGCCGGCAAGGTTAGCCCGTCGCTGGGGAACATCCTGCCGACCGGATCGCTTGCTGGTGACGCGACGCCGGTACCGGAAGCGGTGAAGCCATTCCCGCATCTGCTGATCGTGCAGCCCCTGGACCCCAAAGCGGTGCCGTATTACTTCAACCTGGATACCGCCGCCTTCGACGAGCTGCGGCGCTCGACTGAATACCGTTGGTCTTCGCAGGAACGCCTGACGCGGCGGCCGGCGCAGCAAGCGGTGGGCATCGGTGAGGAAAAGATCACCCTTAAAGGCGCGATCTTTCCGGGCTTCAAGGGCGGCATCAAGCAACTGGACACCCTGCGCAGCCTCGGCGCTCAGCAACTGCCGCTGACGCTGACCACCGGCTATGGCGACGTGCTCGGCACCTGGTGTCTGAAGAGCGTCGATGAAGAACAGAACGCGCTGCTGCAGGGCGGCATCCCGCGTAAGCAGGCATTTACTTTGGAGTTTGTTCGTTATGGCGATGACCTGCAGAACGTCTGAGGGGGATCTGCTCGACACCCTGTGTTACCACGCTTATGGTCACCTGAACGGAACGGTCGAGGCGGTGCTGGATGCTAATCAGGGCCTCGCCGACGAGCCGCAACCGTACCGCGCCGGCATCGTGATCGAGCTGCCGGATCTGCCGTCGCCCGACGACAGTGAGGTGATGCTGTGGGGCTGAAATGTCGCCTGGATTTGTGATGGCAATTTGCTAGACAAATCCGGCGCCGATAGACTTGTCATTTTTAGGAAAATGCGAGCGCTACTACATGGAAAAGTCGACAGAACTGAGAGAAGTCAAACGCAGTATCAAAGAGGAAATCCCTCATCGCATCATCTGGTTCGTCATCTCCGTTGCAGTAATAGCTCTATTAGCTTTGATCCCAGTGATCGGCTGGATTTTGGCATTGGTGATGGTGTTTGCGGTTTTTACAAAGATTTTCGGTTCTCGGGAATCCTTTCTGGTCGGCAACTGCCCTACCTGTACCAAGCTGTTGCCTGTCCCTGATACAGACGTTTTTGCTTGCCCCGTTTGCAACAGTGTTATTGCTGTTGGAGAAGACAGCCTGACCATCGTTAAAACCGACTGATCTGCAATGCCATGTAGCTAGCAGAAAAGATGAAACCTATTAAGCCCGCCTTGTGCGGGCTTTTTATTGGACGAAACAATGACCCCTATCTTTCGTGTCGTGGCCGACGGCGCTGACATCACCCAGCGGATCAATGACCGCCTCCTACAGCTGAAGACCACCGACAAACCGGGTATGGAGTCCGACGAGTTCGAACTGCGCATCGACGACCGCAATGGCGCAGTGGTGCTGCCTCCACGCGGGGCCAGTATCGAGATTTACCTGGGCTACGCAGAAACCAAACTGACCCGCATCGGCCGTTACGTCGTAGACGAGATCGAGCTGTCCGGCCCGCCGGATACGTTGGTGATCACTGGAAAGGCCAGCGACATGCGTGGCAGTGGCAAGACCACCCGCAGCGGCAGCTGGGAAAATGTGCCGTTGTCTCGGATCGTCGCCGACGTCGCGGCTCGCAACGGCTGGCTAGCGGTCTGCCCGGTTCAGACCAAGGTGCCGCGCGCCGATCAGCTAAACGAGTCGGACTTCAATTTCCTCACGCGCCTGGCCAAACAATACGACTGCACGGCCAAGGTGGCCGACGGCAAGTTGCTGGTCATGCCACGGCAAGCTGGGCAGAGCGCCTCGGGCAAGGCGTTCGGAGTGGTGACGATTCAGCGAAGTGATGTCAGCCGTTTTCAGTTCAGACTCGGCGACCGCAACACTCACAAGGCCGTATCGACCAAGCACCAGGATAAAAGGACCGGCAAGCTCGCGGTGGTCACCCTCGACAACGACGAATCGCCGGATGGCTTGCCGCCGGTGCATACCGACCGGCACATCTACCCGAACAAGTCAGCCGCCGAAGCGGCAGCCCAGGCGCGTCTCACCGCGTTCAACCGCTCCACGGCCGGCGTCCGGCTGGAGATGGTCGGACGCACCGACCTGTTTGCCGAACGATCGATCAACGCTCGAGGCTTCAAGGTAGGGCTCGACGGCGAATACCTAGTCGACTCGGTGGAGCAGGTGTTCACCCAAGCCGGCTGGAGCACAACGGTGGAGTGCAATGGCGGCAAGAAGGGTAAGGCGAAAGCCAAAGGCAAGAAGAAAAAAACGGCGAAGGATCTGAAGGTTGTTCAGATCAAGCAGTAGTGCCGCGTTCCATCACTCAGGAGAAATTCATGTCACTGACAGAACAACAGTTGCAACGCATCATGCCCAACGCCCGCCGCCAAGCGGGCGTTTTTGTTTCTGCGCTCAATGCTGCCATGGCTCACCGGCAGATCAACACTCCGCAACGCCAAGCCGCGTTTCTCGCCCAGGTCGGGCACGAATCCGGTGAGCTCAATTACGTGCGCGAACTGGGCGGCGACCAGTACCTGAGCAAGTACGACACCGGCAGTCTGGCCGTGCGGCTGGGCAACACGCCCGAAGCCGACGGCGATGGCCAGCGCTACCGTGGCCGGGGGCTGATCCAGATCACCGGTCACAACAACTACCTTCGCTGCAGTTTGGCGCTGTTCGGCGACGAGCGTTTGCTGCGCACGCCGGAGCTGCTGGAACTGCCGCAGTGGGCCGCGGAGTCGGCCGCGTGGTTCTGGTGGGTTCGCGGGCTGAATGCCCTGGCGGATCAGGGCGAGTTCGAGGAAATCACCCGCAAGATCAACGGTGGCCTGAACGGTCTGCAGGAGCGACTGCAGTTGTGGGAGCGGGCGAGGGCGGTGTTATGCGCCTCGGCGAACTGATCCCGGCGCCGTATCGGCTGTTTGGCAAAGTGGTGCTGTTGGTCACACTGGTCGGCGGATCCGCTGCCATCGCCTGGCAAGTGCAGGACTGGCGCTACGGCAAACAGCTCGCCGAGCAGGCTCGCCTCCACACCGAAACTCTCAATCAACTGGCCCTGGCCTCGGCCGCGCAGCAGCGTGCCGAACAAGACAAGCGCCTCGCGCTCGAGCAGCGCCTGGCATCCAGTGAACAAACCCACTACCGAGCTTTGAGCGATGTACAACGTGATCAAGATCGCCTGCGCGACCGTCTCGCCACTGCTGATCTGCGCCTGTCAGTCCTACTCGATGCCACCATCGATGCCGGCAACGGATCGGTGCCAACCTCCGCCACCACCGGCGGCGTGGTTCATGGCTCCGCAAGAGCCGAACTTGACCCGGCGCATGCTCAACGAATTATCGGCGTCACCGACGACGGCGACCGGGGGCTGATTGCCCTTGCGGCCTGTCAGGCATACGCCAAAGAAGTCTCAACACCGAAGTGAAAAGAGCGGCCGGTCCGGATGCGTCAACATCCGGATCGACCGCCGTCCCTGCAGATGGTCCCTGCAAGTCCAGCCAAGGCTCTTGCTCCGTGCACAAAGCGCGGCGAGCCTAGCACCTGTTTATGCATACAGTAAAGGTCTTGCTTTTTATGTCTACACCCATCATCCCTTGGATGGGCGGCAAGCGCCGCCTGGCCGATCGCCTCCTTCCGCTTTTTCCGCCACACGAATGCTACGTCGAAGTCTTTGCCGGTGGTGCCGCGCTCTACTTCATGAAGCCCCAGCCATCGCCCGTGGAAGTCCTCAACGACATCAACGGCGATCTGGTTACGCTTTACCGCGTCGTGCAGAATCACCTCGAAGAGTTCGTGCGCCAGTTCAAATGGGCGCTCAGCTCGCGGCAGGTGTTCGAATGGCAGAAAATGACCCGCCCAGAAACTCTCACCGACATCCAGCGCGCCGCCCGTTTCTTCTACCTGCAGCACCATGCCTTCGCCGGCAAGGTCTCCGGGCAGACGTTCGGCACCGCGACCACCGCACCGGCCATCAACCTGCTACGGATCGAGGAAAACCTCTCGGCCGCGTGGCAGCGCCTATCCGGCACCTACGTCGAAAACCTGCCCTGGCTTGAATGCGCGGAACGCTATGACCGTGCCCATACCTTCCACTACATGGACCCGCCTTACTGGCAGACCGCCGGCTACGGCGTGGACTTTCCGTTCGAGAACTACGAACGTATGGCCGACTTCATGCGCCGCTGCAAAGGCAAGGTGATGGTCAGTATCAACGACCACCCGGACATCCGCCGTGTTTTCGAAGGCTTCCACTTCGAGACCTTGGACATTCGCTACACCACGGCCAATCAGCGGCAGGGGAAGACTGAAGTCAGTGGCGAATTGGTGATCATGAACTGGGAGCCGGCAGCGTTGGGCGGGTTGTTCTGACGGATGCAGGTGGTTTTTTCTTTAGTTCTCACCCTCCCGTCTATCCGATATTTCCTTCAGAAATTGACCGAATGCCGTTCTGAACGTTAACTGTATATTCGTACAGTATCGGAAGTCGTGCGTCATGAGCTTTTCAATCCTAGGCCCTATTGCTGTGGCCGGTCGGAAATTACCTTTTTGTCTTTTCCGGGTTCCGGCAGGTTTTCCTTCGCCGGCAGCGGATCACATCGAAACCCACATCTCGCTCGACGAAGTGCTCAACATCCGGGCCCCGCATGTTTACTTGGTGAAAATTGCCGGAGAGAGCATGCAGGGGGCAGGAATCTTCGACGGTGATTTGGCGGTAGTGGATCGTTCACTGGAACCGGCAAATGGGCATATTGTTGTTGCGCTGCTTAACAATGATCCGCTTTGCAAGCGGCTGTGCATCCGTGGAAAAGAGGTGATCCTCCTGTCCGAAAATCCCAAGTATCCACCGCGCTACGTGCTGGAAGGCGATGAGCTGGCGATCTGGGGCGTGATCATTGGTAGCGTGCGCAGTCATGTCTAGGCAGGTGCCGGTGTTCGGCCTGATCGATTGCAACAGCTTCTACGCCAGTTGCGAGCGGGTGTTTCGTCCTGACCTGGCAAAGGTCCCCATCGTTGTCTTATCGAATAACGACGGTTGCGTCATTGCCCGTAGCTACGACGCCAAGCCATACGTGAAAATGGGCGAGCCGTACTTCCAGATCAAACACAAGCTTAAGCAGCACGGCATCGTCCCCTTCTCATCGAATTACGCGCTGTATGGTGACATGAGTGAGCGCGTCATGACGCTGATCGAGTCCATGGTGCCCGCAGTCGAGGTCTACAGCATCGACGAAGCCTTCGTCGATCTCACCGGCATCAACGATTTAGACGGCCTTGGTCGAAAAATTCGGAGTCAGGTCCTGAGGTGCGCTGGCATTCCAGTCGGGATTGGTATTGCTCACACCAAGACGCTGGCCAAGCTGGCCAACCATACGGCCAAACGCCTTCAGGCGCAGACGGGCGGTGTCGTCAATATTTGCGACCCAATTAAGCGTGACTGGGTGCTGCGCAACACTGACGTTTCAGAGGTGTGGGGTGTAGGGCGTCGAATGAAAGCGCACCTGAATACATTGGGCATCAAGAGTGCGATGGATCTGGCAAAAGCAGATCCTTGGACGCTACGCAAAAACTTCAGTGTGGTGATCGAAAAGACGGCGCGCGAACTGGCCGGCACCCCCTGTCTGGAACTAGAGGAACCCGATCCTCCGAAGCAGGAGATCTGCTGCAGTCGAATGTTCGGCACCCGGCTGACGGAACTGGCACCGATCAAGGAGGCGGTGGCCACGTACATGATGCGCGCCTCAGAAAAGCTCAGGGCGCAAAAGTCGCTGTGCAAGAAAGTGCGCGTGAGCATCCGTACCGGGATGTTCAATCCTGAGGAGGCGAAGTACGCCAATGGTGTGGTGATCGATATGCCTTACCCCACGGATGATGTCCGGCTACTGACCAAGGCCGCAGTTGATGCGCTGGATCGGGTATATCGCCCTGGTTTCAAGTACAGCAAGGCGGAGGTATTACTGATGAGCCTGTGTCAGCCAGGCGAATACACGGATGATCTGTTTGCGGCTTCTCAACCGACCGAATCTACCAGGGTGATGGCCATACTGGATCAGATCAACGAACGGTGGGGAAGGGGGACGCTGCGAGCGGCGAGTGTCCCTAGTAGCCCAGCGTGGGCCATGCGGCGTGAAATGATGAGTCAGAGCTACACGACTCGCTTGGACCAATTGTGGACGATCAACTGTAGGTAGTAAATCGTCCGCTATCGGCCAAAAGCAGTCATTCCGATGCGTCTACGAAATTAGTGGCGATTCGTCACGTTTCGCAACGATGCTGAAGTCCTGACGTGAGCTTGCTAGTTTTCCCTAACTCGGCAAGACGAACGGCCTGGATCATTTTTCTGTATGGATGTACAGTTGTATGGCGGTGTCGGGTGCGCGCGTGAATAGGCAAGGATTCCATTTGACGCTTCACGCGCAGCGATAAGCCCAGAAGTTTGTTGGGTAAGATGTTATTTTCAGTGATTCCATATTGATGTTATCGGAACGGAATTCGACCTATGATCACACTGAAAACCGCCATCATCCACAGCTTCAAAAAGCTGGCGAAGACGAGCTTTATCTCCGAAGTTGTGAAAAAGGATGTGGTGCTCAATACCGAAAACCCGGCGTTACAATTTCTTGTGAATGGGATCCACGGTCTCATTGGTAAGGAAGGCAACAGTGTGGTCTATGGTCAGTTCGCCAATGATGAGCGCCAAGGTCCATTTCCGAGACGTTTCACTGAGTTTGTAGCCGTCCAGGATGATGAGGCCCAATTCATCGATCTGACTCACTTGGCGATGGATCAATTGGTAGAACAGGCGGGCAATCAGGTGCTGTCGACCGGCGGACATATTCTGTGTGCGCAATACTCCTCAGGGGGTTCCAATTTTTTCCTCGTAGCCAGCATGAAGGAGCGTGATGGCATTCAGCTGGACGAAAATTATGTGCCTAAAGAGATTCAGGAAGTAGATCTGAGCAAAGTTCAGCAAGCCGCTCGGATCAATCTGGGTAGTTTTGTCGCCATTCAGGCTATGGCAGCTGCTGCCGCCTCAGCGCCCGAAACGACCGAAGATGAAACGGCAGAAGAGGCCGACTCCACTTACCTGTGCTTCATTAGTCGTGGTCGCGATAGCCAGGCGTCCGACTACTTCATCTCTGCACTGGGGTGTGCAAAAGGAGTGGCTTCGGGGCGTGCTACGAAGAATGCTATCGATAACGTAGCAAAGTTTTTTCGCGATAAAAAATCGTTAAAAAGTTTCGGCTACAGGGCTAAAGAGGCAGTTATCAAATATTTAGAAGCACAATTGGCTGCAGGCAAGTCTGCACGATTGGACTCCATTGTTCACGCCGCAGTCGCTCATGTCCCTGCTGACCTGGTGGATGAAATTGCGGGCCTTAAAGATTATTTGAATAGTGAAAAAAACAAGGTGCCTGACGATTTCACGGTCAACGCGAAAACGCTCAGGGAGAAGACTCGAATCAAAGGTGATGCTTCCAATTGGTCGCTGCAGTTCGAACGTGGAGCGCTTGGGAAGGATCCGGCAGCAGACGTCTATTACGATGAGGGTCGCAAGAAATTGATCCTGTCCAACATGACGACCGAACTGATCGATGTGATCGAGAAGGAATTACAGGCAAGGATCAGCTGACAATGTTCTCTCATGTGGTAGCCCTCTACCGCGCCCTTGGGGCACCTGTCATTGAAGATGGAATCGTCAGTTATGAGGGGGCGCCAACGGACGACATCATTAGCACATTACGACAATGTGATGGGTTGCCCGCGGCCTACGGAAAGTTCGAGCATCTTTCTGTGGAGACCGACGCTGTTGAGATAGAGTTTCGCCTGCCTTCGAATGAGTCGGGACGCTTTTACAGCAGCCTAGGCGAGTTTGTCGCGCGAAACGGCTCTTTGGGAAAGGGCCATTTTCCAAGCAATGTTTACATCATTGAGCTCTGCTGGTCGGACAGCGATGAGATTGACCCCCCGGAGATCAAGTCTCTCAGACGGGTTTGCCGGCTAATCGAATTGCTTGCGTTACTAGCAATCGGCGTTGACAAAGACAGTAGCCCAGATGGTTATAACCTATTTTTTGCCTTACCTCCTGATGGAGCCAAGCCCCCGAGAACATTCCTGCTGCCCACTCAGGTTGATATCAAAATTCTTGATTATGAACTCAACCATTTGAGTTTGCTGGAAGAGATCCTAAATCGAAAAAACGAAAACAAGGCACATCTCTCCGAGCGTAAGTTAATGATTCGGATGGCTGTTGCCAGTGTTATTGAAAAGTTCGAGAGCGAGTCTAATTTGCTCCTTGTGATCGTGCGGGAGTGGCGTGAAGTTCTGGCTACTTATCGTGCCAATCTCCAAACCTACGTCTACAGCTTTTCGTTTGAGCGGGTTAGACGCGAGGTAGCCCAAGCCGAAATTGACTATGGCACCAAGCTAAGCGGAGTACTTGGTGACATTGCAGGTAAGATGCTGGCCTTGCCGATATCTTTTGCCGGTTTGGTAGTCCTGGAGAATACCACCTCAAAATTCGAAGCTTTCATCCTTGTCGTTGGTCTGGCGGTAGTCTCGATAGTCTTGCTTGCGATCTTACGCAACCAAATGCTACAAACTGAGCGCCTGTTGCACAGTTTTAATGTTATTTTCGATGAGTTTAAAGACAAGATAAAAACGTATCCCCCAAAACTTCAGGGTCTACTCAGAATTACCATCGATCAAGTCGATAAGCAGGGCAAAACCCTTAGTAAGACGTTTCAGTTACTGAAGGGACTATCCATGTTGCCAATCGCTGGGGCTTTGCTGTTGGCCTTAATCAAATACTGGGATGGTTTTTTGTGGCTATCGATGTCTGTTCTATCAATCATATTTTCTGCCCCGACGGCTGATCCGATTTTTCTTAGCCCATAAAACAAGATTTGGATTAGGAGTACTGACCGGCTCTAGATTCGTAGATACTTTAGAGTGACCGCTTCTGGCCGATTGCAGACTGTCGCACAGGGCTGCTTCCGGCCAAAAGCGGCCACTCCAATCTTCTACATTACTAGGGGCAACTTCGGACGCTGGGGACGTTCACCGCGTTGCCCAAGAATAGACATAGCGCAGTTTATATTGAATAGCCCCATGCACTGTGGCTGGTATGTGGGGCTTCATCTGAAAATGGCTGATGCCGCTTGGTTACTGCGAGCTCGTAGTATAATTTTGGTAGCATAAAGTCATGCTTTGAGACACTGTACGGGGTGAAGAGATGGAGGTTGAGCACATTGAGAGAGACTTTAAGGCTTTAGTCGAAGGTGAGGCCGATTTGTTAAACTTGGTCGTGAAGTTTCACTTCTCGATAGATAAAGTACTAGATAAAGCTCTTTTTGAGGCTTTGCCTATGGCTAACGCAATGGAGCTAAAAAGGGTTTCTTTTTTATTGAAATTTGATTTTCTATCTGCCTTAAACGTTTTAGACAAAGACGTGCGTAAGTTTTTTGACTATTGTAATAGCATAAGGAACACGTTCGCGCATAATCCATATGCAACCTTCCAGAACAAGGACGTAGTTAAGGCAAAAAGTTTATTGCTTTCCCATCCACGTCCGGTGGTTCCTAAGACTTTTCAGGGAGAGAAGGACAGCGTTGAAGTTTTGAAAACGCTTTTTAGCGTTTGCTTCCTGCAAGCTGTAGTAGCTTACGAGGCTTTATGTAGGCAGAAGGTTCTTAATCTTATCGCTAGTGAGATGACTATCGAAGCGGCCACCGGTAAAGGGAGAAAATTCCAAGGGGAAATGTCAGTGCACGCAGAGTTTGAGCGCAGATGTGTCGAGCGCTTGAGTGTACTTTATCCTGCAATAGAACCCGGGGACTTTTACAATGAGGCCGCGAGAAAATAATTTGTGCAGGCCTCCTTCAATATTTTTTCACTCTTCTTTTCAAACTTTTTAGTGTTGGCGAGTAATATTCCCACCGATTAACCCAATGTGCTCTGCTACGCCTTCATCGCAGGTGGTTGTTCCAGTGCAACCAAGGGGTAATTCATGTGCACTCCCTGGAGTAGTGGATGGCTGCCGTGATACCAACTGGAGATGGTAGACCAACACGGCCCGGCGTGATTGCCAGGCGCGTAAGAAAATCCCGGGGCACCGGGGCGAAGTGTGGGGCCGATTGACATAGGACGGAATTATTCACAGTCGGCTATTCACTGTTTCCAATGGGTGACATCAATCGGCTTTAGGCCGAAAGAGGTAATCGACGGGTCATATTCGAGGTATTGGTTCAGCGAAAAAGTATAGCTGCCTGGCGGGATATTACGAACGCTTGCTGGCCACATTTCGTCGGTTGATACCGGAGAACCTGATGCGTCGTAAGCGGTAATTTGGACTTGCACACCGACCGCTTCGGCACAGTTGTTTTCCAAGGTGGCCGAGCCCTGCATCACCGTGCACGCGGCGGCGTCGCACTTTTTCACAAACTGGGCTTTCATCGAGGTTATTTTGATGTCCGACACCGAGCAGTCTGCATAGACCAAATGGGTGGCCACTAAAAAGGCTAACGCTACGACGTACTTCATGGGGCGATTCCTTTCGATTGAGCTGTGCATAGTGCCGATCTGCCATAGCCGAAACAAGGCGGCAACGCCGTGGTAAAGCAAGAACGCATACACAAAAAAACCACTCCGTTAGTTTTTTTGAGGACGATTGACGGAAAACACCGTTACTCGTAACGCGGGCTCAGTTACCTTGTTCGCGATCTTTCGCCAGTTTCTTGGCCCACAGGGCGGCGGTTAACTCATCGAGAAACACGTCAACATCCTCCTGGTCGAAAATTCCCAACTCCTTCAGCTCCAGCATGCGGCCATCTAGCATGCCCTGACGCCAACTTTGCGAGTCATGATTGTCGTCGTTGATCAGGTAACCCAGCTCTTCGCGCAGCCGCGCCAGACGCCGGGCTTTCAGTGATTCGGCAGGATCGATAGGCATAACGGGGTTCCCTTGTGTTCGTTACTAGACGCTATTCGCCTGCGTCCGGAGCGGAGCGACTTTTCCTTTCCAGCTCATCGAGCCAAGCGATCACTTCGTTCATGCTCTTATCCCGATCCCACTCTCCGGGTAGAAGATCTTCAGCAGGTAGACCTACATGTAAACGAAGTTTTTTCACTATGGCAGATGCCTGCAGCCCGAGTAAGGCATAGCCCCGTCTCCTTACCCAGAAAAATTCGGGGTGATCTGGCGGGTCGCAATTGAAGTCTTGGATGCCTCGAAGCTTTCCATGAAGCTGATCTTGTTGATCGGGAATCCGAAGAATCAAATACATCAAATCTTTATGTAAAAGCCGCCAATCAACATCAAGCTCCAGCGGACGAAATACTGGGTCCGCAGTCGTGGTCTGGCAATATCCATCTTGGCCCGCTGGTTGACCATGCCAGGTGCCATCGTCTTTGCAGCAGTCGAAACATTCAGTGGCGAATCGATCCAAATGGGAAGCAACAATAATTCCTAGATAGGTAGTGGCTTGGTTAATCGTCTTACGCTTGATCCACCACTCTTTGATAAGGACAAATGCGTTGCCAAGCAAGACGCCGCTGATACCCGCCACAGCCGAGATTATTGCTGAAACGTTCCCTGGATCCATTAATGCCTCTCCGTGAGTTGAATATGTAAACGCTGATTGTAGGCACTTCGATCAATAGCGCGCGGAGACTTATTTTTGTGACAGCAGCCACTCCAGTCACTTATCAGCACCATGTGGGCATTTTTCGAACGCCAAAAACCACAAATCCCAGATATTCTCTTGGAAAATCAGTGGCGTGCACTTACCAAATGTGGCGTTGCAGGAGAGATTCAAACGCCAACAACTTTTGCCTCCATCAGTCTCTTCAAGATTCATCGTTACTGTCCGCTTATGGCCGAAAGCTGCCGCTCACGGAATACCGCTTTTGGCCGATTGCTGCCTGCAAAGACGATATTAGGATTGCCGTATCCGCATAATCGCATCTGTGATCGCTTTTGCATTTGTGTCTAAGGTCTCCATAGCCATCACAGCGTTATCTGCAACCACTGCTGCGCCACTGGCTGCAAGCCAAACGGCAACCTCCTCGATTGCCGCCGCCAGTGCATGCTGGTTGTGCAGGAGCAATGTCAGGGCGTCAGCAGTGGCGATATTAGAAGCTGAGTTAGTTGGCATGCGATCCATCCTGGAAATGAGGGGTTCGCGAAGCCTAGCTCATGCGGCCGCCGCAGAGAGGCTTAGATACCGCATGCTTAAAAATTGCTACGCCGCGCAGATGATTTGAGACTTTAGCCAATCAGTTGGGAGGGGAGGTGGGACACTGCATCCAATCCATCATCGGCGCGACGGAGAAACGGCGGGAGAGTGGGGCAGGTGTGGCGGTGATTGGGGGCATTGGGGGTACGGAATCGGTGTGGCTGGGAGGTGGGGGAGTTTATCAGGAATGACCGCTCGGGCTCAGTGATATCCGGCGGAAATACAACCTCATCAAGTGTGGGATTAAGCAAGACAGCCATGAAATGGACTGATAGCATCGGGCTATCAACAAGAGTGAGGAAGGGATCCCATGCTGAAAAAACTCGCATCATCTGTACTCGTCGCCGGCGCCCTGCTTGCCTCCGCTCAAGGGGCTTTCGCCGAAGAAAAGCTGTTCAAAAACTACGTCTACCAAACCCCACTCGCAAAATTCACCGAAGCGGCCGGTTACTACGACTGCTCCGAAGACGTCGGCGGAACCGCGAGGTGCATCGACGATGTGGATTTCCTGGAAGAGAAATTCACCGTCGCGCTGATCTTCTCCGGGGACAAGCTGATGATGGTTTCACTCATCAGCCCGTTTGATCAGAACCTGTACGTCAAAGCCATCGCGGGGCTTTCCAAATCATTCACGCTGGTTTCCATGAGCGATGAGAAATCCATCCTGGATATGTTCGATACCGCGAGAAAGTCGAGAAGCACTGAAGAGCTGACGACGAAGATTTCCAATTTTGAACAGGTTGGCCTGGCGTCGGGGAATCTGACTTATACGTTTCTTGAAGGGTTGAACGCTAAAGGGCAGACCCATGCTGTTAGTGCGTTGGCTGCTGCGCCGGAGAATACTCGGTCAGCCGAGTTGGTGATGGCGGGGCAAGGTGCGGATTCGGGGATGATTATTCGGTTTACGTTTCCGCGGTTAGAGGCGAATAAGATTTTGGCTGAGGCTAAGAAGCCTGTTGAGTCGTTCTGATCGACTGATTTCAAGGGGGAGAAAGGGAACGGATTTATTTGTTTTGAATTTTGGCAATTTAATTGGTTCTTCCCCGGTTTTTCGCATCTGTTCGTATTGAATGTGGTGGTTAAATCTGAAATGTAATTTAAGGGGTGATGATACGCCCGTAATGAAAAGGAGGTGAGTGTGGCTAATTTTGAAAATGTGGCGTACAGCGAGTTAGTAGCGGAGCTGCTAAATGATGCAATTTATTTAAAGGATAGATCAAAAAGAGGGATTATTTCAACTGTTAGGCAATATTCCGAGGTTGTTATTCGGCGAATTCTTGATCTTGCTCAAGATGATCACGTAACTTTGGGTAAGTCCGAAATTGTTTCGGCTCTAAAAGTGAAAAGCAATGATAGTGAACTGCTGATGCAGGCTGTTGAGAATATAAGGGTTATCGGAAATAAATGTACCCATACTCAATCGTTGGGTCCAGTTACAGAAGATGATATTGATAGTGTGTTTGAAAGTCTGTTTGATGTTTATGCATATTTGTTTGTTGATTTCTTCACAAAACACAAGTTTGGAAAGAACAGTGCAATAATGTCATCATTTTCGATTTTGCCACCCGTTATTCGCTACAAAGCCTTAAAAAGCTTGTATGAGTCGGATTGTAATAATATTTCAATTATTGACAAGTACTCACTATCCATTCTAAAGGCAATAGGTGTAGATGAGGCGAAGTCTTGGGTTTTGGAAAGGAAGGATGAGTTGCTTAAAGTTCCAGCCTACACCAAGGAAGGTATCGAAGAAATAAGAAGTAACTTAGGTAGCGCGGCTGCAAACGAATACATGCGAAATGCACCAAATATGTTTGATTGCTGCATGGATCGCCTGTGCGAGGTCGCCGCAATCATTTCTAAGAATGGTTTATTTTATAATGATTTTGAAAGCGCAATGGAGTTGTTTAAATCTAAGGGGGTGGTTCAAGGAGATTCTGTTGAGATCGTTTCTTTTAACGATCTTATGCAGTTTGTATATCTTGGTAGAAGGCCAGTGCCAAATGAAAAGCTTGATGAAGATTATTTGGCAATTATTTGATTGAAAGTTTCTCTTTGGATAGCTGATATTGTTTTGTATGGGGGGGCGTGTTTTTTGATTTGTGATTGATAAAAATAGGGTAATCAAACCCCAGCTATGACTGGGGCTTGATTTTAACGATCATTTGATGATGGTGTACTAGGTCCACTTAGAGTGGTGGGTGTTGCTGGTTCAATTTTCAACGCATCATCCGTCGGTGTTATGTTAGCAAGCACCTCAGGAGTAGGGGCAGGTGCGGCAATCGCGAGTACAACTTTTTCAGTGGGGACTGTAGTCGGAGAAGATAAAGATGTATTGGATGAATGCTTTTTGAGTATTGCTTCAATAACGTTCATGTCCGTAATTTTGTAATTTGTAGCATCCTTTAATTTGTCTTTTTCGATTGCTTCTTTCAATGTTTTGACTGTTTCTAATCGTTTTTCTTCCACTGCGGTTTCTTTTTTTAGTTCCTGTAAAAGATCTTCAAGTATTTCTTTTTTTGAATAAAATTCATAGCCGTACAGTAGTGCGGCAAATATGGGGGCGGAGTTGAATGTAAGTTGTATGATGCTTTGTATTGTTGGGTTCTGAATGTTTAGCTGGGCTTGGGGTATTAGTAAAAATAGTATGAGGGATCCAAGGTTTAGAGATATTTGAAATTTGTTGAAGGTTCTTTTTTGTGTCTCTTCGATCCTGGATCGATAGAACTCTTGTTTACGCTTGCTAAACTCGATCAGGTCATAGCGTGAGATTTTTTCATATGTCTGTATGTAGTCTTTAAATAGCCATCCAATTACAACTGCAACAATTATGCTTATGATGTATCTGGACGCTATGCTATAGTTAAACGAGATATATGGTGTTAGGAAGTGCAGAGATACCCCAGCGATCAAAGAGATCGCGACAGTGTAGAGAAACAACTCTTTGTTAGTGCGTTTTCCTTGCTTAAATGCTATGGCTCGCTTGAGGTTCATGGCTCGATCAAACCTTTTTCAATAAGATCAACGAGCCACGTCGCCATTATCTCATACACATGCTGCCGAACTGGCAGTGCGTTTTCGTAAGGTACGTATTCGTTGGTTTTTATTTGGAGTTGGTCGCCTACGATTCTTCCAGAACCTTTAAGATCAATTGTAAGGCCTTCTTCTCTTGCATCCACTAAGCCTTGAGCAATGTTTGATAAGACTTTTTGGTTCTCAGGGGATGTGTTGTATTTGTAGCCCACAGCAATTTCTAATTGTAATTCGGAAATGTCAGAGCCCATTACGTGACGTAATTCAGCTACTCTATGTTCGCCAATCAGCGTGCTTAATACCTTTATTCCATCATCGCTATCAAATGAATAAGGGTCGTTCGCCAGTGGAAGTAAAAGGCTAACGTTTTTTACTTTTTTATCTGTAAGGCTAATGTTGTTTGAAGTTAGAGAGTGTGCTTGGAGTGTGAATAGCTCGTCGTCTTCGATTTCGTGAACGTGTCTAAGGAGGGCGTCGAAGTATTCCTCAATATCTTTTATGCCGATTGCCTTGCTTTGCATGATCAGTACATGATTTTGAAAGACGGCTACGAAAGCTAAACTTTCAAGATATTCCTTCGATCCATCCGTAGACATGGATACAGAGGGAAGTGATTCACACTCTATCGTTTCTTTATTGTAATCTGTAGCGAAAATGGGGATGCTGTTTCCAGGCTCGACATACATGATTTCCATAAATAGCATGGAGAATATGTCATCGTAGCGTGAAATGAAAATGTGTGGTTCTGTCAGTTTTGAAGCATCACCAAAATGACCGCCTTCCGGGTAAAAACATCTCAGATCCGCAGTCTTTAATGAATGCCTTTTGCTTCTTTCTAATATTTCTTGGAGGTTGTTCGGCCTAGAAAGTGGGTTAGGGTGAAAAGCCGCATGCCTATAGTGAAATGCCTTCCTGCGCTTATCACTGATCATTTTGTCATTGCACCCTTTTTAACAGAAAGTATAGATATTTAAGTTTTATCGTCGTTATTCCGAATATTTCATACGGAATGAGCTTTTCGTGGCGGTGACTTTATCAAAATGGTGTCATGTCTACCAGCCGGTCTGATGAAAGCATAGACGGAAAAAACCAGAGGCGTTTCGTCGGAAAATTCAAGGGTATTTACTCGTTTTTGCCCACTCCCGTTGGACTGCGCGTCTTGCACTTTTTCGCTTGAGTACAACCACCGCAGCCTTCTCGGCTTACTCTGATCCCCAGCCGGCGGACTTTCTACGGCACCCCCCGCCAGTTGCTCTCCAGCCCCCGGCTGACGGTGTATCCATTATCCGCGCTGAGCGTTTGCCGCACGTTCCCGCCATACCAGATGATTTCGTCAATCTCAGGTTTCTACCCTTGAAGTGTATAGGTCAGTCCAGGATCAGATCCGGCCGGCCTATGGCCACGGTATAGCAGGGGAGACAGATTTATTTAGTTGAGTTTTTGAATATTCAATTGGCCGGTGCCTCGCCGACGCCATCTGATTACAGGGCCGGATAAACAACAAATTTCTTCGTGTTTAAATCCGACTCTCCATTGGTAATTGAGGCCTACACATCCTTGCGCCACCCCCTACACCTAAGACAGAATCCGCCGGCTTGTGC
>Ga0163162_10001315_pt1 | contig 23207 bp, 20 predicted proteins | sample S55metaG_FD_115310 | JGI IMG/M metagenome (GOLD analysis project Ga0163162, IMG submission 115310) | Switchgrass rhizosphere microbial communities from Kellogg Biological Station, Michigan, USA - S5-5 metaG | ecosystem: Host-associated > Plants > Roots > Rhizosphere > Soil | place: USA...
AATTCGCGGATCAGGTGGCTCTGATCGTAATAACGTAGCGCCAACGCCTCTGCCTCGTTCTGATCGGCCACCCCGCGCAAGTGGCTGGCCATATCGAGCGCGCGGGCGCGGCGCAGGACCTGCTTGGGCGCCATGCCGAAATCACGGCGGACGATCCGTTCGAGCCGGCGCTGCTCGACACCGCAATTCTCAGCGAACTGCTTGATGCTGATGGAAGGATCGGAATAGGAGGCCGCCTCGAACCGGGCGCTCACCGGATCGGGTTCCGATCCGTCGCGCAGTGCGACCATCGCGCGCAGCTCATCCTCCATGGCAAGGCACCAGTCCTCGGCGCTGGCAGCCGGATCGAAAAGGCGAAGCCAGCGATCGGAGGACATTCCCACGACATCTAGCGGGGCCAGCCGATCAAGATAGTCCGCTGTTTTAGGGCCGCCCAGCACATGGCATGCGCCGGGGCGAAACGCGATGCCGACGCTGGTGAAGCTGCCTTCCACTGCAATAGGCATCCGGCGGCTGTGTGGGCCGAAGAACAGGGCCGCGCGCCCCATCTGGCGGGGACCGTCGGCGGTCTCTGCGGACCAGCCGCCGCGAAGTTGCACGCGCAAGAAAGCGGTATCGTTGCACAGCCCGCAATCGAGCCTGTAATCCGGTGGCGCATCGACCACGGTAACATACAGACGCGCGATCCAGGGCGCGAGGTCGGCAGCCGGCGCGCGGTTATAGGACAACGGCTGGCCATCACGGGTCATGCCCCCCGCCGACGCGATCGATCTGTCTATTGCCGGCTTGCGGCTTCTTGCCATGGTGCTCCCCGCTTGACGAACTTCTTGCCCCCGGCTGGCTAACCCCTTTATGCCGGACTTACTGTGCGCCCCGTCACGCTGCATAACTCGTTCGCAGGGCTGGGCAATGTCGAACGATATGGCGACTTTGCAGTTTGTTACACAGCAAATCTTTCGCCGATTCGTTGCGGCTCGGTCCCAGTGGTTGACCTCCGCGGCCAAGGCGGGCCAAGCAGGCTGCATGAACCTCGACGACGACATTGCGCTCGCCCACCGCCTCGCCGATGCGGCTGCGGCTGCCATCCTCCCACATTTCCGCGTGGTCACGGCAGAGCGGAAGGGCGATGCCACGCCCGTAACGCTGGCCGACCGTGCTGCGGAGGAGGCTATGCGGGTGATTCTGAAGGCCGAAGTGCCGCGCGATACGGTGATCGGGGAGGAATTCGGCGCGACGGCGGGGTCCAGCAAGCGCAGTTGGGTGCTTGATCCGATCGACGGCACCGCCGGGTTCCTGGCCGGGCGACCGCTGTTCGGCACGCTGATTGCCCTGGTGATCGAGGGTTTTCCCGTGCTGGGCGTGATCGACCAGCCCGTGCTGCGCGAACGCTGGGTCGGAGTCACCGGACGACCGACCACGCTGAACGGCCAGCCGGTGCGCACCCGTGCTTGCCGCGAACTGGTCGATGCCACGCTTGCGACGACCGGTCCGCACTATTTCGACGATCACGAAGGCGCCCATTTCTTGGGCCTTGCCGCCAAAACCGACCATCGGCGCATGGTGATGGGGGGCGACTGCTACAACTATGCCATGCTCGCGACGGGGCAACTCGACGTGGTGTGCGAGGCGGGGCTCAAACTGCACGACTGGGCGGCGCTGGTGCCGGTGGTGGAAGGCGCGGGCGGCACGATGTCCGACTGGAACGGCGATCCCCTCCACGCAGGGTCCGATGGTCATGTGATCGCGGTGGGCGATCCTGCGCGGCTGGACGATGTCGTCGAGGCGCTGGCCTGCGCGCATTGATCGCTCGCTGGAACGGCCGCGATGCGTTTGTTCTTCTATGGTACGCTGACCCACCATCACGATAATCCGATAACCCGCCGGGTGATGCCGCTGTTGCATCGGGGCCAGCCGGGCTGGGTGCGCGGGACTCTGTACGCCGTGACCGGGCCACGCGGCTGCTATCCGGTTCTGGGGTCCGGACGGGGTTGGGTGCGCGGCTGGGTCTATGAGACGGCACCGGGGTTCGGCGCAGCGACACTGCGGTTGCTCGATGATTATGAAGGTTATCGACCGCAGCGCCCGGCACGATCGGAATATCTGCGCCGTTCCGTGACAGTCCGGCTGGCCGGCGGGGGACGGTGCACGGCGCAGGCTTATCTAGGTAGTCGCCCGCCCCATGCCGGGCTGAAGCCAATCGCATCGGGCGATTTTGCGGCGTGGGTGGCGCTGTGCGGCGGCGTGCCATTCGCCTAGCCATTGCATTCGGTGTTTGGCGTGGCTACATCCGCGGCAGCATCAAGAGTTGGGGAAGACGCCCCGACGCCAACCTGCCTCTTCCGGGCAAGGTGGCACCTTCTGCAAAGAGGGGATGTGGCCGGTCCGGCAACCAAGCGGAACAAGGCCCCATTCCCGTTTGCGACCGTGGCGTCCGTCCCCGACATGCCGTGAGGACTACATCGCCGTGCCTATAAGGATTGCCGACAATCTCCCCGCCCGCCGCACGCTCGAAGCCGAAGGCGTGATCGTGATGACGGAGACTGAGGCCGCGCGGCAGGATATCCGGCCCCTGCGCATCGCGCTGCTGAACCTGATGCCCGACAAGATAACGACCGAAACGCAGATCGGCCGATTGCTGGGAGCGACGCCGCTACAGGTCGATCTGGAACTGCTCCGGATATCGGATCACGTAAGCAAGACGACGTCTGCCGGGCACATCGCTGCCTTCTACCGCCCGTGGGAGGACGTTCGCGAGGAATGCTTCGACGGGCTGATCGTCACCGGTGCGCCGGTGGAGACCCTGGCGTTCGAGGATGTGACCTATTGGGACGAGCTTCGGCGCATCTTCGACTGGTCGCAGACCCACATTCATCGCACGTTGACGGTTTGTTGGGGCGCGATGGCGGCGTTGCATCACTTTCACGGCGTTGAAAAGCATGTGCTGCCGAACAAGGCCTCAGGGGTGTTCGTGCACAGCAATCACGCGCCGGCTTCGCCATGGATGCGCGGATTGCCCGACAGGTTCGACGTGCCGGTCTCGCGCTGGAGCGAAGTGCGGCGTGAGGATTTGCCGGAGGGTCACGGCCTCTCGGTATTGGCGGACAGCGAAGAAGCCGGGCTGTGCCTGATCGATGATCCCGCGCACGATGCGTTGCATATGTTCAATCATCTGGAGTACGACACGCTGACGCTAGCGGGCGAATTCGCGCGCGATGGTGCGGCAGTGGTGCCGAAGCACTACTTCCCCGGCGACGACCCCACCACCCAGCCGGCCAACACGTGGCGCGGGCACGGCCATCTGCTATTCGGCAACTGGATCAACGAAACCTATCAAACCACCAGCTTCGATCTGGCGGAATTGGGCAGGTGTAAAGCTGAAAGGCGGCGCTGATGGGCGGTCAGCGGGCGTTGCCCATTGCCACGAGGCACGTTTGCGCGATGCCTTCGGCTACCGATTCGAGAGAAAACGCTTCTTCGTAGAGCGCCTTGGACGCCTGCCGCATTGACAGGACGAGCGATCGATCGGCGACCAGAGCGGCAATCTTCACGGCAAGTGCTTCGGCGTCGAACGGATCGATGACGTAACCGTTCACGCCATCGCGCACCGTCTCTTCCGTAGCGCCATCGAATTGCGAGGAGAGCAACACAAGGCCATAGCCCAACCCCTCGAACCCGGCGAGCGAGCGGTAATCTGCCAACGACGGGATCGCCAGCACATCCGCGTCGGCATAAAACGCGCCGAGTTCGTCATATTTGCGTCGGCCAACGAAGCGCAGCCGTTCTGCCATGCCGAGCGTTGCTGCAATGCCTTCCAGCTCCCGCCGTTCGGGTCCGTCACCTACGACAGTCATCGCGATGCCGTCGCGCGTGGCAGGCGGGAGCAGAGCCAGCGCCGCCAAGAATTGACGCATCCCCTTGCGGGTGTTGACGCTGTTGGCGAACAAGATGCGCAGCGGGCCACCGTGATCGACGATCGCCCCATCCGGGCCCGGCGGGCGCGAGGTGAGGTAGGGCGAAACGCGAACGATGGCCGGGTCTGCTCCCAGATCCTCGACCAGATAGCGCTTGCCGCGGGCGTTGTTGGTCTGGATCGCATCGGCGCGACGCACCGCCCAGCGCTTGATTCGCCGCACCAGCGGGTGCGCACTTCCGCCTCGCCCGGCTGGATCGGATTCCACCAGCAACGCCAGTTTCTTTCGCCGGGAAAGGGTGGCGACCAGCGTGGTGATGAGCGCAGGCAGCGTGAACTCGATCGTCAGCAGCACATCGACCTTCTGCGCCGCCAATCGCGTGGCGAGCCGCGGGCTGGGGAAAGTCACTTCGGTTTCGTAGACCTGCCCATCGGGCGCGTGGCGGCGGATCGGCCGGCGAAGCAGCTTCATCAGGGGCAGCAGCGGGATGGCATAAGGGTTGCTGTAGGCGGTGTCACGATCAACCACGACGCCGGTTTGTGGCACGAACGCCCGGAATGCCCGGAAGATCTCGGCAAAATACATCATGTCGCCGCCATAGCCATAGCCATGCGACACCCAAAGGACGCGAAGGTGGCGGGCGCGTTCGCGGTCCTCCGGAGTCATTGACAGCTGGTACCTTCGACGGGGGTGGCGGGTTCGTTGCGCCGCAGCATAAACATTTGACTTTCGATTGCGCAACGGAAATGGATCGATCGACGCTGCGCGTACCACAGGAGAAGTGTGTTGAAGGTCGCAGTCTTTCACCCGGGCACGCAGCACAGTTGGCAAACCGCTGCCGCCCTCCAAGGTCTCGGCGCACTGGAATTTTACGCCACGAGCATCTTTTACAAGCCCGATCAATGGCCTTACCGGATCGAGCGCTATTTGCCCGAAGGCTTGCGGGTCAAAGCCCACCGGGAATTCAGCCGTTTCGAACACCGGGCGCTGGACCCGTCGCTGGTCAAGACCATCGGTATCTTCGAATGGTTCGAACGTTTCGCCAGCCGTGGCGGCTACAACCGTCTCGCCGTCCGGCTTGACCAGATGGGCAACCGGCGGTTCTCTCGGTTACTGGAAAGCGAGATTTGCGCGTCACGGCCCTTTGCGCTGTGGGGCTATAATTCCAGTTCACTCGAAAGCTTCCGCGCCGCGCGTGCGGCTGGGCGTTTTACCATTCTCGACCGCACGATCGGCGACTGGCGCTACTACAATCACGAGATGGCACCGGTATTCGAGCGCTATGCCGACTGGTTCCCCGATGGCTATAAGGACATGGAAAGCCTGGTTATCGACCGCGATGACGAGGAATACGAAGCCGCCGACCTGATCCTCTGCGGCAGCGAGTTCTGCGGCAGGACGGTGCGCGAATGGTCGCCGGTGCCAGGCGTTGCAGACAAGGTGCGCGTGCTGCCCTATTGTTTCGATGCCGCTCTGTTCGAAAGCGTGCCGCCACCCAAACCGATCGACCGCAACGGCCCGGTGAAGTTCCTGTTCGTCGGGCAGGTGGGGATGCGCAAAGGCATCCATCATGTGCTGGAAGCGTTCGCCCAATTGCCGCCGGGCGCTGCCGAACTGACACTGGTGGGCCAGATGCAGATTACCAAGGCCGCCTTCGCGCCCTATCGCGACCGGGTGACCTACCTTCCGACGGTGCCGCGCTCAGCCATTCCCGGCATCATGGCACAACATCACGTGATGATCTTTCCGAGCTACTTCGAAGGATCGTCGCTCTCGTTGCTCGAATCGCTCGCATCCGGCCTCGCACTGATCCAGACAGCGCAGGCCGGCAACGGCGTGACGGCGGACACCGGGATCGAACTCGCCCGTCCGGATACCGAGTTGACACTTGCAGCCATGCTGGCGGTAATCGAGGATCGCGACCGGCTCGACCATTTCCGCGCCCACGCGCAGGCCGAGGCGCGCAACTATTCGTTCGCGCGCTATCGCGATAACATCGCCGTCTTGCTGGCAGACATCGCGGCGGATTGAAAAAGGGCAGCCGCTGCAAAGCGGCTGTCCGAATTCTTGTCCGTGCGGCGGTTCAGCCGCCGGCGACCCAGCAACGTGCTGTATAGCTTTGTGCGGCCAGAGTGGCGGGGTTGGTCCCGTCGTAGTTCCGCACCCAGAACTTGACCTGATCTGTCTCCGCGCGAACCGCTGTAATGCCGAACCCGGTCATCAGGGCTGGCGGGATCACCTCCGATCGATGCCACGGGCGGCAACCAGGTAAGGCGATCGTATACGGCCCGCTTTCGGCATTGAGGGCCGTTGAGGTCAGTGCAACCGACGCGGCCGCAGAACGCGGTGCCGGGCCAGCGACCAGATCCCACCGTGTCGACTGCTTGTTACACCGGAACTTCGCGCGATCCTTGTAGCCTAGCAGGGCGCGCTTCGTCCCATCCGAAACTTCCACGAAGCATAAGGTTTTGGTCGGATCGCGATGTTCGATCACAATTTCCGCGCCCTCCTGATACATCGTCGTAGCAGGAAGATTGACGGTGTAGGTGCCGTTGCCCACCGAAAATCCGCCAGCCCGCAGCCAGCCCATGCCCATGTCGGGTGAGGGCGTGGTCGAAGGATCGAAGAACAGCGGTCCGCCTGCGGGCGACATGTCAATGCCCTCGTCCACGATCGCCACATAGTTGTCGGTCACTGCGCTCACGCTGCCGATCGTGCTGACTTCACCGCGCGCATAGAGGTAGTTTCCGGCCCCGATCGATGCCGCCTGCGAACACAGCGATGTGAACGACTTGGCGTTATCGACCGCGAACTTGGTGCGCTGGCACGAAACCCGGAACCGGTTGTTGCGAATGTTCAGTGCGACGCCGGAAAAGCGGATGGCGGTCGTCATGCTGTTGGCATGGCATATCGACGTGACGTCGAGGTTGGTACCCTGGGTTACCGCCGTCGCCGTGGCGACGACGGCAAGTCGCGAATCAATCATCCGGATTCGGCCGGTGACATAGGAACCGACCGATATGTCCCCGCAGTTCTCAAACGTTGCGTCGACAAAGAAGTACGGCGCCGAACCATCGGCCCGCGGCGTGCCGGCAAAACCCGTTCCGGAATAAAGCGATCCGTTATTGCTGTCGCGGAAATGCGCGTTGACGATCCGCCCATACGTCAGCCCGCAGTATCCTTCGATCGCCGTCGTGCAGTTTTCGGAATAGAAACCATCCACGTCGAACAGCGCAGGACCGTTGGGGTTCAGTGCCTGCCCATTGCTGTTCTTGCACACCACATTGCGCAGCCTGATCTCGCACGTGTTGAGCAAGGCTGTACCGGTGCCACCGGTGTAGACGCACTCCCCGAGGAAGCCGTTGATCTCGACGTTCTCGAGGTAGCAGTTCCCTACATGAACATCCTGCTGGTAATAGATGCTCTTGTTGCTGATATCCCAGGCGTTTACGCGGGTGGGATCGCGTGTTGCCGGCAGCGAGGGCCAGTTGTTGGTGCGCACGCCCACCGCATCGCTAAATAGCCGGATATTCTTCATGGTCAGATGCGAGAGCGAATTTGTGTCGGGGCGCGGGAACCCGACCCCGATTGTCCCGGCAAGCTTGATACCCGCGCCCCGCCAGATCACGTCGCCACCATAGACCGGCGTGTTGAACACCTGATAATCGTTCAGCAGACTGCCACCGGTTGGACCCTTGCAATAGAATGTCGTCTTATCCGCCCCCATGCCGATCAGATGGCAATCCCAGCGGTCCACGACCAGAAAGTTGCCCGAATTGTCGGTGTTCGACGTAAACGGAGCAGTACGGATCGGTGCCCACAATTCATAGATCTTGCGCGGGAACTTCACCCCCCGCAATCCGGCCGCCTTGCAGTAGTCCAGCGCGCCCTGAATCCAGGGACGCTGGTCGGTACCTGCGGCATATTCCGGACAGCCCAGTTGCTCGGGTGTAATGAAGCCGTCCGCATCGCCGCGCAGGCGGAACAGGCGGCCATCGGCCCCGGCAAATACGGCAAGCGGAAAGGACGTTTGCAGCGCCGGGGTTGCGATCGCATCCGTGACGTAGGCTGCGGCCCCGCGACCGGGTGAGACATGCCCGCCAGTGTTGATTGTGGTGACATTCGCAGGAATCGCGGGGGGCGCGCCGGGCGCTGAAAGTTCCGAAAACGTCAGCGCATTCTGGGCACCGGCCCGAACCGCAAGCGCACGCGCGGTAAAGTCGACGGGGCTCACTGCGACACCCGATAGGTCAGTGTGCCCGACGTCATCGCGATGTCGAGGTAGATGGTGGCGCCAGCCTCGCCTTCCTGCCACACTACCTCATTGGCATTGCCATTGAAGCGTGCCCACGTCTGTCCGGCCGCAGTCAGAGCCTGCCGTGTCACGCCGCCGTCGGTGGAACGCTGCACCGAAACGGTGCCGACCCAGACGCCGCTGAGTTGCAGATGGATGGGGGAATCGCGCAGCGGTGTGAACGGACCGACGAGGGTGGTTGTCGTGGTCTGGCCCGCCAGTGCGGCAGGCGGCGCGGCGCGCGTCTGCATCACCGGCAAAGGAGCATCGGATGCGACTAGTGAAAGGTTGCCGAGCGAATCGGCATACCCCACGGCATTAGCAGTGACGAAGCTGGTAGGATACGTAACGGGACGTTTATCGGGCATTGGGTCCTCCATCTGAGGAAAAAGACCCGTTCCAGCTATACAGCGCATTGCATGTAGGAAAGTGAAATATGTCCTACAGGACGAATTCCAACACTAAGCTACACTCAGTTGTAGGACTTGTTGGATGTTTTTGACAGTATTAATTTTGTTGATATCAACGAATTCGCGCCAATCCGGAACTTCTGTCCAGTACGTAGCAAAAACGAAATTCAGGCCGGCGGCAGATGCTGCGCGATAATCGTACTTACTATCGCCGATAAATAATGCGGGGCCACGAATGTTTCCATTTTGGATTTCGCGCGCCAGAATTTCGTCCTTCGTATCCGGGCTGCCGAATATGCCGCCGTCGAACCAGTCGGCGATGCCGCGTTCGGCAAAAACGTCGCGCAATTCTTCCTGAGATCCACCTGATACGATTAGCCACCGTGCATCGCCCGTGGCGCATCGTAACTCTTCAAGGCCCGGCGCAGCCGCGCATTCGACAAGTCCCTTGCGCACGGCCACCGCGTAGCCATCGAGCAAGTCTTCAAAGCCCGGTCCGCTCGCACCTGCCGGCACCAGATTTTCGAGGAAATGCTGGAACTTGGCGAAGCGCGAAATCCCACCATTGGCCACGTGGTGATCGACCAGCGCAGCTGCCGCTTCATCGCCATAAGGAAGGCCGGCAAGGCGGAAAGCCTCGGTCTTCAACCGGTTGGAATCGAGGACGACGCCATCGCAATCGAACACGTAGGTGCTGTACGTCATTTAGGCTATTCCTGCTCGCGACCTGCGTCGTAAAGAGGCAGCAACGCCTTCGCCAGCGCGAAATCAGCCGGCCAGTCTACGTCCACGGCAGTGATCTTGTCGCATTCGAACAGCGCAGGATTTTCGCCGATCCGGTCGCCGCTGCGAAGGTAGAGATCGCGGGCGGCGATAAAGAACCCGCTGTTCACTTCGTAATACACTTCAAGATCTTGGGTGCTCGGCCAGCGATTGACCGACGCATCGACATTAACGATCCGTCGCTGTGACGCGCTCCAGATATATTCTCGCAAAGGCGTGACGCTCATCAGCGAATCGTGGGTGCCATCGATCACGTCGGTCTGGAGCCGATCGAACGCCTGGCGCAGGTGTCGCTCGTCGAGAAACGGGGATGTCACGTGTGTCCACAGGATCCACTCGCCAGACGTAACCTGGGGCACGTGCTCGATAAGGTCGCCTAACCGAGTCGTCGAAGCCGCCAGATGGGCGGGTCGCAAGCTGAAGGTGAAGTTGGCGGGCAGCGACATCTCGTCGAATTGAGCGCGGATCACACCGTCGTCGCTCGAAACGATGACTTCGCGCACTTCGTCCGCTACCTTGGCCAGCTGCGCCAGCTTCCACTGGAACAGGCTGCGCCCGTCCGGATGGAATGGGATGGTGTTCTTGCCCGGCACTCGCTGGCTGCCGGCCCGCATCGGAAGGAAGATTGAGATATCCTGCGCCATGGAACGGCTCACAGGCCGTAGATAGAAACGGCCGGCAAGGCGTAGGCTGTCGGTGTCGTGGCCAGTAACTCAGGCACGCCATCCTGCTTCAGGAAGAGCTCCAGGATCTCTTCCATTTCTGCATTACGGCGGTCTCCGGCGGGATATCCGTCGAAGCCGGCCAAGAGGATGCGTGAGGCTTTGCCACTGGTCAGCATCGCCAGCGCGTAGCAGACCACAAGAGCGCTCGGTACGGCGCATCCGGTTTCGGCAAAGGCAAAGTTATCGGTTTCGATCCTGATGCCGAAATCGAGCACTTCCTTGCCCGCGAGTTCACGCTGCAGCCCGGCGGGAAGCGATCCGAACGGCGTTACCAGCGGCTGTTGCAGGCGCATGTGCTCCGCCGCGTCGGCCAACAGGCGCACCGGATGACAGGCCACACGCAAATCGATCATCTCTTCGGGGATCGCCGAGGTGGTGTTCAGCGCGATGACGATCGGCTTGTTGCGCTCGACATAGCTGCGGATCGCGTCCCCATGGCGGTGCGCACCGGGCCCGGTGCCCAGCAACAGCACTTCGCGACCGGCCATCGTATCGGCCGGCTTCCACGTACCCTTGCCTTCGCCACCGAAGAACGAGCGCGCGGCGGTGAGCGAGGCCGTGCTGTACTTCTTGCCGCCATCCTGCCGCAGGTGATCGATCACCGCGATCAGGTCTTCCTCGTCATAACGCGGATCTCCCAGCATTTCCTGGATGTAGGTGGGATGGATGCCGTACTTGCCCGAAAGGAAGTAGAACGGATTGGTCCCCCAGCCGTACTTGTTCTTCATTGGCTGAAGATACTGCCGGATCAGGGTAAGCAGCGGCACCAGGTTGCCCTGCCGACCGTCCTGCCCATCGAGTGCAATGACCAGTTCCTCGGTGCGTGCGTTGCCGGGGCCGCGGCCCATGCCGGTGACGGTCGCATCGATCCAGGTCGCGCCCTCTTCGATGGCACGCAGCGAATTCTGTAAAGCCAGGCCCATATTGTCATGGGTATGAATGCCGATCGGGCCGCTCCAGCCCTCGCGCAGCCAAGCGATGATTTCGGCGGTCTGATCGGGGGTCATCGACCCCATGGAATCCGCGAAGTAGAGCGCATCGACGGGATATTGCGCAGCAACGCGCGCCACTTCGACCACTTCCTCGTGGCTGCGATCGGCGATCTGCATCAGATTGAAGCCAACGCCATAGCCGCGATCCTTCAGCCATGTGGCGGCGGGAAGCGCGCCCGGCATTTCGTGCACATGGCAAGCGACGCGGACGACATCGACCGGCGAATCTGCCGCGACTGCGGGGAAAAGCTGCTCCATTGCCTTGTCGACCGAACCATCACGCAGCAGGTCGGCACCGTTGACCATCACGGCCACTTTCAGACCCGTTGGCACGTCCAGCCCGCGCAGGAACTCGTCGGTGGTGAATGCGTGCGGGCCCTTGAAACCGCTATTGGCGATAAACCGCTGGCCAAGCTCGACAATATCGACGCCGGCCGCGCCCATGGACGTCAGGTAGGCCGAAACCAGATCGGGGCTGAAGTCCCACGAATTGTAATAACCGCCGTCGCGCAGCGTGCAGTCGAGAATTTGAACTTTGCTCATAAGGCCCTTCTGTCTGCACAGTGTCGCTGGTGCCCCGCGCATTGCGCAGAATGGAACTCGGCCAGGACGCTAAATCTATAATGGATGTATGTTGCAATGCAACGCGGAAGCGCGATTGCCACGGTCAAGAACCTTTGCGCAGCGAGCGCAGCATCGCCATCGGCCTGCGAATTTCCGCAATGCTGCTGGCGATGCCGCTGCGGAATTCCGGCAGCACCAACCAGTGCTGCCAGATAAACAGTACGACCACCATCAACGTTACCGAATCGACCAGCGCAAAGGAAATCCCGGCCGCAGTTGCGCCCTGGCTGCCCGCCATCAGGTAGATCTGGAGAAGGCCTACCGCGCTGATTGCGAGATTGGCGTATGAGAAGGCGCGCTGGCGATTGATCACCATGATCAGGTTCGCCAGCGGGTTCCAAAACATGGATGCGAACGACGAAATTGCCATGAACACGATCAGATCCTGATCCGCGACAATCGCACCATGGGTCCACAGCCTCACGAACGGCACGCCCAGCACGACCAGCCCCAGCGCCCCCGCCGTCGAGAGCAACGTAGCCGGCACCAGCACGACGCCAAAAAACCGCCCGGCGCGATAGACTTGTGATTTGCCCATGGCGCTCGCGAATTCCTGCGCGACCGGCAGCGACACAAGCGTTGCGATCTGCACGCCGAGGCGTGACAGCGTCCGCACTGCGGTAAAGGCCGGAATCGCCGCGGCGCCGGCGACGGCACCCAGGATCATCACGCTGCCTTGCAGATATCCAGCCAAGCCGAACCCAAACGCGGAAGCGGCCAATGCCGGACCCCACAATTGCTGCCATTCCTTCCACGAAGCGCGAGCAAATCCCGGCTTCAGACTGGGCACCAGCCGCAGCCCCAGCAGGTAGGTCCCGAAGGTGGCGGCGATGCGGGTCGCCAGCAATCCGGAGGCCGCGACGACCGGGCCATAACCCGATGCCGCCAGCACCACGACGGCGATGTTCTCGACGAGGTAGGTCACCGTCTGGCATAGCAGCGACGGGGTGTAGAGCATCACCGCGCGGTAGGCGGTGGCATTAAGGCGGTAGATGATCGTCAGCAGCCCGTAAGCCAACAGCAGCAGGATAGTCAGTCGCGAGTCCGCTTCGCCAAATCCGGTCGTCGTTGGCACCACACCATCAGGTAATTTCCACAAGGCGAACGCGATCGCCCCCATCAGGACCGCGATGATCGACAAAGTGGCCGTCCAGGCGGTGTTCAGTGTCGTCTGGGCACCGTTAGTGTCATCTTGCGCGACAAGCTGGATCATCCGGGCACCGGCGGAATTGACGATGCCGAAGTCCCCAAGCACTAGGAAAGACGGGATCGTCATGATCATCGTCCAGATGCCGTAAAGCGTCAGGCCCCACATATTGGCCAGCACCGGAACCATCAGGATCTGGACAACCGACACGACCACCTTGTCGAGGGCGAAGACCCCGATGCCGAGGCTCAGGCGCTTGCGGCTCATGCTCTGTCCTTGCGCTGCACGGATTTCAGCCGTGCTTCCAACCGGTCGATGATCGCGGCTTGCGACCACCTCTCCGCCGCCCTTTTACGTGCATTCGCGCCAAGTTCAGCGCGCAAAGGCTCGTCGTCGGCGAGCCGCGCGATACCTTCTGCCAGTGCCTCTGCGTCGCCGGGAGTCGTGTTGAGCCCGCAGCCGTCCACTTCGTCGAAAAGCCCAGTCCCGGCTTCGGCCGTCGCAACCACCGGACGGCCTGAAGCGAGCATGTTGGTCAGCTTGGAAGGCAGCACAAGATCGGCGGCACCGACAATCTGCGGCAGCAGGTGAACGTGGGCGAGCGAAAGGAAATCGGCCATTCGTTCGCTGGGCTGGAGGTCGTGAAACTGTACGTTTTCCAGTCCCGCGGCCAGCGCTGCCAACCGTTGGCGGTTCGGGCCTTCGCCACAGATCACGAAGGCAAGATCCTGCCTGTCGTGCAGCAACCTTGCGGCTTCAATTAAGATTTCGAGACCCTGCTTGTTGGCGATATTGCCGGAATAGAGTGCGACTTTTCGGTCGCCTAGTCGCCATTCGCGCCTATAAGCTGATGAATTGGCGCGACTGAAGTCGAACGCGGCGTTGCTCCAGTTGCGCAGTTCATAGATGCGCTCCGCCGGTACACCTTTGACGGATAAACGCTCGCACATCTGCGGACTGATGGTTGAAACAATATCTGCCATGCCGATGATCCGGTTTTCGACCTTGCGTGCCATGCCCGCCGCGCCTGAGCCGCCCTTGATCAGCCCGGTCGCGAAAGCGGCCTCAACCTCGAAGTCTTGAATGTGGAGCCACAGCGGCACCCCGGCTTTACGCGCGATGCGCGCCGCGACAGGCACCGAGAGCAGCGACGGCGCGACTGTAAACACCAGATCCGGCCTCTTTCGCAGCGACGGGCCCGATGCGTAATTCGCAGACACGGCAAAGCTCAGATGGTGGGCTATCCGCTGGGCACCGCTGGGGTGTGCAGGGATGTAGTGTGGCACCCGCGTGATCGAGACGCCGTTCTCCACCGTGCGCGTGCGGCCCTTCGGCTGACCCTCGTAGGCGCGCCATTGCGGATAATACGGCTTACCCGCCAGCACATCTACCTCGTGCCCACGCGCTACCAACGCTTCTGCAAGGCCCGTCGTGTACGCGCCGATGCCGACAGGCTCAGGCGCGTAGTTGAGGCCGAGAATCAGCACGCGCATGCGATGATTTCCCCAGATGAGGGCATGGGATGCGCCGGCCTCAGCCGTGCGAATCCTTGACATGCCCGGCCAGGAATTCGGAGTAGGCATGAGCGATGCCTTCGCGCAGGGCGATTTTGGGAGCCCAGCCCATGGCAGCCAGCTTATCCCCGCTCATCAATTTGCGCGGCGTGCCATCGGGTTTGCTGGTGTCTTTGGTGATCGTACCGGGAAAGCCCACAATGTCACAGACCATCTGCGCAAGTTCGCCGATCGGCAGGTCCGTGCCCGAGCCCAGGTTCACGTGCTCGAAATCGGAGTAGTTCTTGAGCAGGAACACACACCCATCGGCCAGATCGTCGACATGGAGGAATTCACGGCGCGGAGTGCCGGTGCCCCAGATCTCGATGCTGTCGGCGCCAGCTTCCTTCGCTTCGTGAGTCTTGCGGATCCGCGCAGGCAGCACGTGGCTGTTCTTGAGGTCGAAGTTGTCGCCGGGGCCGTAGAGGTTGGTCGGCATGGCGCTGATGTAGTCGCAACCATACTGGCGGCGATAGGCTTGGCACAGCTTGATCCCGGCGATCTTGGCGATCGCGTACCATTCGTTGGTCGGCTCCAACTCGCCGGTCAGCAGCGAATCTTCGGTTATCGGCTGGGGTGCCATCTTGGGGTAGATGCATGAAGAGCCGAGGAACAGTAGCTTCTCGGCCCCATTGCGATAAGCGGCCTCTATGACATTGGCCTCGATCATCAGATTGTCGTAAAGGAATTCGGCAGGATAAGTGTCGTTCGCAAGAATGCCACCGACTTTGGCGGCGGCGAGAAACACCGCGTCGGGCTTGTTTGCGCCAAACCAGTCGCGGACAGCGGCCTGTTCCCGCAGGTCGGTCGACCGGTCAGACGTGATCACGGTGCAACCTTCGCTCGCCAGCCGGCGCACGATGGCCGAGCCGACCATGCCCTTGTGACCTGCGACGTAAACCTTTTTGCCCTCAAGATCGTACACCGCCTGCGTCATCTGGCAATCCTTATGCTGCAATGCGGCATCCCTAGAACGCCAGCGTTATCGACGCAATTCCATATACGTATTTGCCGCAGGCCAACGCTCATGGATCAAAGATACTGGCTCAGCTTGACCGGGTGGAAATAGAGCACGTCGTCTGGGAAAGTGGCCATGATCTCGTCGAGTTCCTTGCCGAGCAGCGGCGCATAAGGGCTGGCTCCAACCCCTTCCCAGAAGGCCACGCCCCGCAGTGCGGTGGGATCGCTAGGGCGGGCATCCGGATCGCGGAAATGGCTGTTAAGCTGCAGTTCGGTGCGGATACGGTCGGTCGCCAGGGCGAGCGCTGTGGGAACGGCCACTTCCGCAAAGATGTTCAACGCAGCAAATACGGCACAATACCGCACGAATGCCTCCATTGCGGGGGCAGGCACGACAAAGAAGTCTGAATATCCCGAAAGCAAGGGATAGGGGGAGGGCTTGCCGCGAAGCGTGGCTGCGCTGAAATAGCACCACAGACTTTGTCGAAGAAGCTGGCGGTGGGCCTTCAGCCGCGCGCCCAGACCTTGGGGCCCCGGTGCGGGGAAGGTAATGCCCATGGCCTCAAACTTCTTTTGCGCTTCGTCGGCTGGCGGCAAAATGCCTTTCAGGTCGATGGTCTTGGCGTATCGCTCAAAGCTGGCCGCTGCATCGCCCGAATGTTCCCACGTCCACCGCAGCGCGTCGGCAGAAACGATGTTGTTGATGTAAGCCTCGTCGAAATCCAGCCCCAGCTTTTCCAGCAGGTTGGTCTCGTTGATCGAGGGGTGCAGCAGAAGGTCGTCCGGGATGATAACGTAATGAGTGTACTCGTCACGCATGAAATCACGTGCGCCCTGCGCGATATGGCCGCTGAAATTGCGGCCAAGCTCGTAGATGCGCGACATGTTCGGACCTGGCTGCTTCGCGAAGGGCATCAGGATATGCCGGTTCGAGAAGCGTTCACCGTAGATCCGGTCTAGAAGAGGGATAATCTTCTCAAACCGGTGGTTGAACATGAAAAGGGCGCAGACTTTTGGGGTCTGCCCGGACGTTTCAGTCACCCAAGCTCCTCCATATCGGCAAGGAAGGCATCGAGCAGCGGCAGTTCTGCTTCGCCGACATGGCCGTCCGCCACCAGCTGGCGATAGCAGGCGCGCATGTTGGCGGGGATGTTCTCCGGGCCGGCTGGCAGGTCGAGCGCGGACAGTGCCTCACCGATCTTGCGGTTGCCCATATAGCCGGGAATCTCGTCCGCGAAGTCGCGCATCAGGTCGTGGTCATTGCGATCCTGCGTTACCGTCGGCTCGCGGAACAGGATGCTCCAACCGCAGGTCCAGGCAATGCGCTGGGCGACGAAGCTTCGCCAGATGTCCGTCATGCGGAAGCTGCAATAGGCGGGAAGATACAGGAGCGGGAAAGCCTCGCGATAGTGGATGGTGTTTTGGCTGTTATAGGGGCACCACGCGCCCTCACCCATGGCGATCCGGCGGTCTTCGGTAGCGAAGTCGAATGGAAGGGGCAGGATCAGGCGGTAGATCGCATCGACGTCGGGGTTGGCATTGGCGAGGCCCTGCTGGATCGGAATGGCCACGCGCGACGGTGCGGGCAGGGCGGGCAACTCATCGGAAATGGCGTCAAGCGGCAGGCCGCGAGGCCAGATCTTGGCGTCGGAATAGTAGCCGTAAATGTTGGTCCAACCGGTTCCGGTCAGATTCGGGCATTCATAATCGCGCGGTAGCGCCTCATAGAATGCGTCCGACGTCGGCATGTTGTCGTCGTCGGTTTCGATGATGTAATCGGCACCCTTTTTCATGGCGACGAGATAACCGACATTCTTGCGGGCATAGTGCCGCGTCGGGCAGATCTTGGCAAAGGCCAAGCCAGTTTCGATCTGGGCATCGACTGAATAATAATCACAGTTTTCCAGCGAGAAATCCGCTGGGCTTTTCGTATCGCCGATCACGATGAAGTTGAGATCGCGCTCCGCGCAATCCGCTGCGATCTGTCGCATGACGCCATTGGGTGCCGCGATCGACGTGATCACGACCGCGCCCTGGCCTCCGGATTTCTCACTCATGCTCATTCTCCAACAATGATGACGTCAAGTGGCCGTATCAACACAAGTGCCGAAATATTCAAACCAGCCATGAATGGTTTACCAGCGATACGCCCTGTGCCTTCAACGGCAGGGCCATCTTTTCGAATTCCTGCCTTGCACCAGAAAATGTCCGGGCATCGGGAACGTCTTGCGAGCTGTTTGCGCCCGCCGCGCGTCCGGCCGAAAAATCGCAACCGATCATTCCGATGTCGCGCGAACCCTGGCTTGCAGCAAACAGCACGGCAGAAAGCGCGGACGTATGATCGATTGCCGGAAGAACACGTCCCGGCGGCGGGATCTTGAAGCTGTTCCAATCCGGCTGGCGCGGATGATAGCGCAGCATCAACGGGAGGCGGAACGGGCCGAGCCGAAGTTTCTGCGCCCGCCATCCCGCGGCGTCGGGCCGAAGCCAGGTGAACAGTTCGCGCCCGAGCGGCAGCATCATCTGGAACTGGTCAAGGAACACCGGGGCGATCACGCAATGGTCTTTGCCGAGGGTGAGGAACACCTCGTCGTCGTAGGCATCCATGAATTCGCGGACCGGGCCATTGTCGGTCGTAAAAAAGTACTCGGCCCCGGATCCCCGCATGCAGCGAACCGCAAAATTGATGTAAACGATCGTGTCAAAGCGGGCGAAAAATTCCGGGTCGACACGGTCCAGGCTTGGCCCGCTGCCGACGATCAGCACTTTGCGGTTCTCAAATTCCTGCTGCCAGATCGGCGGAACATCGGTTCCGACATGGCGATTGATCAGGGAAGCACCGTATCGCGACCGAAACGGTGTGGTGATGATGTGACGAACATAGCGGAAGAATGCCTTGTAAGGCGTCTTGATTGGCCGGAAATAGCGCCGTGTTAAGACAGTGTATTCAAGGGGAATGGCATCGGTCATGGCTATTCCCCTTTCCGTTTAGTCCGCGATACAGCCCGTTTTCTGCCTTGGCTGGTCCAGGCAGCGATAGAACGCCGTGACGACCGGCCAGTGGTCAAGCATCCTTTGCAATGGGCGCGTCGCGCATGACCTGCAAATCCGAGTTGACCATTTCGCGGGCCAATTCGCGCACCGGCGTTTCGTGCGTCCAGCCCAGCTTTTGCTTGGCTTTGGCGGGATTGCCGATCAGCAAGTCGACCTCGGTGGGCCGGAAGTAGCGCGGATCGATTTCGACGAGGCAATTGCCGGTCTTCTGGCAATAGCCCTTTTCATCCACGCCTTCGCCCTTGAACTCCAGGGTGATGCCCACGTCTTCGAACCCCCAGCGCACGAATTCGCGCACTTCGGTCGTTTCACCTGTCGCCAGCACGTAGTCGTCCAGCGCTTCCTGCTGAAGCATCATCCACATGCCGCGCACATATTCGCGTGCATGGCCCCAGTCGCGCTCGGCATCGCGGTTGCCCAGATAGAGTTTTTCCTGCCGACCGAGCGAAATTGCGGCGGCGGCGCGGGTGATCTTGCGTGTCACGAACGTTTCGCCGCGCAGCGGGCTTTCATGGTTGAAGAGGATGCCGTTGCTGGCGTGAATGCCATAGGCTTCGCGGTAGTTCACCACGATCCAGAAGCCGTACATCTTGGCAACACCGTAGGGCGAGCGCGGATAGAACGGTGTCGTCTCGCTCTGAGGCACCTCCTGCACCAGACCGTAAAGCTCCGAAGTCGACGCCTGGTAGAACTTCGTCTTCTTTTCCATGCCAAGGATGCGGATCGCTTCGAGCAGCCGCAACGTGCCGATGCCGTCGGCGTTGGCCGTGTATTCGGGGGTCTCGAACGAAACGGCGACGTGACTCATGGCGGCGAGATTGTAGATCTCATCAGGCTGGGTTTGCTGCACGATCCGGATCAGGTTGGTCGAATCGGTCAGATCCCCATAATGGAGGTGAAAGCGCTGGTGCGGCACATGAGGATCTTCGTAGATATCCTCGATACGGCCAGTGTTGAACGATGACGAACGACGCTTCACGCCGTGAACTTCATAGCCTTTTTCCAACAGCAGGCGTGAGAGATAAGCACCATCCTGCCCGGTGACACCGGTGATGAGTGCAACTTTGCCAATGCCGTCCACCATGAATGTGCCTCGTTAATCGCCGTTGTGCAGTTGCGAAAGGATCTAGCTTCCATTCGTTTCGGTGCAAGCCAAATTTTGCGCGCCGCGCTCGCGCGCGGTGCCGCCAGCGTGCCTGGACGCTATCCGGGCAGCATCGTTGCGCTGCAGCGGAAGGACAAATATAGGCATAGCATGATTCGAGAGAGCGCTATTGATGTGATGCGTCGTGAGATGCAGGTAGTCCGGCGCGAAACCGCACCCGATCGACAGGATTGCGCAGTCGAAAAAGGGTCTTACTCGATCGATCGAGAGAACTTTTTTCTCCACGCCGACTGCGGCCTGAAGATCTCGTATCGCAAGGGGAGCGGCGTCTCGATCCAGTACGGTGAGAATACGACTGCACTGGATGAACGCCTTTTTATCGATGGCACGACTTATGCCGCGGTGGCCAGTATCAATGGATTTTTCCCGGTGCACGCCTCGGCCGTCGCTGTGGAGGACCGGGTATTCGCCTTCACAGCAGAATCCGGTGCGGGGAAGTCCACCCTGGTCGCGGAGCTGGCTCGCCAGGGCCTGCCCATGTTCTGCGACGATTCCCTCGTGCTCGATCTGCGCGACGAAGACTGCATTTTGGCCCTGCCGGGCAACAAGCAACTGAAGTTGTGGCCCGATGCGCTTGCCCTCACCGGCGCCGCGCCTCAGGGTCTGGTCTGGGAAGGCGAGGACAAGCGTTACGCCGAACCCAGTGGTGAAATGGACAGGCGCACGCTGCCGTTGGCCGAATTGTGCTTTCTGGAAGAAGGCGAGCCGGCTGCCATCGAACCGGTCATCGGTGCGAACAGGTTGCGGCTCTTTCAGGATATGGACTATGTTACAGACATATACATGGGGGCAAGCGAATTGGATGGTCATGAGCAGTTCAGGCTGATGGCCCGGCTGGCGCGGGATCTCAAGATCACGCGGTTCATCCGGCCACGCGATGCTTCGCGGTTCCGCGCAGATGCGGAGATCATGGTTCGGCATATCTTTTCGTATGGGAAAACAGGTTCATGACTACTGCGATCATCAAATGCCCGGATCGTTATATCGATACGACGATCGATGATGAGATTGTGCTGCTCGCTCTCGATAGTGCTGACTTCTTCTCATTGACGGGCACCAGCATCTCGATCTGGCAACTAATCGACGGATCGCGCACACGCGCAGAAATTACGTCCGCAGTAGCAGCGGAATACGGTGTGGCTGCGTCCGAGATCGAATCCGAAGTCGCCGAGTTCATAGATCAACTGGTCGAAGGCGGTTTCGCCCGGAATGCCTGAATTACCGGCTTCGCTGCCGTCCGGTTGGAAGGCACGATTTCTGACGGTCGAAGCCATGTCGTGGTTGTTGGTTGCATGGCTGCTTATTCACGGCAGCAGATTCGGGCGCTGGCGCCAACATTTGGGTCGGGTGCAAACGCAGGCGGGCAATGACGATGAGCCGGATCGGCGCCATCACTATCTTGCCAATGTGGTTTCCCGGGGTGCGATGCGGATGGGAATGCCGCAAAAGTGTCTGCCACGCGCGATGGCATTGCACTGGATGCTGCGACGGCGCCGAGTTCGAGCAACCTTGGTGATCGGAATGCTGGGCCGTCACGAGCGAGGGACATTGGACGATTTGCACGCCTGGGTGGAGATGAGCGGCGAAACGATAATCGGAGACGTCGGGCAGCCATACTCTGTGATCGCACGGTTTGCCTACCCTCGACCGGACGAAAGTTAGGAAGCGGCCGCACCGTCCCATGAAATTTATGGCCTGCAATGAGGCCCATATCGAACTACGGAAGGAATGACCAATGGCATCCGGATATTCAATTGCCAGCTATGGCGGAATGATCCTTTCTGAGCCGCGCATGTCCAGCTACGCCGAGGCGTTGCGCCGGGCCGTGACCCCCGGCTGCACCGTGATCGATATCGGTGCCGGGCCCGGGCTGTTCTCGCTCCTCGCTTGTCAGTTCGGAGCGGGGCGAGTCATCGCGATCGAGCCGGATTCGTCCGTGGACCTTCTGCCTCGTCTCGCACAGGCCAATGGCTTCGCCGACCGGATAACGGTCGTCAAGGACCTGTCCACAAACTACACGCCCGATGTGAAGGCCGATGTGATCGTGTCGGATATTCGCGGCAACTTGCCGCTTTTCGAATACCACATCCCTACGATCAAGGATGCTCGGTCACGGCTGCTGGCACCCGGCGGCCAAATGATCCCCTTGCGGGACACGGTACATGTCGCTCTGGTCAATTTCGACGAGTATCATCGCCGCTACACTGCGCCGTGGCTTGATAACAAGTTCGGCGTCGATCTTTCGGCGGCGCACGTTCTCGTCGCGAACGCCGCCATGCGCGTTTACGTCGGGATTGATCGGCTTATGTCGGTGCCCGAGGTCTTTGCGACGCTCGATTACGCCACGATCGAAGACCCCAGTGTTTCGCGTGATCTCGTGCTTGTGGCCCGGCGTGCGGGCAGCGTGAACGGCCTTCTGGTGTGGTTCGATGCCGAACTGGCCGAAGGTATCGGATATTCGAACGCACCCGGCGCGCCGAAGCTGGTCTATAAGCAGTGCTTCATACCGCTCGACCGTGAAGTGCCGGTAGCGCAGGGCGACAGGTTTGAGATCCGATTGGTGGCCCGCTTCTCTGAGGGCGATTACCTCTGGTCATGGCTGACGACGCACATTCCTGCTTCCGGCGGGGAGCCGACCGTGATGCGTCAGTCCTCGTTTCTCAGTGACATCATCGTACGCGATGATGTGGACCGCCGTGTGGAGACGCACATTCCGGTCGTTTCGCAAGAGGCGAAACTGGATCGCGCCTGTCTCGATTTGCTGGATGGACAACGCACTCTAGGTCAGATTGCTGAAGTGTTGCACGGACGTTTCCCCGGAAAGTGGGCCACCGAAAGCGACGCGCTTGCCTATGCCGCCGATATGGCTGCCCGGTACAGATAAGAGCGAAAGCAGGGCGTGGCGGGCGGATTGCCTGCCGTCGCCTTGCCAATCCCATCAAATGTCGTTGCGGCCTTTGGAATAGGCGATGTACCGACCGGTCGATATGGCTAGCGGCATGGCGATGAAGTTGCCGATGGTGTCGGCAAGAAAGTTCGTATCGTCCATTTCCGATGCCTTGGGGGCTTCCGTAGCCATACCTTCCAGCATCGTCCGCACGCGCGGCAGGTCGATCACGGCCGAAATATCCGGATCGTCGGCAAACCTGTCGAGTTCTTCCATCAGATCGCCGCGGATGCGAAGCAGCCGGCGTCGCCAGTCTGCGGCCTGAATCCCTCGGGAAACGTCGAGCCGGATCGAATCGGGAAGCCGTCCTCGGCCCATCTCGCGCGCCAGCCTGCGCTGGATTCCATCGCGCAGATATTGATCGGTGGGCAAGCCATAGCAGAATTCCGCCAGCGGGCGATATGCGGTTGGGTCACGCGAAACGATCCCGAATTCCAGCTCGATCCCCTGGCCGTATTCGTCGCCCTCCTGGTTCTGCTCGGCAAACGTGCTGATCCAGTAGTCTTCCCGGCGACGGTCATGCTGCCGATCGTCCAACGCCCCGGCCGCCTTGGCTTTGGCGATAAGGTCGTGCTGCGCCAACCACTCCGGCGCGACGCAGATATGTTCGTTCCATTTGGGTATGCCGCCCGGGCGCAGCCG
>Ga0163162_10001317_pt1 | contig 23173 bp, 17 predicted proteins | sample S55metaG_FD_115310 | JGI IMG/M metagenome (GOLD analysis project Ga0163162, IMG submission 115310) | Switchgrass rhizosphere microbial communities from Kellogg Biological Station, Michigan, USA - S5-5 metaG | ecosystem: Host-associated > Plants > Roots > Rhizosphere > Soil | place: USA...
GAAGCGCATGGGCGAGCGCGGCGACATCATCCGCACAATGCAGCGCGCGTTCGCCGCGCGCGGGCAGGCGCCGGCGCTCGCTGACCAGGCCATTTACGAACCGTCGGCGCCGGACGCCCGCCCACTCGTCGGCCGAGTGATCGAACGCGGCCTGTCGGACGAGGGCAACGATCGCCATTATCTGCTGGTCGAGGCGACCGACGGCCGCACCCACTATGTCGACATCGGCAAGGGCGAGAATGTCGAGCCGCATGCCAAGGGCGCGATCGTGCGGATCGAGCCCGGGGCGACCGCCGTGCGCGAGGCCGATCGCACGGTTGCCGACGTCGCTGCTGCCAATGGCGGACGCTACACGATCGACGCACATCTTCGCCATGACTCATCCGCGACCGAGGCGTTTGCCGAAACCCACATCCGCCGGCTGGAGGCGATGCGGCGGCTGACCCGCGGGGTGAGCCGGGAGTCCGACGGCACATGGATCATCGCACCCGACCATCTCGACCGCGCTGCCACTTATGAAGCGGCGCGGGCGAAGGAGCGGCCCGTGGCAGTCGCAACACTGTCGCCGCAGCCGCTTGAGAAGCTGGTCGGCGCCGAGGCTGCCACTTGGCTTGACCGTGAGCTGGTTGCAGCCGATCCGGTGCAGCTGCGCGATGCCGGGTTCGGGCATGACGCGCGCGAGGCACAGGCTCGCCGGCGCCAATGGCTGGTAGCACAGGGCTTCGCAGAGGAAGTCGAGGGACGCACGACATTCAGGGCGGGCATGATCTCGGCGCTTCAGCGGCGTGAGCTATTGCGCGTGGGCGCTCAGCTATCGCGCGAAATCGGAATGCCATTCGCCGAGACCGAGCCGGGCGCGAACGTCAGCGGCATTTACCGGCGCCCGATTGACACGGTGAGCGGACGGTTCGCACTGGTCGAGAAGTCGCGCGAGTTCACGCTGGTGCCGTGGCGGCCGGTGCTCGATCGCCACGTTGGCAAGAGCGTGTCCGGCATCATGCGTGGCGATGGGGCGAGCTGGTCATTTGGTCGTTCACGAAGCGGGCCGTCAATCTCGTAGGTAAGGGCGAATTGGGAAGACTCTCGACGTGACGCGCCGGAAAAGCTTCCGACGTGAACATTCGGTGCTTGCAAGAATGCCGCCGAAGCAGTTTTCTGATCAGACTAAAGTCGTCGCGGGAGGGGAAGATGATGAAACTGTCGCGACTGCGCGGTGGCGGCCACTGATGGGGAAGTTTCACGATCTCGTTGTCAACACCGAGCGCTACAAAGCGTCGCTGAACGAATTCTTCCTCGACATGACGAGTTGGAAAAAGTTCTCGCCGGGCATTCCCCTAACTTGGGAGCGGGTCCAGTTCGGGATTGGAACCAGGGATGACGTACCGCAGACACGTGGACTTTATGTGTTCACGCTCGAAAGCAGCGTCGCTGGTTTGCCGCAGCATGGTTATATTTTGTACGCCGGGATAACAGGAAACACCTCCGCCGCGACCCTGCGTAGCCGCTACGCGCAATATCTGCGGCATTTGGCCAATGAAGATGGGCGGCCGTTGGTCTACTACATGCTGGCGAAATGGCCGGAGAATTTGATCTTCAATTTCGTGCCGGTTCCCGACACGACGGTCGACCTTGCGGCCATCGAAAAGTCGCTACTTAATGCGGTGATGCCCCCAGTAAACACGGCGGATTTTGACGCTGATATCCTGGCTATGAAGAAGGCAGCGTTCTGATGATAAAGCATTCGCCCCTAACACTGCCCTGCCTCCGCGGGACATTCGGTAACTGGATCTACTATGCCGCCATCGTCCCGATCCGAGAGATGGTCGAGCGGGTGCATTTCGCGACCGAGATCCATACCAGCAAGGCTCTGTCGGATCTGATCCAGCGCAGTTTGGAAGGGGACCGCGCAACGAAAATCGCCGCCTATCTGAATGGGAACGACGAGCGCTTCTTCAACTCACTCGTGCTCGCCACCTATGATGGGTCGCCTGAATGGTTTGATGTCGGGAATTTGCGCAGCTCGAAAAATGCCGATGTGCTCGACACTATGGCTGAGGGTTCCGTCGATACGCTCGGCCTCCTCCGATTGGCCGGGTCTGAAAATATCTTCGCTCTGGATGGCCAGCATCGGCTCGCGGGCATGAAGCTGGCCCTCAAGTCCAGCGATGCGATCGGAGATGACCTGGTACCCATTATCCTCGTCGGGCACGCCAAGGATGCGGCTGGTAGCAAGCGCACCCGACGACTTTTCACAACGTTGAACAAGACCGCCGTGCCCGTCAGGAAGCGAGACATTATCGCGCTCGACGAGGATGACGTCATGGCAATCACGGCCCGACGCATGGTCGAGAACGACAGCGCCTTCAAACATCCCAAGATTGCGGTAATCTCGAGCGAGTCGATGCCGGCAACCAATCAGGATTCGCTGATCACGATCGCGGCGCTGTATGATTTGTTGAAAGCACTGTTCAAACATAAGGACGGTCTGTCATCGGACTACGACCTCCGATTCAATCGCCCCGACGACAAGGAGCTCGACCAGTACCATAAGGTCGCAACAGACTATTTTAGTGCGCTCGGCAAAACGTTCGCGCCTATCGCCGAACTCATGAGCGCCAGAAAGCCGAAGGATATTGTCGAAAAATATCGAACCGGGCGCGGCGGCCACATCCTGTTTCGGACCATCGGATTGGACATCTTCACGCAGACCGCGATCGCCATAGCGAAACGCGACGAGATCACAGCGGCGGCCGCGGTTGCCCAGCTCGCCAAATTGCCCACCGCGCTCGATCGCGCGCCGTTTAAGGGTACGATTTGGGATCCGACCCGCAAGGTCATTAAGGCATCCAATAAGGTCTTGGCTCGCAAGCTGGTTTTTTACATGCTCAAGCTGCCGATCACTGACCGTCAGAGAAAATCGCTGCTGACGGACTATCGCGCCGCTTTGGGCTACGACGCCAACGACACGACGGTCCAGCTGCCCACTCGTCTCGCATAGGCGTTGAGCCCACGAGCGACGATGCCACCTGCCGCCACTCATCCGGCGCATCTTGATGAGCGGACCGCCGCGGTTGGCTGCAGGATCGGGCGCCGGGTCGCGGCGCGGTTTGGTCAGGGTCGGCTGACGAGCAATGTTTGCCAGCTCACTTCGGCGCGGCCGAGCAGGTCCGGCTGATCACCCAGATTGGTTACCTTGAGCCCGTGGTTCGTCGCTAGCATGTCAACTTCTTCGGCATTGACTGGCCAGATGCCCCGCGCGGGATCGCCGGGCCCCATGCGCAGACTTATATAGATGCTGCCGTTCGGCGCGATCAGCGCTGCGATCTGACGGAACGCCCGGGGCCGCTCGGCTGGCGGGATATGCATCCAGACCGCGCTCAGCAACACGATGTCGAAGGTCTGGCCCTGAACCTTGGCGAGACGCGGGAGTGCGTCCGACAGCCACGCGATCCGCGGATCCGGGTGAAGCGTCCGCGCCAGTTTCAGCATGTTGGCAGAAGGGTCGATCGCGACGACATGATGTCCGAGCCGCGCGATCGCCGCCGCGTCGCGGCCCGTGCCGGCACCAATGTCGAGGACCCGCAGCTGCGGCTTGCCCACCAGCATCTGCGCCAATGCCGGATGAGTGTCTTCAAAGGAGATGCCTTCATAACTGTCGGCAAGCTCGACGGCATGGCGATCATAATAAGCGATCGCCTGGTTGCCGGCCGGTTCGGCTTGAGAAGTTTTGTCCGATGTCATCGTCACCACGAGTAGCACGAAGCTGATGAGTGCCGCCAATCCAAGCAGCGCTTGGAAGATGCGGCGCACCGTCTCGTTCCCGGTTAGCCAGGAAGTGCCGGGCGCGGAAACGTGGCCAGGGGCGTAGGTCGTCTTCGACCAGTCGAGATATTGGGCCATAATGTAGCGGAGCCGGCGCAAGGTCAGCATCAGCCCGATATTGCCGCAACCGGCGAGGAACAGCAGGCCGGCCGCGAAATAAGGCATGTCCTTGACTGTGGAGACACCGAACCACAGTCCGCCGGTCAGTGTCATGGCAATCAGCGGGATTTGCCACATCAAATTGTTGAGCGAGCGGAAGGTCTCCCAATTCTGGTTGTAGGCCGCCAGCTGCAGCGCCTTCGCTTGCTCCTCGCTTATCGCGCCGGTTGCCATTGTCTTTCCCCCTTCAACTGACGCGCTCGAACTGGCAGCGCATTACGCAATGGTCCGATTGAGCCGGCGCGACGATGGAAATCGACGCAGCGCTACCGTCCAAGCCCCATGATGATGCCTTGTCGGCGAGCGCGAGCTCGAGCGCGCGAATGGCGTTGAGCTCCGGCTGGAACAGCGAGAAATAGCCGGCACCGTGGCGCTTCGGGGCGATGTCGAAGCAACCCGCTTCTCCCGCGACGGGCACGGCCAGTGCCAGCGCGTTCTCTTCTGCCACCTGCGCGGGATGCGGATCGCACAGCGGGCAATCGGGTGCCCTGCGGGTAAGCGCTTCGACCGCTCCTCGAAAATCGGTCGCGTCGCTATTGAGCTTCTGGACGTTGCAAGTGCTGCACAGCGCCTGAAAGTTGGAGATGTCGTTCGAACCGCCCCAGGAGCGCGGAATGATATGGTCAACATGGAGCGCGCGCTCAGCCGCGCTGATACCGCAGGCTTCGCAGCGCCCCATGGCGCGCCGGAGAACCTGCCAGCGGATGGAGCCTGGAATGGGGTCGAAATTCTGGGAACGGTGCTTCCAGATCATCTGCTGACGGCGCTCGACGAAATCCGCCAGCTTCGCATCGCACAGAGCGATCAGCGCGGCGCGCTCACCAGCATCGATGGCCAAGAAGATATCGCGAAGCGTATAGCGACCCCGGTCATGCTCGACGATCCCGTGCCGCTTCAATGTCTGGGTAGGATAGCGTTTGACGATCTCGTCATAATATTCGAGCTGACTCTGATCCTCAGCCAGGAAGGCAGCAGCAATGTCGCGACGCGATGCGACCCCATCGCGCGCAAGAAGGGTCTTCAGCATAACCGGCTGGTAGATGTGACTCATCGACATCTTCTGATCGAGGAACGCCAGCAAGCGACGATACCCTTCTGAATGCTCGCCTTCTTCCATGCGTTCGCCCTCTGGAAATGCCAGAATCATCTTTGCACAGCGTAGCTTTGACAACCATGGTCGTGCTGATTTCAACGTCCAAATGTCGATCAGTAAGCCAGTCCGCGGCGGCGGACGGCCAAGACCTCGACCATGCGCCGACGAAAGCGCAAAGGCGCTCGCGTCCGCACCGGGCCATGCTATAGGATCGTCAGGGTGGAAATGTGGAAGTGAAAACAGCCAAGAAAACAAACTTCCATTCATCAAGAATTGACTTCCTGCCTGCTGGCTGCGTAAGATATCATCCTCACGCGGGACCCTTTCGATGGACGGCAACAGCCTAGAATTCACGGCCATTCGGGGCGTCCAGGCGGGCAGCGCCTATTATGTGATCATGGTACCGCTCAAGGTGGTGCCGCGGCTGTTTAAGTTCGACGATGAGGCAATGCCCGCCGAACTGCGCGCGCAACGGATCCTGAACAAGGCGCGCGTCCCAGCTATCGCCAACTACATCACCAGCAATGCCAGCGAATATATTCTCTCCTCGCTCTGCGCGTCGATTGACGGCGAGATCGAGTTCGAGCCTGCAGCGACCCAAGGCCCGCTGCGCAAGGTCGGCCAGCTGCGGATCGATATGGGCGCGACGATCCTGATCAATGACGGCCAGCACCGCCGCGCGGCGATCGAAGAGGCGATCCGCGAGCGGCCGATGCTTGGCGACGAGACCATCTCGGTGGTCGTGTTCGTCGACAAGGGTCTGCATCGGTCTCAGCAGATGTTCGCCGATCTCAACATCCATGCTGTCCGGCCGACGAAATCGATCAAGATTCTCTACAACCACCGCGACGCCCTGTCCGGCCTGTCGCGCGACGTCGTCAAGGCGATCCCGTTGCTGCGCGACTTCACCTGCTATGACGGTACGAGCATCTCGAACCGCTCGATCAAGTTTTTCACGCTGAGCAGTCTGCACCAGGCGATCGGGGAGCTGATTGGCAAGCCTAAGTCAGGGGCGATCGACGCCGAGGACAAGGCGCTGGCCATCGCCTTCTGGAACGCGGTGATCGCCCAGATGCCCGACTGGCAGCGTGTCGGAACGCGCGAAGTCTCCTCATTCGAGCTCCGCCGCGACTATATCCACGCGCATGGCGTCGCGGTACTGGCGATCGCAAAGGCAGGCGCGCAGCTGATCAAGGCGCATCCCAAAGACTGGACTAAAAAGCTGGCCAAGCTGCGCACGATCGACTGGGCACGGGCTAATCGCACATTGTGGGACAACCGTGCTCTCGTTGCCGGCAAGGTCAACAAGTCGAAGAACAATGTCACATTGGTAACCAACGTCGTTGTGCGCGCGTTGGGCCTGTCACTTGATAAGGAGGGTCAACGTGTCGAGGATCTCTATGCACCCGCGGACACAGTGCCGTTGAAGGCGGTCGGCTGATGGCACGGACATCGGTGCTCGACGGCGATGGGCTGGGCGACCGCTACCGCGAGATCCAGCAGGTCTATCTGTCTGACAACCGGCCCTGGGTGGTTGGTTATTCGGGCGGCAAGGATTCGACCTGTGCGCTGCAGATGGTCTGGAAGGCGCTCCTCGCCCTGCCGGCCGAGCAACGCCAGAAGCCGATCTATGTGATCAGTTCCGATACGTTGGTCGAAACGCCGGTCATCGTGCGCTATATCGACGTGACTCTGGAGCGGATCGAAAAGGCCGCTGCCGAACAGGGCCTGCCGATTAAGACCGAGAAGGTCATGCCGACGGTCGACCGGAGTTTCTGGGTAAACATGATAGGCCGCGGATATCCGGCACCGTCGCGGCGCTTCCGCTGGTGCACCGAGCGGCTCAAGATCGAGCCGGCCAATGATTTCATCAAATCCAAGGTCGCCGATTTCGGCGAGGTCGTAATGATCCTGGGCGTCCGATCGTCGGAAAGCGCCACCCGCGCGCAGGTCATGTCGTTCCACCGGATCAAGGGATCGCCGCTGTCGCGCCATTCCTCGCTGCTGAACGCCTTCGTTTACGGGCCAATCGAGGCGCTCACCACCGATGACGTCTGGACTTATCTGCTCCAGAACCCGTCGCCCTGGGGAAATGACAATCGCGATCTTGTCGCGATGTACCGCAATGCGCAGGCGGGCGAATGCCCGCTGGTGGTCGATACGACGACCCCAAGCTGCGGGAATTCGCGCTTCGGATGCTGGGTCTGCACCGTCGTCGAACGCGACCGATCGATGGAAGCGATGATCGACTCGGGCGAGGATTGGCTCGAGCCGCTGCTCGAATTCCGTGACCTGCTGGCCGAGACCCAGGCGCCCGACAAGAAGAAGCTCTACCGCGATTTCAGGCGTCGCAGCGGCCAAGTCGCCTTCATCAAGGGGACCGACACGCCGGTGCCCGGGCCCTATACGCTGGACTTCTGCAAGACGCTGCTGCGCCGGCTGCTCGAAACGCAGATACGCGTCCAGCGCGAAGCGCCTCCGGGAGACGAGACCCTACTGGTCCATGATGCCGAGCTGCATGAAATCCGGCGGATCTGGCGCGCCGAGCGCGGCGACTGGGCGGACTCGGTGCCGCAGATAGTACGCGAGATTCTCGGCCGCGATCTCAACTGGATTGCGGAGGATGCCGTCACCTTCAACGCCGATGACGGCCAACTCCTCGATGCGATCTGCGCCGATCACGAGGTGCCGACCGAGCTTGTCATCAAGCTGCTCGACGTCGAGCGTGCCGCGCACGGGTTGAAGCGGCGTCACGCGGTCCACACCCGGATCGAGGATCTGTTCCGGCAGGAATGGCGGGGCCTCGACATCGTGCTAGCAGAGCGGCTTTCGGGTCGCCCCGCAGTCGAACTGGAAGGTGCTGAGTTCGAAGACGATGAAGAGGGGGCGCTTGCCTCGATCGCGATACGCGAAGGTGACGCCGAATGATTTTGCGGAACGTCATCCTCGAGGATTTCGGCCTCTATGCCGGTACGACGGAAATCGACCTTGTGCCGCGAAGCCGGCGAGGCGCTCCCTGCCCGATCGTTCTCGTTGGCGGCAAGAACGGCGCGGGCAAGACAACCTTGCTCGAAGCCGTCCGCCTCGCTCTTTATGGCCGCCGTGCGCTGGGTGCGCGCGTCGCCCAGTCGGATTACGATGCCTATCTACGTGGCCGGATCAATCGCGCCGCTGTGGGCATGAGGGCGGCGGTTGGCTTGGAATTCGACTATGCCGAAGCCGGCGTCGTCCACCGCTACCGGGTGCGCCGCGAATGGTCCGTGCGCGGGAAAGCTCTCGTGGAAACCCTACTGCTGGAAAAGGATGGCGCGACGGTCAGTTCTGTCCCGCGAGAGGAATGGCACCATTTTCTACAGGAGCTGATCCCTCCCGGGGTCTCGCAGCTCTTCTTTTTTGACGGCGAGAAGATCAGCGAGATCGCCGAAGGCGAAGCCGAGAACGAGCACCTTGCCGAAGCGGTGCGCGGTTTGCTCGGGATTGACCTGGTCCGCTGCCTCCGCACCGATCTCGGCCTCTATTTGGCACGGCATCTGCGCGACGATGACGGGGCGTCAACGGCGAAACTAGAAGCGGCCAACCGCGAGATCGCTGCAGCAGCCCGGCGCGCCGAGGACATTGGTGATGACGTGGCCGAACTCGTGTCGGCGCGCGACTCGCAGGCACGCCAGGCCGAGCGAGTGCGACGGCAATTCGTCGCGGAAGGCGGCGACGTTGCGCTGCACCGGGCGCGGACCGAGGCGGAACGCGACGAGGCCAAGCGGGGCATCGCCCGCTGCGAGCACGAGATGCGCGACCTGTCGAACAAGCTGCTGCCGTTCGCGCTGGCGCCCAAGCTGGTCGGGAGCTTTCGTGCAGCACTGGCACAGGCCAATGGGCCGGAACGGCAGCAGGGCTCACTGACGCTCGTGCGGAGTCTGTTGGTGGCGTGGCGCGCTGACAAATCCGCACGCCGGCAAGGAAAATGGGACGCCAAGCACTGGGCCGACCTCCAGCATTTCTTCGATGCGCAGACGCGACCTGACACACAGGCCGTGAGCCATGCCGCCTTTCGGGAAGTCGGCGATGGTGCTGCGACGCTCGGCCGGCTTGCCGAGGTCGAGGTGGACATTCGTCCACGTGCGCGCGACTTACTCAAAGAGCTCGACTCGCTGACCGCCAAGGTGCGCGCGCTCGATACCGCGCTTGCCCGTGCCGACAACGCGGCGGCTGGCGTCCTGCTCGACGAACTGCGCTTGGCGGAACAGAAGGTCGGTGCGACCGAGGCGGCGCTAAGCGCGCGGCAGGAAGAGCTCAAATTGCTGCGCGGCCAGATGGTCACTCTCGATCGCGAACGCCGCCGCCTAGAGGATGAGCAGGCCGGGTCGGCTAAGGCGCTGGAGCGCGCAGAGCTTGCGGCCCGCACCGCGCAGGCGCTGGCAGACTATGAACAGCGGCTGCTCGAGCATAAGCTGGGCCAGCTCCGCACGGAATTCGTGAGCTGCTTCAACCGGCTCGCACGGAAGGCGGATCTCATCGCCGATGTGCGGATCGACCCCGAAACATTTGCTACGACGCTGATCGACCGGGGGCGTAGGGAAATCCCAAAGTCTGCCTTGTCCGCAGGCGAGAAGCAGATCTATGCCATCGCGATACTGTGGGCGCTGGCGAGGACGAGCGGGCGGCCCTTGCCTATGATTATCGATACGCCACTCGCCCGACTGGATTCGGAACATCGCGCGAAGCTCACCGACCGCTATTTCCCCGCCGCCTCGCACCAGGTGATCTTGCTGTCGACCGATACCGAGATCGACGAGGCCTTGATGCGCGATCTGGCACCAAGCGTGTCACACGCGTTCAGGCTCGACTATGACCATGAGGCCGGACGGACGGTGGTGTCGAACGGCTATTTTGCGACCGAGCCTGCGGGGAAGATCCATGCACTACAGCAAGCTTAAGATCTCCAGCGACGCAACGAGTAAGCTGCGCTCGCTTCGGCAGCGCACCGGGATCACGCCCAACCTGCTCTGCCGCATGGCGATCATGATATCGCTGGAAGAAGGACCGCTAGGCGGCGCAGGGATACCCGATGAAGACGGGTCCGAGTTCAACGCCTATACGCTGACGGGCGAATATGGCGCCCTGGTCGCCGCGTTGCTGCGCTGGGTCGAGGAAGGCCAGTCGGGGGACAGCGAGCTTGGCGACGAGGCGCTGCTCGACCGTCTGCGCGGTCATATCCATCGCGGTGTCGGCACGCTGGCCGTGCGCGCTAAATCGCCAGCGGACCTGCTCCGGCTCGTGCCACTGGCCGCCTGACCGCTGCGATGGACAGGATCTATCTCGACCATAACGCGACGACACCAATCGATCCTGGCGTGATCGAAGCGATGGAGCCCTATCTCCGCGAGATCTTCGGCAATCCCTCGAGCGTCGAGCATGAGGACGGTCACGCGGCGGCGCGCGCGGTCGCCATGTCTCGCGCGCAGGTTGCCGACGCCATCGGCGCGCGCGAGAATGAGATCATCTTCACCGGCAGCTGCACCGAGGCCGATAATCTGGCGCTCTTCGGCGTCGCGCACGCCAATCCGCACAAGAAGCATTTGGTCACGACCACGATCGAGCATCCCGCCATTCTCGAACCGGCGCGCGCCCTGGAGCGCGAGGGTTGGCGCGTCACCTATGTGCCGGTGGGTGAAGATGGCCGGGTCTCGGCGACCGCCATTGCAGACGGCCTTTGCGATGATACCGCCTTGGTGTCGGTCATGGCGGCGAACAACGAAGTGGGTTCGCTCCAGCCGATCCGGGAGATCGGCGCTCTGTGCGCGGCGCGCGGCGTGATCTTCCATACAGATCTGGCGCAGATCGCCGCTTATGGTGATATCGATGTGGAGCGTGACAACATCCACCTTGCCAGCCTGTCCGCCCACAAAGCCTATGGCCCCAAGGGGATCGGCGCGCTTTACGTCCGCGCGCGCCGGCCGCGGGTCAAGCTTACACCCCTGCTCTTTGGCGGCGGCCAAGAGCGCGGGCTGCGGCCCGGCACCCTTAACACGGCCGGCATCGTCGGCATGGGAGCCGCGATGGCGATCGCGAAGCGGACGGCGAAATCCGAGGCAGTGCGATTGTCCGCCCTGTGCGCTACCTTCCGCGATACCGTGCTCGACCGTGTTCCCGGCGCTTTACTCAACGGTCACCCAACCGAGCGTCTGCCGAACAATCTGTCGTTCTCGATTCCGGGACTGGAACCCCTGGCGTTGATGCGCTGCCTTCGCGACCAGCTGAGCTTTTCCGCGTCTAGCGCATGCGCGACCGACAAGATCGAGACCTCACACGTTCTGCTCGCAATGTTCGGCGACACCGAGCGCGCACGCGGTGCGTTCCGGATTGCGCCGGGGCGGTTTACGACCGAGGCGCAAATGGGCGTTGCCGCCTCGCTTATCATTGCGGAGTGCACGCGGCTGAGGCGATCCGAGCCGACGCCGGCACGCGCGACCGCCTAGCCCAGCGCAGCCTTCTCGACGGCATCCCCGATCAGTGCCGTGTAGCTCTGGATGAACTCTTCCGCCGTATAGGGCTTCATGTCTCGCTGTTCCGCGAGATATTCATAGCCACCGCTGGCATAGGCGTTGAGCCGCCGCATCCCCGGCTCGGTCAGGCTGTTCGGACTCTCGGAATCGACCAGCCGCTTGAAGAGCGCGCGGACCTGCGTCTTTTCGCTGACGTCGATGCCGCTCTTGCGGAGCTCGGCTGTCACAAGCAGACCGATGATTAGACGGCTCGCCGGACGATAATCCTCGACGAATTTTTCGACCAGATCGGTCGCGGGATGCGCCGCGCCGGCCAGTTCGGTCGCGCGCCCACTGGCGAGGCCCGCGAGCAGGCACAGATAATACACGTCGAACTTGGTGCGGAACGGCGGCGCGTCCGCGATCTCGGAGAACCAGCTTTGCGCGTCGGTGCGGAGGCGGAAATAGGCCATGCTAGTCTTCCTCCTCGTCAGTGATATCGAAGCTCATGAAATAGTCACTGCCTTCGACGACCACCGAATGGTCGTTTTGGGTGACACCGGCCGTCGGGAGCGCGGGAAGCAGCCGCGCCGTCCCCGGGGTCTTCCGGAACATCGTCAGATAGCGAATCTCGGCGGTGGCGCCGGCCAGCGCGGGCACGAATCCGGGCAGCTCGGTGTTGATCGTGAACGCGACAAACTGACTGCAAAGCTCGGGGATCAGGCCGCCAACGCGCCGCCTTCGGCCCATGTCCATCGGGTTGGCGGGACTGTCTACGACCAGCGGGAAGTCGTTATTGCCGCGTCGAAGCGCACTCATCAGGAAGACATAGCCCGCCGCCAGCACCTGTGCGGTGCTGCCCGTTCCCTGACCCTCCAGGCGGATGGAGCGATCGATCCGGGCGATGGTCAGCGGATCATTGGCGAGCACTTTCTCGAGGCGGGTGTTGCTGAGCGCAATGAGTTCGGCCTTGATCTTCAGTCTGGCGAGCTCCTTGGTGCGCGCCATGATGCCCTTGACGACATCGGTCTGCTTGCGGAGCGTCACCGTTTCGGTGATCTCCGAAATCTTGCTGCCGAAATCCTTGATCTTCTTGTCGATCAGCTTGAGCGAGCAAGGCTCGGATGCGCTGTCTTTCTCGTCGTCGGCATCGATCTCCTGAACGAGCCGCGCGCACTCGGCATTGAGCTTGGTCTGCTTGTCGAGTTGCAGCTGCCACGCCCGCAGCTCTTCATCGCCCTCGTCGATCAGCTTCTGCTGAAGCGCGATCACAGTCTGCCGGGCCATTTTCTGGTCTCGCCGGGCAGTGCCTAGCTCGGTCATCGCGGCCGCCAAGTTTTCAGCGGGTGACTGGGTCTCGGACGAGGCGGTGAAATCGCCAATGTCTTGCTTGATCGCGTTGATGACGCCGGATTCCGATGCGTCGAGATAGCGAAGCGACCGGATGCCGATCTCGTGCTTGGCGCCAGGCGTCATTTCGCGCCCGCAGATGCACTCGTCCTCCTCGAGAAGCTCGTTGAAGAACTGGGCCGAGGTATTCTCGGGCAGGCGCAGATTGTCGAGATTGTCTTTGAGGGCGATCAGCGAGGTGGCGAAGGACGGGTGGATCGCGAGTGGTTGGCGAAGCGCCTGCATCGCATTGCCTGCCGCGACGACAAGCGCGCCCTCCGTCCGCGTCATTTCAATCTTGGCTTCGTTGAACTGTTCGCGAGTCGATCGACCAGTCCCCAGCCGCTCTTCGATCTTCGCGCTAAGATCCGCCATGTCGGCGGCAGTGTCGCGCACCTGGCCCTCGGCCTTCGCCCGCGCCTGGACGATGATCCCCCGCCGGGTAGTCATATTGGCAAGCTGGGTACGGAGGCGCGTCAGGGCGCCATCGCTCTTCGCGCCGGCCTGCTTGGTCCGCCGCGACCATTCTTGCTCGACGAAATCCTCCACCTCGTCGAGGAGATAGAGCTGGCAGAGCGCGTCGATCGCGTCATCTGCCGCTGTCTGTCGCTCGTCGAGGAGACGGGCGGCAAACTCACCGTTGAATACGAACAGGCCGAGAAATTCCTTGGCGAGGAAGCGGCGCACGAGCGGTGGCGGCGCCCAGGACTGGACGACGCCGCCGCTGCCCGGATTGGTGGTGCGATAGCGGGCGGTGCCCATTTCGAAATCGAGGACTAGCTCAATCGACAAGGGCCGGCCATCGACGAGGAGCGACACGACGAAGGTGCCGAGGTCGCGGTCATCGCCCTTTCGGCGATAGCTGCGCACCATCTTCTCGTCCCAGGACGTCGCGACCCCGCTCAGCGTCGCAATCAGCATCTCAAGCGTGGTGGTCTTGCCCGTACCGTTGGGCATCTGGAGCAAGGTGACCTTGGGTGTGGTGGGCGCGGGTCCGATCAGATCGATGACGACATCGGGACAACGGAGGCCCGAAGTCGACCATCCGGCAATATCAATTCGCACTCTGCGGTCCCTCCAGCTGAACCGCTTCGCGTACATCCTCGTAGCGTTGCGCCTGGTCTTCTTGCGCGTCGTCACCCTCGGTCATGGCCTGAAGCCACGCTTCGAGCCGGAGCGAAAGCGCCCTAGGTTGGCCGCTTTCCTCGACGGCTTCGCGCAGTGCGGCCGCCAATGCGGAATCAAGCGCCATGATCATCTCCTTTCCGTACCGTCGCGAGGTCCATTAGCCACGCGCTGCGTTCCTGATCCGCGTTCGGGATGGCATCAGCTTCACCTCCTGGCCGCACGAAGTCCACCACAAGTGCGCGCTTGCCGGGATTGGTGGGGTCGACCCGCAAGCAACGCCCGATCCGCTGGATCGTCTCGAGCTTGGCTCGCGCGGAGGCGAAAAGGATCACCGCGTTGAGCGAGCGGATGTCGATGCCCTGCGAGATCCGGTGACAGGTGATGAGGCAATCGATATCGCCGCGCGCAAAGGCGATCAGATGGTCGCGATCGTCATCGGCATAATAGGTGCGATAGCGGTGGGTGCGCCGATGGATCGAAGCTAGGATGCGCTCGCCATATTCAATCGTCTCTACGAACACGATGCTGCGGTTCAATATCTCCGGGGCGACCCGCAGATGCTCCTCGAAGATCTCGGGCTTGGCCTCGGCCGTCTTGTAGACCTTGGCGATCTCGGTCCAGAGTTCCTCATTCCCCATCGGCCGGCCTTCGCGCAGGCGCGCGGCCTTTTTAGCATAGACGAGGCGAAGCCGCTCACGATCGCCATCGGTCAGGTCGTAGGCAAGCGGCCGATAGTCGAATTCGCTGAGCACACCGCGCGCGATCGCCCTTTCGAGCGGGAAGCGGTACAGGGTCGGGCCCAGTTCGCTGGTGATGAAGTCGTTGCCCTGGGCATCATACGCGCGGTCGGGCGTTGCGCTCAGACCGACGCGCCAGCCGAATGCGGCATGCTGGCCGGCTAGGCTCGCCAACAGGCTCGGCGTGCCCAGGCCATGAACCTCGTCATGGATGATGAGCGCCTTGGCTTTGATGCGGTCGGGCAAGCGCGGGAGCAACTTGGCCAGTTGGCCGCGCGAGATGACGATGAGCGTTTTTTCCGGATCGACAAGGAAATCGCCCATCTCGTGATAACGTCCGAAATGGCGGTAGATCAGCCATTTCGGCCCACCATCCAGATTCCAGGTGTCGAGCTCCCCCGCCCATTGCTCAAGCAGATCCGTCCCCTCCATGGTGACGATGGCGCAGCTGATCGCACCTTTGGAGACGAGATGGGTTAGGATCTTGATAGCCGTGCGTGTCTTGCCGGTGCCGGTCGCCATTTCGAGAATACCGGCGGGATGTTCGAGAAATGCTGCGACCGCCTCATCCTGATGGCGCCAGCGCGGATCGGCTTCCGCCGGCTCGTCGTCCTTGTCGGACGGGGTCGGCTCGACGAATGGCCACTCGGCATTCTTGCGCAACCGGTCGAGGATCTTGGCCGACGGTGCGACGACGGCTAAGCCAGCGGCTTCGCCCGCCCAGGTTTCGTCAAATTGCTCGGCCTTGGTTGCGACGCGGTCCTTCTCGCCAGGCAGCCAGTCGCAATAGACGTCGACGCTCTCGTAGTTCCGGCTGTGGCCGCCGGATGTCTCGTTGGCCGAGCCCGTGAAGGCGATCCTGCCGCCGCCCTCCAGATCAAAGATACCGAACTTTTCATGGAAGATCCCGGGCTCGTCGAGATGCTCGGGAAAGGCAAATTTCAGCTCCAGCCGATCATTGGCGATGAGCCAGGCGAAGACGCGGGCGCGGATCGCCATATCATTGGGCGCTAGCGCAAGGTCGGCAATCTCTTCCAGGATGCGGTCGACAACGATCGCCCGATAAGCCGCACGGGCCTGCTCATCGTCCAGCGCCGTCAGCGTGCGCCGGTCGGCTTCGGAGATCATCGGCGATGAGATGAGCCGGATGGAGAGCATCTTGAGTGCCGCGCGCGGAAGGCCATCAATCCACGCTAGCAAAGCCGTGCTGGAGAAATATCCCGCGGCCCGGCGGTACAGGGTGGCTTCGCGAATGCATGGCGCAAAGAAATCGTCTGCGAGGCTGTCTCGGCCGCTCCGGTAATGGCTTTTTGGATGGAAGCCCGTGTGTTCAACTCCCTTAGTCATTCAAGCCCCGATGCCGCGTCATTCCTCGAGCAACCACCGTAGCAGGTCCTCGCGCTTCTGCCTCTCGGCGGATTGGCGGCTCTCGGCCATAATGGTGTCAAGCGGGTCGATCTCCATGCTTGCCGATGCGATCGGGCCGCTGGCGCGGCCTTCGAACATCCCGGCCAGCCGGCCCGTCTCCGGCCAGGCGCCCAGAGCCGCGGCAGCGCGACGTATCTCCTCCTGCAGCTTCAATCCGAATCCGCGGTTCCAGGCCAGGGTCCCAGTTGCGGTGAGCTCGCCGAGCATTTGTGCGCGCAGTTCGACCGCGCGATCGGCTGCAAGGTGCGGCCTCTGCCATGCGGAGGGATCGGCGCTGTCACTGTGAAGCGCGCCGAGGGCGAGCAGGATCGCCATGACCGAAGCGCCAGCATGGCTGTCGATCCGCCGTCCCGCCATGCGGTTCACCGCCATCCAATTGAGCGTGCCGGCGCTCACCGCTTCGATGCAGGCGGCGAGAAGGCGATCTAGGTCCGGCCGAACATAGGCGTCCGGTCGCGGGGATTCAGCCAGTTCAAAACGGCCTTCGCGCCGCGCGATATCCTGCCAATGTGCCCGCTCCGATGCGGAGATCGGCCAGGCGGCGATGTCCGCCACCGCGAGGAGCGAGCGAAAATTCTCTGCCGCGCCGTGGTGGTGACCCCACCGTGCGAGCGCGAACTCACCTTCGAGCGACCAGAGCGGGAATACATCGCGGCGTTCACCGGCGCGTCGCGCAAGCGCCAACAGGCGCAGCTGATTGTTATCGAGCAGGTAGGGCGGAGGCGTGACAAGCAGCTCTTCGGACGATGGGACCTGATGATGCAGGCCATAGACGCCCGGCAAAAGCCGCACGAAGAGATGGGGATTGCTGAGCAAGGTCGGCCCCACGCTGTTCGGCGAACGGCCGGGCGGGAGGATGTCCTCGGCATTTTGGTAGAGGGTCAGAAGGCGCTCGGGCCCACGGCGTTCGAGCGCGGCGATGAGCGCATCCGCGCAGGTCGCGCCGTCGTCGTCCGCATCCGGTTCGCCATATGTTGGCGAGTCGTTGGGTACGTCAGCTTCACGATCATCCAGGATCGGCGGGGCGCCGCAGACCCCGACGCCAAACCAGACCTGATCAAACGTTTCGACGAAGAGATGCGGCGCCGCCTGCATCACGATGTCGGCATCGCGCGCGGAGCAGGGATCGGACGGACAAAGCCGGTGATAAAGCGGGATCAGTTGCTCGGCGCTGAGTGGGGCCGGAGCCGAGGCCAAAAGGCGGTGCAGACCAAGTGCGCGACGCATCCGCAGTCCGGGCTTCGACTGGACGACATAACCCTGGTCGAGCTCGAGGCCGAGTATGATCCGAAGCGCTGCCTCGATTTGAAGCGGCCCGCCATGCCCGCCGGCTTCGGATAGGGAGCGCGGCAGGGGCAGCTTGAGCAATGCACCGAGCTCGAGGGCGGCTGCCCGGGCGAGCTCTGGTTCGACGGGCACGCCGATCCAACCATGCGCGGCACGCGTCGCTATAGCCGACAGCCAGGTCCGAGGCGGCGTTCCGATCAGCTCCAATGCGAGCTGAACGATGCCGTCAAGTTTGCGCAACGCCGGATCGGCCTGTCTGTCGGAGATCCATCCGCGACCATCGCTGATCTGCAACCAGGCGGAGGGCGACGCCGCCGTAATATGATCCGCTAGCGGAACGCGCCGCATGCGCACCCGCATGCGTGTCAGCGCCCGCTTCTCGATCTGACGGATCCGCTCCCGCGTCACGCCATAGTCGGCCCCGATGTCCTCGAGCGTTTCGGGCGGCGCTGATCCGAGACCGAATCTGCGCTCGACGACCTGACGATCGCGCGGTTCGCATTGGCTGAGCAGCCAGTCGAGACAGGCCGCGAGCGTTTCGAACTGCGGCACTTCATCGACCGCAGCGCCCGCATCGGCTGCGTGTTTCTCGCCAAACAGAGCTTCGCAGGTGCGCGCGATCTGCGCCGGCGCGACGCCGTGGTCAGACAGCAATCGTGGCGTCAAGCGCCGCACCAGCCCCGCCATTTCCCTGACCGACGTCCGGCCGATATTGGGTCGCCGTTGGAGGCCTGCGAGGAAATCGTCGAGTCCGAGAGCGACGCTGCTGAAGCGTAGCGCCCGCAGGTCGGCGCCCGCCAGACCGTTCTCGAGCCGAACCGACAGAAGCTCGCCCTCGATCGCTTGGGCGAGCGAAAGATGTCCGATCGCTTCAAGACTCTCCTGCGGACTGGGACCATCCTGCGCCGGTACAACGATCTCAGCGGGCGCAGCGGTGATATCACCGGTCGCCTTGATGAGCAGATCGAGCTCACGGGCCGACTTGGCGCCAAAATGCCTGACGTCGCGCATCATGGTCGGCACCGCCATCGTGCCAGCCGCCAGATAAGCGCGAACCGATGCGAACGGCAGGGTACCCGCTTCCGCAGCGGTAACGACGCAATTGCGCAAGCGCACGGAGGTGTCATTGGCGAGCACGAGGGCGACCAGCGCGGGGGAGCTGTCACCGGGTTCTCGCTCGACCAGGGAAATGGCGATCGGCGGGGACGGTTCGGCGGGTTTGGCGGCGGGCTTGAAAGCCGCGCCGAGCTTAGCGAACCACGCGCGAGGCAAGGCGCTGCTCATCGCGCGTGGTTCAAGGTCATGCGGCGTCGCGCTCGCTGGTCTTCAGGCTCTCAAGGAAGCGGTCATAGAGGCGGGCGATATAGAATATTCGGGCCGGCCGCCCCTTTCCGCGATCGGACGGATTCCGCTCGAAGATCGCCTCGGCAAATTTGTGGAGTATCGCGACGGTCAGCACGTCGGCGGAAGCCGGATTGAGCGCATATTCGCCGCTGTCGACCGATCCGAGATAGCGATTGAACGCCTCGATCCGTTTGGCCGAAACGGCCGGCATGAGCGCTTCGTCGCCGAGCGACGCTTTGAGCTTCACGACCGAATTGAGCCCCAGCTGGACGATCTCTTCGAACGCCTGCCCGGCGTTGACCGAAAGATCGGCTTCCGGAAAGTAGGGGCGTAGCCGCGCAACGAAATCATGGACGTCGACGAAATCCCCGACATTTTCCTGCATCCGTGCGGCGTTGGCGGCAAGCAGTCTGGTAATCGCGGCGTCGCCCGACCGGGTCAGGTGGCCGAGCGCCTCAAGAAGACCCTTTTCGGCTTCGCCAGGGCCGCCACCCTCGGGTTTGTAACCGATGTCATGCTCAATCTCGTTCCAGACATGCGCCATCATCGAGCACACTTGAATCTCGCAACTGGTGCCGCGCAGATTCTCATAGTGCCCGACCAAGTCGTCTTCTCGAAGGAAGACCTGACAATGGGTGGCGCGATAGAATTGGTAGCTGTTGACGGCGAGCTTGTCCTTCTTGTCGACGAACACTTCCGTGCCGGCTTCGCCCTCGAACAACTTCCTGACCTCGTCGGTGACCCTACGTTCATCCTCGGGTCTGTAGGTGGCGATACGGACGCCGGCGAAGTCACCGACGCCGGCGAATACCTCATCGACGCTCTCGTAATTCTTGTCTTTCCGTCGAGCGAATCGCTTGAGCTTTCCCTCGAAACTTCGGATGGTCTTGGTCCTGAATGTCACTTGAGCACGGATCGCATTGTCTTCCACAATGCTCGATCGGCAAATATCCGAGACCCGCGCAGCTAGCTTGAGGTAACGATCGCGTTCACGATCGTAACGGGCTACCGCATCGCGTATTACTTTTTCTGCAATCGGCATACCGTGTCCTCGCACCCCCAAGGTGCCTCAAAGAGCTTAAAAAGTCGAGGCGGGGGCCCAGGATTTGGATGAACCGCTGTGATGGCGGATTCGACCTGGATCGTCAGGCGTCGGTCCCGGCCCGCCTTTTCGCAGACGATGTAGACATTGTCGCCGATCTAATCTCCTGAGCTGCGTCATGGCGCGCTTTGCCGCGTGGAGACCGTAATTTTCCCAGCTCCCGATTAGATCGATCCTTGCGGGCATGAACCCGAGTGGCCGTTTCGCCCGTCGGGCGGAGCGCCCAAATGACCCCGACCAAATTGCTCATCGGCCAGATTCTTGTGGTGTTCGCGATCGTGATCGCGGGTGTCTGGGCATCGACGCAATGGGCGGCAGCGATGCTGGGGTACCAGCCCCAGCTTGGGCTCCCCTGGTTCACTCTGTTCGACAATCCAGTCTATCGGCCGTGGGCGATCTTTTCGTGGTGGTATCACTACGACGCCTATGCGCCCCACGTCTTTGACAAGGCGGGGACACTAGCCGGCGCCAGCGGCTTCATTGGATGCGCCGCCGCGATATTCGGGTCGCTCTGGCGCGCGCGGCAACAACGCCATGTCACGACCTATGGTTCAGCGCGCTGGGCCGAGCCTCGCGAGATCGAGCGCGCCGGGCTGCTCGGCGACGCCGGCGCATTCCTCGGTCGACATCACGGCCGTTATCTCCGGCATGACGGCCCCGAGCATGTCATGGCGTTTGCCCCGACCCGCAGCGGCAAGGGCGTCGGCCTCGTCGTCCCGACCCTGCTGAGCTGGACCGGCTCGGCGGTCATCCACGACATCAAAGGCGAGAACTGGCAGCTCACCGCTGGCTGGCGCTCGCGCTTCAGCCACGCACTTTTATTCAATCCGACCGACGCGCGCTCGGCCCGTTACAACCCGCTGCTCGAAGTCCGCCGCGGGGAAAACGAAGTCCGCGACGTCCAGAATATCGCCGACATCCTGGTCGATCCCGAAGGCGCGCTCGAGCGACGCAACCATTGGGAGAAGACCAGCCATTCGCTGTTGGTTGGGGCGATCCTCCACATCCTCTACGCCGAGGAAGAGAAGACCCTCGCGCGGGTCGCGACCTTTCTGTCGGATCCGCAGCGCCCGTTCGTCGCCACGCTCAAGCGGATGATGACCACCAATCATCTCGGCACGACCGAAAGGCCGCAGGTTCATCCCGTCGTCGCGTCGGCCGCGCGCGAGGTGCTCAACAAATCGGAGAATGAACGCTCGGGCGTGCTGTCGACCGCGATGTCGTTCCTCGGCCTCTACCGCGATCCCACCGTCGCCGAGGTCACCTCGCGCTGCGACTGGCGGATCGCCGATCTGGTCGAGGCGCCGCAACCGGTGTCGCTCTACCTGGTCATTCCGCCATCGGACATCAGCCGCACCAAACCGCTGGTGCGCCTCGTGCTCAACCAGATCGGGCGCCGGCTTACCGAGAAGCTCGATGGCGTCGGAGCCGCTGGCCGCAAGCATCAGCTCTTGATGATGCTCGACGAGTTTCCGGCGCTCGGCCGCCTCGATTTCTTCGAGACCAGCCTTGCCTTCATGGCCGGCTACGGCGTTCGCGCCTTCCTGATCGCCCAATCGCTCAACCAGATCGAAAAAGCCTACGGCGAGCACAACTCGATTCTCGACAACTGCCACGTCCGGGTCGCCTTCGCCACCAACGACGAGAGGACCGCGCGCCGCATCTCCGATGCGCTTGGGACCGCGACCGAACAGCGATCCATGCGCAACTATGCCGGCCATCGGCTCGCGCCCTGGCTCGCGCACGTCATGGTCAGCCGGCAGGAGACCGCACGGCCGCTGCTGACGCCCGGTGAAGTGATGCAGCTTCCTCCCGCCGACGAACTGGTGCTGGTCTCCGGGCTAGCCCCGATCCGGGCGAAAAAGCTGCGCTACTACGAAGATCGCAACTTCACCGCACGCGTCGTGCCGCCACCCGTGCTGGCTGACGGCATCTATGCTGATCGCCCACTGGCGCGGTCGAACGATTGGGGCAGCTTCGCCCGCAGGCCTGATGCACGTCTCGCGCGCGCCGAAGATGCCGCCGATGCTGAAGCTGAGGATGGCGGCCTCCAGCAGCAACGCCATCCGGGGCTGGCAGAAGATTCCACGCCCAAGCGCGAGGAGCCAAAGCAGCTCGATTTGCTCGCGGTCGATCAGGAGGAATCCGACCCGGCCACCGATCAGAAGGCGATGGATCGCGCCCGGGGACTGAGCGCGGTCGCGCGCGGCTACGGCATCAACGAAGGCAGCGGGCGCGACCTGCTGCCGGGGCTGTGACCATGAAGTTCCGGCAGAACCTCTACATCGATCGTGCGCTCAGCGAGGCTCTGGACGACCTATCCAGGAAGCCGGGCACGAACAAGTCGCAGATCGTCAGCGACGCGCTTGCCGCCTATCTCGCCCGGCGCGGCACCAAGGAGATCGACGATCTTCTCAAAGGCCGGCTCGATCGCATCTCGCGCGAGATCGGTCATGCCCGCCGCGACATCGAAGTGCTGCTCGAAAGCCTGTCGCTGTTCGTCCGCTACCAGCTGATGGTCACTGCGCCGCTTCCCGAGGCCGATAGCGCAGCGCGCGCAGTCGGGCGCGAGCGGTTCGAGGCGTTCGTGACCCAGGTTGGCCGCCAGATCGGTTCGGGCAAGCGGAGCATCGGTGACCAAGACGAAGCGGAGGCGGGGCAATGAGCGAAACGCTCTCAGCCGATCGCCGCCGCGCCATGCTGCGCACCGCGATGGGACCGACAATCGCCGCGGCGCTCGCGGACCCGGCCGTCATTGAGATCATGGTCAACCCTGACGGGGCGCTTCGGCTCGACCGGCTGGGCGAAGGCCGCACCGACACCGGCACGCGCTACGATCCTGCGCAAGTCGAACGGATCATCCGCTTGGTTGCAAGTCATGCGCGCACCGAGGTCCATGCCGCATCGCCGATCGTTTCGGCAGAACTCCCGCCCCACGGCGAAGGCGCCGGCGAGCGGTTCGAAGGCGTGCTGCCGCCTGTGTCGCTCGCCCCATGTTTCTCGATCCGCAAGCCCGCCGCGAAGATCTACACGCTGCTTGATTACGTGAGCGACGGCCTCATGCCGGCGGACACCGCGCGGATGCTCAGCCTCGCTGTCGTCGACCGTAAGAATATCCTGATTGCCGGCGGGACCAGCTCGGGCAAGACCACTCTCGCCAACGCACTTCTCGCCGAGATGGCGCACCTCGACGAGCGCGTCC
>Ga0163162_10001320_pt1 | contig 23166 bp, 20 predicted proteins | sample S55metaG_FD_115310 | JGI IMG/M metagenome (GOLD analysis project Ga0163162, IMG submission 115310) | Switchgrass rhizosphere microbial communities from Kellogg Biological Station, Michigan, USA - S5-5 metaG | ecosystem: Host-associated > Plants > Roots > Rhizosphere > Soil | place: USA...
CATGCCGAGCAGGCCGAGCGGCACGACGAGCAGCACGGCGGCCGGGATCGACCAGCTTTCGTACAGCGCGGCGAGACACAGGAACACGACGACGATCGAGAGCACCATCAGCACGGTCGCCGAGCTGCCGGCGAGCAGTTCCTGATAGGACTGTCCGGTCCAGTCGGCGGCGAAACCCGGCGGCAGCTGCTGGTCGACGATGTTCTGCAATGACTGGATCGCCTGGCCCGTGGAATAGCCGGGCGCCGAATTGCCGACGATCTCGACCGCGGAGTAGCCGTTGTAGCGCGGCAGCACGAGCGGGCCGACGTTCCATTGGGCTTTCACGACGCTCGACAGCGGAACCATGTCGTAGGGGCTGATCGCCGTGTTGCTCGCCGAAGGGTTGACCTGCGTCAGATATCCGCTCGCGTTCGCCGCGGGGGCCGCCGTGCCCGCCATCGTGCTCGTACCGCTCGCCGCGCCGTTTGTGCCGCTTGTGCCGTTTGCGGCGCCTGCGGCATTCGTCACGCCGGTTGGCGTGTACAGGTGCTGGAATGCGTCGACCCCCATCCTGAACGGCGCATCCGCCTCGAGGTAGACGCGCTTGACCCGCCCGGCGTAGGTGAACTGGTCCACGAAGAAGGGCGCGAGTTCCATCTGGATCGTGGCATACACGTCGGAGAGCGACAGGCCCATCGACTGCGCCTGAACGCGGTCCACCATGATGTGCATCTGCGGCGCGGTCGGCAGCGAGTTCGGCCGGATGCCGAAAAGCACGGGACTCTTCGCCGCGTTCGCAAGCAGGGTGTCTTCGGCCTCGCCCAGTTGCTGGCGCGACTGTCCGGCGCGCGCCTGAAGATACATGTCGACGCCGCCGAACTGGCTCAGGCCGCGGATGGTCGGCAGGTTCGTCGCGAAGATCTGCGCATCCGGAATGCCGTGCAGGATCTGGTTGACTTGCGGGATCAGCTGCATCGCGGTCTGCGAGCGCTTGTCCCAGTCGGTGAGCTTGATGAACGCCATGCCGACGTTCTCGCTCGTGCCGACGAAGCTGAAGCCCTCCGGCTGGAATATCCCCGCGATGTCCTTGCCGACCGGGCTGTTCGCGAGCCGCTCGCGCACCTCGGTCATCACGCGGTCGGTGCGCTGCAGCGTCGCGCCCGGCGGCAGGTTGACGAGCGCGAGGATGAAGCCCTGGTCCTCGTCGGGGACGAAGCCGGTCGGCAGCTTCGTGTAGAGGAAGCCGGTCAGCACGACCAGGAGCGCGAACACCATCATCCAGCGCGGCGCATGGCGAATGGCCCTGCCGACATGCCCCAGGTACGAGTCGGTCGTCTTTTCGAAGGCCCTGTCGAACGCGCGGTAGAACGCGTTCTTCTTCACCCCATGGCCGGGTTTCAGGATCGCCGCGCACAGCGAAGGCGTGAACGACATCGCGAGAAACGCGGAGAAGCCCATCGAGACCGCGATGGTCAGCGCGAACTGCGCATAGATGATGCCCGTCGCGCCCGGCTGAAGCGCGGAAGGCACGAACACCGCCGAGAGCACGACCGTGATCGCGATGATCGCGCCGGTGATCTGCCCCATCGCCTTGCGCGTCGCCTCGCGCGGACTGCTGTGCTCCTCGGTCATGATGCGCTCGACGTTCTCGATCACGACGATCGCGTCGTCCACCACGATCCCGATTGCAAGCACCATGCCGAAGAGCGTCAGCTGATTGAGCGTGTAGTGCAGCATCGAGAGCCCGATGAACGTGCCGAGCAGCGCGACGGGAATCACGAGCGTGGGAATGATCGTCGCACGCAGGTTCTGCAGGAACACGAGCATCACGAAGAACACGAGCACGATCGCCTCGACGAGCGTCTTCACCACGTCCGAGATCGACGCGGTGATGAACGGCGTGGTGTCGTACGGCACGCTCCAGGTGACGCCCGCGGGCAGGTCGCGCGCGAGGCTCGTCATTTCGGCCTTGACCGCCTTCGCGACCGAGAGCGCGTTCGCGCCGGGCAAGAGGAAGATCGCGAGTCCGCCCGCCGGCTTGCCGTTGAAGACGGGCGATTCGCCGTATGTCTGCGCGCCGAACGTGATGCGCGCGACGTCGGAGAGCTTCACGACCGTGCCGTCGTTGTTGGCGACGAGGATGATGTCCTTGAACTGCTTGAGCGTGGAAAAGAGCGCGTCGCCGGAGACGGTCGCGGTAAACATCTGTCCTTTCACCGCCGGGTCCGCGCCGAGCGAGCCCGCGGCGAACTGCGCGTTCTGCGAGTTGACGGCGTTGAGCACCTGCGTCGTCGAGAGGCCGTATGCCTGAAGCTTGTCGGGATCGAGCCAGATCCGCATCGCGTATTCCGAGCCGAGCAGCGTCGTGTTGCCGACACCGCTCACGCGGCCGACCGCGGGCTGGATCTGCGAGGCGAGGATGTCGCTCAGGCGCCCGGCGTCGATCGAAGGATTGTTCGACTGGAGCGCGACGAACATCAGGATGTCGGGGCTCGCCTTCGCCACGACGACACCTTCTTGCGTGACCTGCGCGGGCAAAAGCGGCTGCGCGAGCGTCACCTTGTTCTGCACCTGCACCTGCGCGATGTCCGGATTGGTCCCCGTCGCGAAGGTGAGGGTGATGGTCGTCTGACCATTGGCGCTCGAAGTCGAGCTGAAATACAGCAGGTTGTCGATGCCGGTCAGCTGCTGCTCGATCACCTGCGTGACGGTGGATTCCATCGTCTCCGCGCTCGCGCCGGGATACGTCGCCGTGACCGTCACTTGCGGCGGCGCGATGTCAGGATAGGAGTCGATGCCCATGCTGCGCATCGAGATGACGCCGAACAGCGAGATCAGAATGGCGACGACCCAGGCGAACACCGGACGGTTGATGAAGAAACTGGGCATGGCGGGTCTCCTAGTGCGCGTTGCCGGAGGCCGCCGGAGCGGATGCGGGCGACGCCGCCGAAGCCATGGAAGCTCCGGACGCCGCGGACGGCCGCCACGCGGCCGCCTGCACCGCCTCGCCCTCGTGCAGGGACTGCAGCCCCGACACGACCACCCGGTCGCCGTCCGCGAGGCCGCTCGTCACGATCCAGTCGGCGCCGTGGCTGTCGGTTGTGCTGATGTCCTTGCGCACGACCTTGCCGTCGCTGCCGACGGCAAACACGTATGCGCCCACGGTGTCGCGCAGCAGCGCCTGCTGGGGAACCAGGATCACGTCGTTCTGCGCGCCGAGGTCGACCGTGAGCGTCACGTACATGCCGGGCAGCAGCACATGCTGCGGATTCGCAACGAGGGCGCGCAGGTTGACGGCGCCCGTCGTCGCGTTCACGCCGACATCGGAGAAGTCGAGCGTGCCGGTGTGCTCGTACTGGCTGCCGTCGGGCAAGCCGATCTGCACGGTGGTCCGGTTCTGCTGCGCGAGCGCGACCGTGCCGGTTGCCTGCGCCCGGCGCAACGTGATGAGGTCGGCGGCGCTGATGGTGAAGTTCACGTAGGCCGGATCGATTTGTTCGACCGTGGTGAGCAGCGTGCCGCCCGCGCCCGTGTCGTTCGTGCTGCTGCCGACGACGGCGCCCGCCGTGACGAGCTGCTGCCCCGCGATCCCGCCGATGGGCGAGGTCACGCGCGTGTAGGCCAGGTTCACCCGCGCGCTTTCGACCGTCGCCTGATCCGCGCGTACCTTCGCGGCGGCGCTGCGTTCGGCGGCGTCGGAGTTGTCGACGGTCTGTTGCGACACCGACCCGACCGGCAGCAGCTTGCGGTTGCGCTCCGCGGTGATGTGGTCGTTGACGTAGGTGGCGCGGTCCTCTTCAAGCAGGGCGAGGTCGTTGTCGAGCTGGGTCTTATAGAACGTCGGATCGATCTCGAACAGAAGCTGACCCGGCCGCACCTCGCTGCCTTCCGTGTAATCGCGCTTGAGTATCAGCCCGGAGACCCGCGCGGTGACGTTGGCACTGTAATAAGGCGAGAGCCTGCCGACGAGCTGCCGCGTGAGCGGCACGGTCTGCGTTCTGACCTTCACCACCGCGACCTGCGGCGGCGCGGGCGCGGCCGGATTGTGCTTGCCGCAGCCGGCGAGCGCAGTCAGGGCGCCCAGGCACAGACACAGCAGGGGGGCGCGCAGCGCATGTGACTTCATGGAGACTCCATTCTTTTGACCGCGATGAAGACGGATGCCGGACAGCCGGTGCGTCATGGCATACCCGCCGGCCGTGCAACTGCTACACCGCCGTGTCGCGGCACGGGCGGACGGCGCCGGACCGGGCGCACTTCAATGAGGCGGCGGGGAGGTTGCGGGGGTGTCCGGCGTACTCGCGGACGCCATGTGGCGCCCGCCTGCGGCTTGCGCTGCCGCGTCGTCGCTCTGCCAGCCGCCGCCGAGGTTCCTGATCAGCGCGACGCTGCCCTGCGTGAGGAGCGCCTGCGTGTCGTTCAGGTTCTGTTGCGCCTGAAGCAGCGTGAGCTGCTCGGTCAACAGGTCCTGTTCGCTTGCGGCGCCGGCCTGCAGTTGCGCGCGTTCGCTCTCGAACAGCTGCTGGTTGCGGTCGTATATGTCGGCGAACGCGTGCGTCTGCTGCCGCAGATGATTGACCGACGAAAGACTGTCCTCGACGCTCTGGAACGCGCTCAGCACCGTGTTGCGATAGAGCGCCACGTTCTCGTCGTAGGTCGCGCGGGTCTCGTGCACGACGGCTAAGCGCGCGCCGCCGTCGAAGATGGTCGCCGCGAGATCGGGGCCGAGCGTCCACAGGCGGTTCGGCAGTGAGAACAGATTCGCGAACGTGTTGTGCTGGAAGCCGCCTTCGGCGGAAAGCGTGAGGGTCGGGAAGAACGCCGCTTCGGCCGCACCGATCTGCTCGTTCGCCGATGCCGCTGTGCGCTCGGCGCTCACCACGTCGTAGCGCCGTTCGAGCAATTGCGACGGCAGCCCGAGCGGCACGTCGGGCACGACGAACGCATACGCCGGTTCCACGGCGACCGAGAAGTCGCCGGGCGGCACGCCGACCAGCACTGCGATCGCATGTTCGTCCTGCTCGCGCGCGGCCTCGGTGCTCTGCAATGTCGCGATCACGAGTTCGAGCGTGTCCTGCGCGGCGAGCACGTTGTCGTTCGATGCCTCGCCCTGCGCGTAGGCGGCGCGCGTCATGTCGAGGATGCGGCTGTTGATGTCCTGCTGTTCCTTCAGCAAGCGGATGTCGATGTCCGCCTGGCGCAGTTCGAAGTAGTCGATGGCGACACTCGACGCAATCGACAAGCGGGCGCCGGCGAGCTGCGCATCGGTTGCCTGCGCGCTTGTCTTTGCCGCCTCGATCTGCCTGCGGATCGCGCCCCACAGATCGATCTCCCAGCTTGCCGATGCGCTCGCCAGGACGTTGTTGACCACGCCCGACGAGCCCGAGGTCAAGGAACTCCGGCCGGCTCCCGCAATGCTCGACGATGTGCCTCCTGCGAACGCATTGCCGCGCGTGGCCGACACGCCTGCGGTCACGATCGGAAAGAGGTTTGCCCGGTTCGCTTCGACGATGGCGAGCGAGACGCGATAGGCCGCTTCGGCCGCGACGATCGACTGGTTTGCTTTCATCGAACGTTCGATGAGCTGCGAGAGTTCGTCGTCATGATAGAGGGTCCACCAGTTGCTCGAAAGCGACCCTTGCGGGTTCGCTTGCGCGCGCTGCCAGTCCACACCTTGCTTGAAGCTTTCGGGAATCTGAACGGAAGGGCGGCGATAATCGGGACCGATTGCGCAGGCGGCGATGGCGAGCGTTGCCGCGAAAGCGAGGCTTCGCGGCAACAGGTATTTGAACAGCAGCGACGGCAGAGTGCGACGAGTGCTGCGGGCAGAAAGCGAATCTATGTTCACGCATGCTTCCTGTAAAGGACGCGACCATCCGGTGAAATAAAACGAAGCGCCTGCATCGAGCGTTAGGCTTCCTGCTCAACGGGCGCATGCAAGCTATCTGGCGATTCTATGCGCTGCGACCGGTCTTTTGACCGACGGTTTTTTTACCGTCTGTTTCGAGGCAACGCACGGGAGGCACGATGAACACACGCGACGGGCGCTGAAGCCACGCGGGGCGGTGTGCGGCGGCATGCAGCCGTAAGAACCGATGATTGCGTCATGCGGACAAAAGGGCGCTTTCCCGTACCGATTGCAGAACGATACGAAACGTTCAGCCGCTCAACCTCTGGCTTGAATCGGTCGACGCCGCGGGGCGGGTGGCTTTCAATTGAAGGCATGCACATGGCAACACCTGTGCGCGCGGCTTATTCCGGCACGTTGCGCGAGGCTGCTCCGGCATTGCCCATGGTTATCGAAAGACAGGCTACAGCGGAAACGGTGCCCTCTTGTGGACGAGGTCCGCGAGATGGTAGTTTTCCTGAACGACTTTCAGGTCATGTCATGGCGTCTCAGCCATGCGATGCAACTGAGCGCGTCGCCAGGGCCTCGCATCCGGGGCAGTGAGCCGAATGAGCAGATCAATGACTCGTTCCGGCATTCACGAACGTGCTGCGCACTCTTAAAGTCGGTTCTTACCGTCGCCGACGGCAATCCACTCGAAGGAGCGCATCATGAAACGATTCCCCCAGGCCCTGATCTTCGCATCGGTTTTGTCGCTGCCGCTCGTGAGCCACGCGCAATCGGACATGGCGCCGGTGACGCGCGCACAGGTTCGCGCCCAGTTGGTCGAAGCGCAGCGGACCGGCCAGTATCCGCAAAGCAAGAGCCACTATCCTGCCGCGCAGCCGAGCGCCGCAGCGGCCTATGTCGCGAACCGGGCGGCAGCAGCGGACCCTTCGTATGGATCGTCGCTGGCGGGCAGCAGCGACTCGGGCAACCGCGCGGTCTATCAACACACGACCGACAGCATGCCGTCGTATGTCGGCGAGCCGGTCTATGGCCATCATTGAGCGCGGCCGCGTGAGGGCGGCCAGCACGCTGGCGGCCATCACGGGGGCATGCCATCAGAAGCGGGTGCGCATGCCCACCGTTCCGACGATCTGATTGGCCGTTGACGAAGCACCGCCCGAGGCATTGATGAACGCGACGTATCCATGCCCCGACGCATGCTGATACAGCGCCTCGGCATACAGATCCGTTCGCTTCGACAGCGAATACACGGTCTGGAGGTCGACCTGGTGCCACTTGGGGTCTTCGCCGAAGGTGGACGTCCTGGTGACGTGGCCGTCGGTATAGGTATAGGCGGCACCCACGCTCACCGCGCGGGTCAGCGCGTACTTTCCGTTGACTTCGTAGTTGTCGAAGCGCACGGTGCCGTTGTCCGAACCGAACGACTCCGTCTGCTCATACTGGCTATGCGTGTAGACGAAGCCCACGAGAGCGGGGCCGAATGCATAGTTGACACCGGCGCCCGCCGTGCGCTGCACACCGGCGCCGAGCCGGAAGCCCCCCGTGCCGTTCGAACCCGACTCCGCGACATCCGCCGCGCCGCTCGTATTCGTGCTGTTGGTTCCGTTGAACTGAAGGTAGCCTGCGGCGAGTTTCAATGGACCGCGATCGTAGCTCGCGCCCACGCTGTATGCCCGGTTGCCCGCGAAATCCGTGCTGTTGGAGAACGCATAGAGCGCACCGAACTTGAACCCGCCGTATGAGAGGCTCGTGTACTTGACGGCGTTGTTGATGCGCACGGAGTGCTCGAGGTTGTCGTTGTCGAACACATGGGCGAAGGTCGTGCCGCCGAACGTGCCGCCCGCGCCGGAAAGCGGCGCAACGAAGTCCACCAGCGAGTCGTACTGGCGCCCCAGCGTGAGGGCGCCGTACTGCGTGCTCGCGAGTCCCACGTAGGCCTGCCGGCCGAAGAGGCGGCTGTTCTGGGCGAGCTTGCCGTTATCGACGTTGAAGCCGTTCTCCAGCACGAAGATCGCCTTGAGACCGCCGCCCAGATCTTCGCCGCCCCGCAAGCCGAAGCGGCTGCCGTTGATCGTGCCGCTCGTCGCCTGAAAGACGGGGCCGCGCGATCCTCCCTTGTCGACGTTGTTCGTGTACATGATGCCCGCATCGATCAGGCCGTAGAGCGTGACCGAGCTTTGCGCCCGGCTGGTCGATGCAACCAGTGCCATACCCACTGCTGCTGCGATAGCCAACTGCTTCACGAGTGTCTCCTGCGCGCATGTGAATGCTGTTCCACTGACACGCCGAGTATAGGGAGACGCCGCGCACAAGGAACCCTGTTTGCAGGTACATCAGTGTTGCCGATGCTGGACTAATGTCGTCCGGTTGCAGTGGAACGGCGGGGCTGTTGATCGGCCGCAATGCGCCTGTCCACAAGGGTTCGCGCATGATACCGCGCTCTATCGTGGACATTCATGATAAACATGGATTCGTGGATGGCGCATCGGAACGGACATCGCTGTTGCGCATGCGAGCATGCATGGCAAAGACGCCACTGGCGAAGAAGGGGGAGCGCTCGTTGCCCCGAGCGGGACTCGTCTTCGCCAGCGGCGCATCTGCAACGAGAGACACTTCAGTTATCGATGCCGGGTACCTGGTGCCGGCGGCCGGGGCGACCTGTCAGTCGATCAGTGGCCGCGATAGATGTCGTCGGCGGGAGCGCGCCCGCCCGCCGCGATGCGTGCATGCAGCGCGTGGGTGCCTGAAGCGAAGCCGCCCGTATCGGAGGGGCCGTAGGACGAACCCGCCTCCGCATCGTGCGCCGTACGGCTGGCGACGTACATCGCTGCGCGGCTCGCCGCGGCGTCCGGGTAGTGGACCTTGCTATGCGGATATTGACCGGCCTGTTCGGCGGCGATCAGTTCGGCGCTCACCTGCGCGCGAGAGAGCGAAGCGTCACCGGCTGCATGGCTCGAGAGCGGCAATGCGAGCAGCGAAGCGACGATGAGAGCGTGATGAAGACGTTTCATGATCATGGACCTTTGCGAGAGCGTTCCCGTCGGCGACGGAATGACGGAACTTTAAGGGCGGACCGTGTGCGCGTGAATCGCGCGACGGATCATCAACATGCTCGTTCGGCTCATCCCGCCGAAGCAGGGATGCGGGATCATCCGGGGCCGGCAGCATACGCGCGCTCGCAGGCCTGCGACCCGTTCCTGGCATGAGCGCGGCCAAAGGCGCACAATGTCGCGATTTCCAGTGGCGCTATCGACCACCCATTCAGGAGACGACAATGAATCCCTCGACGGCGATCGCAACCATTCTGGCGGCGCTTCTGGTAGGCGCCATGAGCCCCGGGCCCAGCTTCATCGTGGTGGCGAGAAATGCCATCGGCCTCTCCCGGCGCGACGGGCTCGCCACCGCGCTCGGCATGGGCCTCGGCGGCGTGTGCTTCAGCAGTCTCGCGCTGGTCGGGCTCTATTCGCTGCTGCAATCGGTCGAGTGGCTGTATGCGGGCCTGAAGATCGCGGGCGGGGCGTATCTCGTCTATCTCGCGTGGAAGATCTGGCGCGGCGCACCGGCACCGCTCGCGCTCAGCGGCGAACAACTGCGGGGGCATCGCGATGTGCGCAAGTCGTTCTGGATCGGACTCAGCACCCAGTTGAGCAACCCGAAGACGGCGGTCTTCTACGGAAGCATCTTCGCGGCGCTGCTGCCGCAGCATCCGCCGCTCTGGTGCTATTTCATCCTGCCGCCCGCGGTCTTTGCGATCGAGGCGGGCTGGTACACGATCGTGGCGCTGGGCTTTTCGAGCCGCCGCCCGCGCGAGATCTATCTGAGCTCGAAGAAGTGGATCGACCGCGTGGCCGCGGGGGCGATCGCCGCGCTCGGTCTGCGCCTCATCTTCACTGCGTACAAGCGCGGTCTTTGACGCACCGCACCCGCGCGCTCAGAGGCTCGCCGCGAACGCGACGATCGCGTCGTTGAGTTCCTGCGGCGCCTGGCGGTGCGGCGAGTGTCCGCAATCCGGCAGCTTCACGAGCCGTGCGTGCGGCAGCCGCTGCCGGATCGTGTCGATCTGCAGCATCGTGCCGTACTCGTCGTCGCAGCCCTGAATGGCGAGCAGCGGACATTGGATCGAGGGCAGCACGTCCGTGATGTCCCACGCGCGAAACGCGGGATCGAGCCAGATGTCGTTCCAGCCGAAGAACGCGGAATCGACGTTGTCGTGATAGCGCGCGAGCTTCTCGCGCAGACCGGCGCGCTCGTAGGCGTGCTTCGTCTTGCCGATCGCATCCACCGACATCTGCTCGACCACGACATGCGGCGCGATCACCACGGCGGCGCGGAGCGCCTGCGGGAAAGCGGCCGCATAGAGCAGCGCGATGGAACCGCCGTCGCTGTGCCCGATCACCCACATGCGCCGGCGTTCGTCAGCGTCGATGCCGATCGTATCGAGCAGCGCGGGCAGCACGTCGTGGGCCTGCCGGTGCATGAAGTCGACCGACCATTTCTCGCCGGCCTCGCGAGGCGTGGAGCGTCCATAGCCCGGGCGCGAATAGACGAGCCCGCGGCAGCCGAGCGCATCGCACAGCGACTGCGGCCAGTCCTTCCACATCGCGATCGAGCCGAGCCCTTCGTGCAGGAACACCGCGACGCCCGCGCCGGCGCGCTCCGCGCTCAGCCATTGATATTCGACGCGAAGCGGCCCGCGCTGCTCCGTGGCGGGCAGTTCCGCGAACGATGTCGGACTCGTGTTGTCTGCTGGCTGGTTCATGTTCGTCAAGGTTGCGTCTGGTCGGTTGCCTGCGCGCGTCAGCCTGTGCCGTGCCGCCAGCGCTCCTCGGCGGCCCGCAAGCGAAGATGATATCGCGCGGCGCGAGCCTCGCGTTCACGGACGCGCCGAAGCGCGCCGCGCGCCTGCGCGCCTACGCTCGCTTCGTGCCGGCGTCGCCTGCGAACATCGACATTCTTTGCAGGATCCAGTCGAGCAGTTCGTGCGCGGCGGCGACAAGCGGACGGCCCGACTTGACGAGCAATCTCGCCTTGATGCCGCGAAAGAGCGGGTAGTCGACCGGCACGACCGCCAGCTCGCCCGACGCGATCTCGCGATACGCCGCGAACTCGCCGATCAGCGTCACGCAGTTCTCGCTGGCGACGAAGCGCTTCAGGGCGGTGAGCGAGTTGCTGGTCAGGGTCGGCCGGATCTTGATGTTCTCGGTGAACTCCAGCAGCTTCGCGGCCTGCCCGATTCCGAACGTGGCCGGCATGATCGCGAGCGGGTAGGCGAGCATGTCCTCGATCGTGGCCGGAGAGCCCCGCAGCGCGAGCGGATGACCCGCGCGCACCAGCAGGACGATCGGCTGCGCCGAAGTCGCGCGATACTCGATGCGCGGATGCGGCGGCGGATTGTACGCAAGGCCGATGTGCGCCCGGCCTTCGGCGACTTCCTCCAGCACGTCGTCCACTGCGAGAATCTGGATGCCGACTTCGAGCTTCGGATAGCGGGCGCAGAACGGCGTGAGCACCTCGTCGATCAGCGCGTCGACGTAGCCTTCGCTGATGGCGAGCTGCACACGGCCTTCCTGCAGCCCCTTCAACGCCTGGAGCCGGTCTTCGAGCTGCTCCTGATGCGAGCGGTAGCCACGCCAGAACTCCAGCAGATGGGCTGCCGCCTCGGTCGGCTTGACCCCCCGCGCTTCCCGCACGAAGAGGGTTGCGCCCAGTTCCTCCTCCAGCAGCCTGATCTGCCGCGTGATGACGGACGGCGACGTGTTGAGGCTGTCCGCCGCGCCGCGAATCGTGCCGTGCACGAGCACCTCGTGGAAATACCGCAACCGCTGCTGATTGATCTCTCGCATGTCCTCTCGCGCTCCTGTGCGCCGTCGCGTTGCCCGGAAGACAACGATACGTGAACCTGGTTGCTCCCGCCAGATTCTTGCGCGCGGATCAGGCTTGCGGCGAAGGCCTCATGCGGGCAATCGGTCGGTCAGACCGGATCGGCGGGTTCGGACCTGGAGCGCTCGCGCATGCACGGCCCTTGTAAAAGAGACATGCCGTACAGCATATTTCGCGCGTTTGCCAAGGCGAGCGGCCGGGTCCCCGCGCAGTAAAACATGGCGCGCGTGACAGGTCGGGGTCATGTTGCTGCCCGTTGCAGCATCGGATACGTGAAGAGAAAAAAGTGCATGGCGTTCAGGCCGAAGTGCGCGAGCACGGATGCCTGAAGTCCTCCGTGCCGGTAGGCGAGACCGTAGCCGATACCCGCGATGCTGCCCACCACGACCCATTGCCAGCCGCCGGAGACATGCGCAAGCCCGAACAATGCCGCCGCGATCACGAGGGCAAGCACCTTGCCGGAAGGCCGCGCGCCGAGGAGACGACCCAGTCCCCCTTGCAGATAGCCCCGAAAGAACGCTTCTTCCGCAAACGAGACGAGCAGGAGATTGTTGAGCAGGAAAAGCCAGCTCGCGGCAGGCCACTTGGGCGCCCAGGCCACGAGCCCGATGCTCCATGCGACGATCAGGCAAGCCGCCGCCGTCGCGAACATGCCGCCGATCCCCGCTTTCAGCGAGGCGCCTGCCGTGTGCCGCGGCCGCACCCACGGCAGCACGAGCAGCAGCCAGAAGCCGACCAGCGGCTTGTCGAGATTGAGATACATCGTGAAGGGCACGGCGTCGGGCGTGAAGCGCTCGGGACCTATGACCCGCGCATTGTGAAAGCCCGGCAGCCAGTGCATGCTCAGCGCGACCGCGAGCACGATGAAGAGCGCATGTGCTCCAAAGCGCAGCCACGCCTTGCGTTCCTGCGGCACCGCGCAGGCGGCGGCCAGGAGCAGCGCGAGAGGCATCAGCGCCTCGAAACCGAGTTGCCCGTTCGCGAGCGCGGCGCCGTAGCCGCATACGAGGAGCGCGAGGCTCAGCCATCGGAAAGCGGATACCCACGTCGCCGGGGCGGCAAGGAAGATCGCAACCCATGGCAATGCAGACATACCCGCTCCTTGAATGAATGTCCCGGGAAATGCGGAGGAAATGGCCCGCCGACCCGATTGTCGGGTCGAAGGATACCTCAGCTGCTTCGCATGCACATCCATTGTGCGCGGTCCGCGCCGGGCACAGCGCGTGCTGAAGACCGGATGCTGGTGCGCATACCCGTCGCGCCGTCAATCACAACCGGAGGTCGATCATGAAGTCGCTCGTCAAGGCAGTGGCCATTACCGCCGTCGTCGCGTTGCCCGTGCTGTCGTTCGCGCAGTCGAACGAGCCGGTCACCCGGGCAGAAGTTCGACAGGACCTGATGCAGGTGGAAAGCGCAGGCTACAACCCCGCAGCCGATGACCGGACCACGTATCCGGAGAAGGCTCAGGCCGCAGAGCAACAGCTGCATCCGCAGAGCGGTCAGATGCAGCAGGGCTATGGCGGCAGCAACAGCGGCTCGTCCGCCGCGGGCATGGGCGCGCGGCCGATGCCGAGAGACGGCACGAAGCCGATCTACTTCGGCCACTGATCCGGTGCCACGGCGACATGCAGCGTCAAGCTACGAACGCTATGCAGCGATCAGCGACTCCACGCCGCGGATGCTGTTGCGCGGGTGCCAGCGCAGGTCGCCGAGATTGGCGATCTGCAGGTCCGGCATCCGCGTGAAGAGCGTCGAGAGCGCGATTTCGATTTCGAGCAGCGCGAGCCGCGCGCCGAGACAGTAATGAATGCCGCCGCCGAAGGTCACGATGCGGCCATGATCGCCGCGTTCGATATCGAGCGTGTCGGCATCGGCAAAGCGCGCGGGATCGCGATTGGCGCTGCCGAGCAGCATGAAGACCACCGTATCGCGGGGCAGCGCGACCCCGGCTATTTCCATGTCCTCCGTCACCGCGCGCGTGACCATCTGCACCGACCCGTCGTAACGCATGCATTCCGCGACGGCCTTCGGCATCAGCGAGAGATCGCGCCCGAGCTTCGCCAGTTGCGCGGGATGCCGGTGCAGGGAGATCAGCGCATTGCCGATCATGCTCGAGGTGGTCTCGTGGCCGGCCGCGAACAGCAGGATCACGTTGGAGACGATCTCCTCGTCGGTGAGTGATTCGCCTTCCTCTTCGAGTGTCGTCAGAGACGAGATGAGATCGCTGCCGGGCTTCGAGCGGCGGCGCTCGACGAGTCCTGCGAAATACTCCTGAAGCACGTGGATAGAGTCGTTCGCGGCCTTTAGACGCTCGCCGTCGAGCGGTGCGGCATCGAGCGCGGCGGAGATCCTGTTGGTCGTCCTGCTGAGCTGCGCCGCTTCTTCGAGGGGCACGTCGAGAAGCCCGCAGATGATCCTGATCGGCAGCGGCAGCGCGAAGTCCTCGATGAGATCGACGCGCTCGCGCGAAGCGAATCCGTCGACCAGTTCGTTCGCCGCGTTGGCTGCGATCTCGCGCAGGTTCTCGATCTGCCGCGCGTTGAACGCTTCCATCAGCAGCGCGCGCAGGCGCGTGTGCGCGGGCGGGTTCATCATCAGCAGCATGCGCGCGATGGCCTGGAAGACGGGCTGGTTCGGTCCATCGTCGCCGTAACGCGCGCGAACACTCCTCATGTAATCCTTGCCCATCCGCCGCTCGTGCAGAACCTCCTCGACGACCGCGTACTGCCCCGTGAGCACGGCACCGGGTGCGATCTGCGTGAAGGGGCCGGCGGCGCGAACTTCTTCATAGAGCGTATAGGGATTGGCGAAAAATTCAGGCGACGAGAGATCTGTGAATTTCATGGACGGGTCCAGGACGATCCTTGAGTGATTGAATGGGCCACCGATTGCGGACATTCCTGAACAACAGCCGAGCGAGGTGTTCTATTCCATTGCCGACCGTTTGTCCGCAAGAAGGTTGAATTGCGGCGCGTCCACGCGCGCGACATGGAATATCCGCGGCATGTCGTCCGTTATGAAAGCGCAGACCCGCCGAATTGTTCGCAACGCGCCTGCATTCACGACCGTCCCGCTTCGTCGGGCACCCGCAGCATCAGACATCCCCGGATACGCCAAATGAACACCTCGCCCACTTCACTCCGCCGCCTTGCCGCGGCTGGTACCGCCGGCTCGCTGGGCCTCGCGCTCGCCGCTCTCTGGGCGCCCGCGCATGCCGAGACCGCGCCCTTGTTGCCCGTGCCGCCGCAGTCGCAGCAGGTTGCCTCGATGAACGCTTCCGGCGTTCAGGTCTATTCGTGCGAATACGGCGAGGGGCATCGGCTCGGCTGGGTGTTCAAGCATCCGCAGGCGACGCTGTATGACGGGAGCGGCCGCGCGTCCATCCGGCATGGGGCCGGGCCGTCGTGGGAGGCCGACGACGGCAGCCGCATCGTGGGACACGTGATCGCGCAGGCGCCCGCTGCGGCGGCGGAGAGCATTGCTCAACTGCTGCTCGAGACGAAGAGTGTCGCGGGTGCGGGGACGCTGTCGGAAGTGCGCTACGTCGAGCGCCTCGATACGGTCGGCGGCATGATGCCGCGCGAAGCGTGCACGGCCGAGCATCAGACCGGCAGTTCGCCTTATCTTGCGCGCTACGTATTCCTCAAATAGCACGCAGGCGGCATGCGGCGCGGCCGCCCCGGCCGCGCGCGCCCGCTTCATGCACGCCTCAAGCACGCCTCATCGGTCCCTCATTGCTCTTTCATATTCGCACGGTCCGCTGGACCTTCAAGCCGATATCTCTTCGAATCCCGGAATAAAGCGCGTTGCGTGATTGTTCTGTGTGACATGAGATACGCACAGACCTCCTCTCGCTCCTCCTGCACGACATGCCGATGAATCCGACGTCACTACCCGTCACCGACTGGCTCGCCGATATCGCGGGCGATGCGCCATGCGGCCCGGACCTGGAGTACGACCCGTCCTTCCTCGCGCTGGAACGCGCCGCGAGCGGCCGTCCCGATGCCGAATACGGCGATACGCTCGTCGCGGCGGTGCCGCCCGACTGGAATGAAACCGAGACGCTGTGCGTCGAGTTGCTTGCACGAAGCCGCGACCTGCGCGTCGTCGCCTATCTGTCGAGGGCGCGCCTCGCGCGTCGCGGTATCGAAGGGCTCGCAGAAGGGCTCGCGCTGATCGAGGGCCTGCTCGAGAGGCAGTGGGACGCCGTGCATCCGCAACTCGACGTGAGCGAGGGCAACGACTCCACGGCGCGCGTGAATGCGCTCGCGCCGTTCGCGGACCCGACCGGCATCGCCAACGATCTCGCCGATATCGCGCTGGTACCGCAGATGCCGACGCAGCCGGCCGCGGTGACACTGCGCCAGTGGATGTGGGCCTCCGGTGAGGCTGCGGTGCCGAACCAGCAGGTTGCGCTGAGCGCAGCCGAGATCGATGCCGCGATCGCTGCATCGATCGGGACCGCGCAAACGTCGCACGCGGCGGCGGTGGCGGCACTCGCGAGCGTGGAGCGCATCGAGGCCGTGCTCACGGAGCATGTCGGCGTGGCGGGTGCGATCGATCTCGCACCGCTCAAGCTGCCGCTTCAACGCATCGGCGCGTTCCTCGGCGAGCGGCTCGCGAAGCTCGGCGCGGCGGCGAACGCAAGCGCGGCTGATGCGACCGACGCCAACGCCACGAACGACGCTAGTAATGCACCGGCCGCGGCGCACGCAGCGGCACCGGACCCGTCACGGATCGCATCGCGCGGCGACGTCACCGCGATGATCGACCGCATCTGCGACTACTACGCGCGCCAGGAGCCGTCGAGCCCCGTGCCGCTCATTCTGATGCGGGCGCGCGGACTCGTCGACAAAACCTTCATCGACATCATGCGGGACCTCGCACCCGACGGGCTCGCGCAAGTCACCGTCGTGACCGGCGCAAGCCCCGACTGAAGCGAACCCCACCAACCGGAGAGCAACCAGCATGGCCAAGGAAAGCAGTCAGAAATTCATCGCACGCAATCGTGCGCCGCGTGTGCAGATCGAGTACGACGTCGAAGTGTACGGCTCGGAGAAGAAGGTGCATCTGCCGTTCGTGATGGGCGTCGTGTCGGATCTGTCCGGCCAGCCTGCCGAGCCGCTGCCGCCCGTCGCAGAGCGCAAGTTCCTCGAAATCGACATCGACAATTTCGACGACCGTCTGCGCGCGATGAAGCCGCGCGTCGCGCTGCAGGTGGAGAACACGCTGACGGGCGAGGGCCGGCTCGGCGTGGACATGACCTTCGAGAGCATGGACGACTTCTCGCCCGGCGCCGTGGCGCGGAAGGTCGAGCCGCTCGCAAGGCTGCTCGAGGCACGCAGCCAGTTGCGCAACCTGCTCACCTACATGGACGGCAAGACGGATGCCGAGCAACTGGTCGCGAAGCTGCTCGAGGACCCCGCGCTCCTTCAGTCGCTCGCCGCCGCGCCCAAGCCCGCCGACGAAGCATGAGGCCCTGACGGCCGCCCTTCATTCACAGACACATTCAGGAACAGCAATGGCAGACCTCACCCCCGACCCGCAGCAGCAGGAAGCGTCCGCACAGTCCGTGCAGACGGATGCGACGAGCGAGTTCGACCGGCTACTGCAGAAGGCATTCAAGCCGAAGACGGAGCGCGCCAAGGACGCCGTGGAAAGCGCGGTGCGCACGCTCGCCGAACAGGCGCTGCTCGACACGCAGCTCGTATCCGACGACGTGCTCGCCACCATCGAATCGCTGATCGCGAAGATCGACGAGAAGCTCAGCACGCAGATCAACGTGATCCTGCATTCCGAGCAGTTCCAGAAAGTCGAGAGCGCCTGGCGCGGACTGCACTATCTCGTCACGAACACCGAGAGCGACGAGTCGCTCAAGCTGCGCGTGATGGACATCTCGAAGGAGGAACTGCATCGCACGCTGCGCAAGTACAAGGGCGTCGCGTGGGATCAGAGCCCGATCTTCAAGAAGCTCTACGAAGAGGAATACGGCCAGTTCGGCGGCGAGCCCTACGGCGCGCTGGTGGCGGATTACTACTTCGATCACAGCGCGCCCGACGTCGATCTGCTCACGCAGATCAGCAAGATTTCGGCGGCGGCCCACGCGCCGTTCATCGCCGGCGCGGACCCCTCCGTCATGCTGATGGAATCGTGGCAGGAACTCGCCAATCCGCGCGACCTGACGAAGATCTTCCAGACGCCGGAACACGCCGCATGGCGCAGCCTGCGCGAATCGGAGGACTCGCGCTATATCGGCCTCGCGATGCCGCGCTTTCTCGCGCGCGCGCCGTACGGCGCGAAGACGAGCCCCGTCGAGGAGTTCGACTTCGAGGAAGACACCGCCGGCGCCGACGCGAACAAGTACGCATGGGCGAACGCGGCCTACGCGATGGCGACCAACATCAACCGCTCGTTCAAGGTCTACGGCTGGTGTTCGCGCATTCGCGGCATCGAGTCGGGCGGGGCGGTGGAGGGCCTGCCGGTCCATGCATTCCCGACCGACGATGGCGGCGTCGACATGAAATGCCCGACCGAGATCGCGATCAGCGACCGGCGCGAGGCCGAACTGGCGAAGAACGGCTTCATGCCGCTCGTGCACAAGAAGAACTCCGACTTCGCGGCGTTCATTGGCGCGCAGTCGCTCAACAAGCCCGCCGAATACGAAGACCCCGACGCGACCGCCAATGCCAACCTGGCCGCGCGCCTGCCGTATCTCTTCGCGTGCAGCCGCTTCGCGCACTACCTGAAGTGCATCGCGCGCGACAAGATCGGCAGCTTCAAGGAGAAGGCGGACATGCAGCGCTGGCTGCAGGACTGGATTCTCCAGTACGTCGACGGAGACCCCGCGCATTCGACGGAAGCCACCAAGGCGCGCCGTCCGCTCGCGGCGGCTGAAGTCGTGGTCGAGGAGGTGGAAGGCAATCCCGGCTACTACACGTCCAAGTTCTTCCTGCGCCCGCACTATCAGCTCGAAGGGCTGACGGTGTCGCTGCGCCTCGTTTCAAAGCTGCCTTCCGCCAAGGCGGCCTGAATTCACCGTGTCGTTCAAATCATTTCAAACAAAGGAGTAGTACATGGCAGTCGATATTTTCTTGAAGCTCGGCGACGTGAAAGGCGAATCGCTCGACAAGACGCACCAGGGCGAGATCGACGTGCTCTCGTGGAACTGGGGCATGAGCCAGTCCGGCACGATGCATCTCGGGACGGGCGGCGGCGGCGGCAAGGTGGCCGTGCAGGACCTGTCGATCACGAAGTACACGGACAAGGCGACGCCCGCCATCATCACCGCCTGCGCGAAGGGATCGCACTATCCGACCGTGGTCCTGACCGTGCGCAAGGCCGCGGGCAACGCGCCGCTCGAGTACTACAAGATCACGATGGAAAAGGCGCTGGTGACGAACTACGCGACGGGCGGCTCGGGCGGCGAAGACCGCTTCACCGAAGTCGTGTCGCTGAACTTCGAGAAGTACCACGTCGAGTATCAGCCGCAAAGCCCGGACGGCTCGAAGGACGGCGGTGTCGTCGAGAGCAAGTGGAACATCCCGGCGAACGCCGAGGCCTGATGCCCTCATGGATCAGACCGGCAGGTTGCAGCCGTCGCTCCTCGAACGGCTTACCGACCACGAACCCGGCGCGTCGCGCGAGGCGCGCGAGCGGCGCGTCTCGTCGCCACGCGCGCTTCGCCAGAGCGTGATGCGTGACCTCGCGTGGCTGCTCAACGCGCAGGGCATCGCGTCGGCGCAGGACATCGCGCGCTATCCGCACGTCGCGGGTTCGGTGCTGAACTTCGGCTTCTCCGATATCGCGGGAAAGAGCGCCTCGGGCATCGACATCGCGAAGGTCGAGCGGCTGATGCACGACACCATCCGCGCCTTCGAGCCGCGCATCCTGCCCGGCACGCTGCGCGTGCAGGCGGTGCGCGACGAAGCGTCCGCGAGCCATCCCAACGCGCTCGCCTTCATCGTGGAAGGCGACCTGCACTCGCATCCGGTGCCCGAGCGCCTCTATCTGCGCACCGAGCTCGACCTCGAAGCGGGGCAGGTGAGCGTGAGCGAGCGCGCGGGCGAGGCATGAGCCCGCGCCCGCGAGAAGCGACAAAGCGGATGGAATAAAGGCGATTGCCGCCTGTTGTATTCGACAGGTGGCGCGCTTTTCTGCGATCTCCTGCGAGACCTGGCGGCGCCGCTGCCTTCAAACTCACCATGGCCCGACGATGAACCCCGAACTGATCAAGTACTACAGCCAGGAGCTTCAGCACGTTCGCGAGACGGGCAGCGAATTCGCGAAGGCGTTTCCGAAGGTCGCGGGGCGCCTCGGGCTCGAAAGTTTCGAATGCGCCGATCCGTATGTCGAGCGCCTGCTCGAAGGCTTCAGCTTTCTCGCGGCGCGCGTGCAGATGAAGATCGACGCCGAGTTTCCGCGCTTCACGCAGCATCTGTTTGAACTGGTCTATCCGCACTACCTCGCGCCGACGCCTTCGATGACCATCGTCGAATTCCAGCCGGACATGACGCACCCTTCGCTCACCGAGGGCGCGAAGATTCCGCGCGGCACCGCGCTGCACGGCGCGCTCGACGGCGACGGCTCGACGCGCTGCGAATTTCGCACGGCGCATCCGGTGGAGCTCTGGCCGATCGAGCTTGCGCAGGCGCGCCTGTTCACGCACACCGGCTCGCTGCCCGGCGTCGACGTGAAGCTGCCGCGCGGCGTGAAGGCGGGCCTGCGCCTCACGCTGCGCACCGTCAACGGCGCCGCCTTCGACACGCTTGCGCTCGACACGCTGCCGCTTCATCTGCGAGGCGGCGACGGCCTGCCGGGGCGTCTGTACGAGCTGCTGCTCGGCGCGTCGCTCGGCGTGCTCGTCGTACCGGGCAAGGGGGCAGGCGCGGCGGGGCCGCAGCCCGTGCTGCCGGCATCGGCCGTGCGTCCGCTCGGCATGAGCGACGGCGAAGCGCTCCTGCCGGTCAGTGCGCAGTCGTTTCCGGGCTATCGGCTGCTGCAGGAGTATTTCGCGTTCGCGCCGCGCTTCATGTTCGTCGGCATCGAGGGCTTGCGCGCGCATCTCGCCCGGTGCAGCGCGCACGAGGTCGAGATCATCGTGCTGCTCTCGCGCGGCGATCAGGCGCTCGAGCAATCGCTCGACGCGTCGCATTTCGCGCTTCACTGCACGCCCGCGATCAACCTGTTCGCGCGCCGCGCCGACCGCATCGCGGTCACCGGCGAGCAGTTCGAGTATCACGTGGTCGCGGACCGCACGCGGCCGATGGACTTCGAGATCTACCAGCTGGAAGGCGTGACGGGATACCGTTCGGGCAGCGTCGAGGAAGTGCCGTTCCAGCCGTTCTATCGCGCACGCGATCTGGGCGTGCCGCAGGGCGGCGGCGCGTACTACCAGGTGCGCCGCGAGCAGCGGCTGCCGTCTGCGCGCCAGCAGGAGCGCGGCGCGCGCTCGAGCTATATCGGCAGCGAGACGTTCATCTCGCTCGTCGATGTAACCGACGCGCCGTATCCCGGCGACCTTCATCAGCTCGGCGTGAGCGTGCTGTGCACCAACCGCGACCTGCCGCTTTCGATGCCGCTCGGCCTCGCGGGCACCGACTTCATCGTGGACATGGAAGCGCCCGTGCTGAGCGCGCGCTGCATCGGCGGGCCGAGCCGGCCGTTGCCGTCGTATGCGCACGGCTCGGTGGCATGGCGTCTCCTGAGCCACCTGTCACTCAACTACGCGTCGCTCGTCGACGGCGCGAACGGCGAGGGCGCGCGCGCGATGCGCGACCTGCTCGCGCTCTACGCACCCCTTGGCGACGGCGCGGCGGTGCGCCAGATCGAGTCGCTCGTGTCGATCGGGTCGCTCGCCGTGACGCGCCGCCTGCCGTCGCGCGGGCCGATCGTGTTCGGCCGGGGGCTCGAAGTGACCGTGCACATCGACGAGAGCGGCTTCGCAGGCGCGAGCGCGTTTCTGTTCGGCGCGGTGCTCGCGAAGTTCTTCACGCAATACGTGTCGATGAATTCGTTTGCCGAGACCGTGGTGAACAGCACGTCGCGCGGCGAGATCATGCGCTGGGCGCCGGGGAGCGGGCAATGCCGGACGCTGTGACACTGCTCGCGCACCTGTCGGGCGACGCGCACCGCTTCGACTTCTATCAGGCGGTGCGCCTCATCGAATGCGCGCATCCGGAGCTGCCGCGCGTCGGGGCGTCGCTGCGTCCCCGCGACGAGGCCGTGCGCTTCGGACAGGAGCCGGAGCTGCTGTTCTTCCCGACCACGCTGCGCGCCTTCGCAAGGAACGGCGACGCGCCCGCGCGGCTCACGGTCAACTTCTTCGGCCTGCTCGGACCGAACGGCCCGATGCCGACCTATCTCACCGAGTACGTGCGCGATCGCAGCCGCAACGCGGGCGACCCGACCTTCGCGCGCTTTCTCGACGTCTTCCATCACCGCATGGTGTCGCTGTTCTATCGCGGCTGGGCGGCGGCGCAGCCGGTCGTGAGTCTCGATCGCGACAACGGCGACCGTTTCTCGGTGTACGTGGGCAGCACGTTCGGTCTCGCGGAGCCCGCGCTGCGCGAGGCCGACAGCGTGCACGATTTTGCGAAGCTGCATTTTGCGGGGCTGCTCTCGGGGCCCACGCGCCATGCGGCCGGCCTGCGCCTCATTCTGTCGCGCTACTTCGCGGTGCCCGCCGATGTCATCGAGAACGTCGGGCACTGGCTCGCGCTGCCGAAGGCATCGCTCACCCGGCTCGGCGCGCACGACGAAAGCGCGGCGCTCGGTGTCGGGACGCTCGTCGGGGCGCGCACGTGGGATCGCCAGCATCGTTTTCGCGTGGTGCTCGGCCCGCTCACGATCGCGGACTACACGCGCTTTCTGCCCGGCGGCGCGAGTCTCGAAAAGCTCGCCGACTGGATCCGCAACTACATGCGCGATCCGCTCGCGTGGGACCTCAACCTGCAACTGCGCCGCGCGGACGTGCCGCGTCTCGCGCTCGGGCGCACTCAGCGCCTCGGCTACACGACCTGGCTGCATGCGCGCGCCGCGACCGCGGACGCGAAACAGCTCGTGCTCAACCCCATCGGCCCGACGGGCCGTCTCAAACCATAAGGATCGACCATGGCCGAAGTCAGCCGTGCCGTGATGTTCGGCAAGCTCGATACGCTCGCCTTTCGCGCGATGGAAAGCGCCACGACGTTCTGCCGCCTGCGCGGCAATCCCTACGTGGAGATCGCGCACTGGCTGCATCAGTTGCTTCAGTTGCCGGATTCGGACCTGCATCGCGTGATCCGGCATTTCGAGATCGAGCCAGCGAGGCTCGCGCGCGATCTGACCGAAGCGCTCGATCGCCTGCCGCGTGGCTCGACGTCGATCACGGACATCTCCTCGCAGCTCGAAGAAGCCGTGGAACGCGGCTACGTGTACGGGTCATTGCTGTTCGACGCGCCGCGCGTGCG
>Ga0163162_10001324_pt1 | contig 23137 bp, 20 predicted proteins | sample S55metaG_FD_115310 | JGI IMG/M metagenome (GOLD analysis project Ga0163162, IMG submission 115310) | Switchgrass rhizosphere microbial communities from Kellogg Biological Station, Michigan, USA - S5-5 metaG | ecosystem: Host-associated > Plants > Roots > Rhizosphere > Soil | place: USA...
AAATATGGTGGCGGTGTGTACGTGGCCATTTTCTAACCTTTAATTCCTTTCGGAGCAGGAGGCTGCGGGCTTACTGTTGGCGCTCCTTCGCCAGCCTTCTTCAATTCGTCTTCTTTTTCTTTCTTAAGCAGGTCTTCCTGATGCTTCTTGCCCGCCTGAATGCGTTTCATACCTTCGCGGGCCTCGTCCAGAGCATCCTGAGCCCGATAGTTTTCAGGGTCAATCTCCAGAGACTTGGAAAATGCAGCAGCCGCTTCCGAGTATTGCGCTAACTTCGTATGTGCCATCCCCAAGTCGTAATAGATATCCGCATCGTCGCTCCTTGTTTTCGTAGCCTGGCGGAATTCACGAATGGCGTCGCTATACTGGTGAAGACCCGAATAGGCCTGTCCCAGGTCATAATGAGCTTCAGCGTCGCTGTCGTTTTGTTCGTTCTCAAAATACTTCTTGTAGCCCTCTACAGCTTTTTTGTATTCGTCATCGACCTCTTGAGCTTTGTTCAAGGCTTCGTATGCCAAACCTAAACGAAAGTGCGCTTCGGCGAGTGCCGGATCAAGGCTGATGGCCTGTTTGAAAGCCTCTGCAGCTTCTGAATCCTGGTCGTCGCGATAAAGCAACTTGCCTTTTTCAAGAAGCGCCCGTGCTTGAGCAGGATTAGGAGACACGCCGTTTGAGGCTGAACTTCCATCGGCTGGATTACTCGAGCTAGTTCCACCTTTGCGCTTACAACCCACTGCAAAGACAAGTAGCAACACTACGACTGAAATTAGGGCCTTATTCATCCTAAGGTGAAACATCTTCGAGCGTCTGGGTTGGGAAAGAAACAACTTATCTAACGCCAATTGTTCGTGGGAGTCAAACGAACTACAAGCGACGACGTTTCTCTTGAAGGTTTTGGGAAACCCCAGTTAATTGGGGCTTTATCCATGTTAACCGCTCTACTCTGGACTGTGGATACCGTGAAAGGCTAGAGTTCGTTGCCACCGCGGGTAATTCGAAGAGTCAATTGCAGGAGAACAGAAAGAAATAATAAAGAGGAATGCCAATGTTTAGAACTCACCTGGGTCTATTCCACTACTTGGGACCAGTTGCACTGTTAGCCTTTTTTCTGCCAACAGAAGCGTTGGCCCAAAGGTCGCATCCGCCGATTGCATTCGCACCACCGACGCTCAGTCTCACAGCCAGCAAGTCGGTAGTTACAACCTGTGAAGGTACCCCCTCTCAGGTTCAACTAGACGCACCCGCAACATCGCCTGATGGGAATCCAGTCCGCTATCGTTGGTCAGCGACTGGTGGTCGAATAACGGGAGATGGTCCGAGAGTCGTTTGGGATCTAGAGGGGCTCGCTCCCGGTATCTACAAAGCAACGATCAACATTCAGACAGGCAACACAAAGGGCGAGTGTGAAGCCTTTACTTCAACAACGGTTGTAGTGAAAGGATGTGCACCGGTAATTCAGCCGGCGTGCCCAAATGTTGAAATCGTTAGTCCCGCAAACGTTGCCGTGGATCAACCGGTGACATTTAGCTCCAATGTTTACGGCGGCACTCCCGTAGTGTCACCCATCTACAATTGGACAGTATCGGCAGGGACAATCATGGAAGGTCAAGGTACAAGCTCGATTAAGGTCGCCACCACTGGTCTTGCAGGTCAAACGATCAAGGCCACTTTGTCATTAGGCGGACAAGCGCTCGATTGCTCAGCCAGCTCTGGGGTTTCAATCCCCTTGCCTCAGGCAAAATCTCGCAAGTTCGATGAGTTTCCCGCTATCTCGCGTAATGATGAGAAAGCGCGACTCGATAACTACGCTATTGAAATTCAAAACGACCCAACGTCAACCGCTTACGTGGTTATCTACCCTCTTCGATCTGCCAGGGCCGGAGACACGCAACGACGCTCACAACAGATCGTGGACTATCTCGTAAACACCCGCCATCTCGATGCCAAGCGCATAGTGAGCGTTATCGGTGGTGCGCGAGACGAACTGCATGTGGAATTGTGGATATGTCCACAGGGTACAACTCCAAATCAACCGTAAAACCTGGCGCCTTAAAACGACTAAAAGAGCCAACGCTAAATTGCGTTGGCTCTTTTTCTTGCGCGGTATCGCTGTTGCTTAGTTTGGTTCTAGCACGATTGCAGGCCCCTTTACGCGCTCGGTTACGAGACGGGGTCGGGATGTTTTGTATTAGAAACCAACAGGTGAAAAAATTATGGTAAGCAAGAAAGCAAATTCTTGGTTGTTGTGTTCACTGCTCTTAATATTCGCAGTATCGGATGCAGCGCTTTCCCAAACTGACAAAAACAAGAAAGACAAGAAGGAAAAGGAGTACACCGGGGCTCCCGTGCTTTGGGCAGAACCCACTGACATTGCAAGCCGCAATTTGCTCCTTGGGGCCGGTGGCGAATCGATGAAGCCGGATCTCAAACAAATCACCTTCATCGAACAAAAAGAAGGCGGGTATTCGACAAAGTATCGGGTGAAGGATGCGTCGGGAAACGAGTGGGTCGCGAAACTCGGAAAGGAAGCTCAGCCCGATACTGCTGCAAATCGACTTCTTTGGGCCCTTGGTTACGAAACTGAAATCGCTTACCTGGTTCCGCACTTGAAGATTGAAGGTAAAGGTGAGTTTGATAATGTCAGACTCGAGGCACGCCCGGCCGACGTTAAGCGAACAGGTAACTGGCAGTGGGAGAACAACCCATTCAAGGGAACGCCGGAATTCAATGGCCTCAAAATCATGATGGTCATGATCAATAACTGGGACATGAAGGACGACAACAATGAGATCCTCGCCTCACGCACCGCAAGCGATAACGATAAGCTGCGCTACATCATCAGCGACCTTGGGGGATCATTCGGCAAGACCGGGGGAATTATTTCGCGTAGCCGCAATAAACCGTCCGACTACGTCAAGGCCGATTTCATCGACAAAGTAAAGGGAGACAACATCGACTTCAATTACGGCGGGAAGAACAAAAAGCTATTCGAGAATCTAACCGTGACGGACGCGCGTTGGCTCAATGAGCGTCTGGCTAAACTGAGTGAAGAACAAATCAAAGATGCATTCCGAGCTGCCAATTATTCCCCGGAAGAAGTTGAACAGCTTTCATCAGCCTTTCGCGCACGTATGGATGCGTTAGCGAATGTAGCCAAATAAGGAAAAATTTCAGCCGCAGATAAACGCTGCTGCGAATGTCTGCGGCTGAAGTCGATCTATCGAAGCCCTAAACGATCGAGATTATGGAATCACATCGATCGCAATCAGCTGTTGACCAGAAATCACAAACTCTGCCGGGGGCAATTCCATCTCAGAAACAGGCGATAAGACGGTCGGCGTATAACCCCCTGCTGTTCTTTCACTATTCAAAGTAGCAACGACAGACGGCGGCAAACTCGGCATTTCGTTTGTTCCAATCACAGCTCCGTTCGTGATTCGAAACAGTTTCACGTACAGGCGATCACTCTTCTTGACGGTGTTAATTGCCCGCACTAACTGGCCCAGATCTCTCGGAACAAAACTCTTCGCTGGCGACCCTTCCTGTAACGCTCCACCATCTCCAACAAATACTAGTAACTGCCCCGGCGGGGCATCAGCAGGGATCTGAACCGGTATACGTTGCACGAATTGTTTGCCTGATTCCGTTCTTACGTAGGCCTGCACCTCGATTTTGTCGCCCCGACGAACCTCCGTCCGATCCAGCGCGACGCGTTCGAGACTAGCGGCATACTTCGTATCTGAGGACGAAATGTCGAGCGTAATGCCGTCGAGCTGAACATCATCGAACCCGCTAGTTAGAAGGGAGCTGACGGGTGCTGCAATCGAGCCGGCCGCCATAATTGCTGAATTGTTGGCAGAAAAGCGCCGATCAATTTGAATCGTTTCCTGTCCTTTAACTTTTATTTCGCCTTTCAAAGAAAGCGTGGAATCGCCCAGCGCACGCTCACTCGATGTGATTGTGTTGAAAACGGTGATGTTCAGGAGTAATGGCGTCAGAAAAGTATCGTTAGCAATTTCATAGGAATAGGACTCTGTGCGATCACGACTGGTGTGCAGGTTTACTTTGACCGGGATCATCTTTGGTTCCTGTTTCAGCAATCCAAAAATGCCGGAGGCACGATCCTGTGAAATCGAGCCAACCATCTGACCGGGCACAGCAAGCTTGAAAGAATTGTTAACGTTCGGAACGACGGTAACGACAGAACACTCCGACATCGGCATGTCTGAAGAACCAAGACTCAAAAAGGGATGACCAAAGGCATATATTCGATCACCGTCACGTAGAGTCACCGTCCCTGCTGCAGCCAGGGAATAATCACCTCGTACGAGTTGAACGCTGATTGAGCTTCCGGCAGGAAACGTCTTTCCATCGACCGGGGCAAGTGGAGTAATCGCGGCGGAGCCTCCAGCACCTGAAACCGGTAACATTCCACTGGCCATCAGCTGAGGTGAAAACATCGCGAGTGTTTCCTGGCTGATACCACTAAACACAAGCGGGGTTGCTATAGGAGTCATCTGCTGGCCCAGTAAAGGCATCAACGGCGAGCCCGCGCTTACCGGGGCAAACAACGAAACTGATGAGACGGCGGGCTTGGGAAGATTTGGTTTCCACTCAGTGGCGGCTAACTGCGAAAACGAAACAGGTCGCGGTTCTTTGGGCTTGTTCTCGTTCTCCGATCCTTTATTGAAGAGATCAATCATCTGCTTAATGGGAGTAATGCCCGCGATTGGTTCCTTCGAGAACGGAAAACTAAACGCGATGGCACCTACTAGTTTGCCATCAATAAAGACCGGCGAGCCTGACATTCCCGCAAACACGCCCGTCTTATCGACATTCGAGCCAGACAATCTGGCAATGATGGCCGACTGTCGCGGTCCAGGGAACCCTGGCAGTACGCCAAGCACTTCAACTCCAAATTCCTCAGCCTCCGTTCCACTAAAGACGGTTCTCGCAGTTCCCTTCATCCCTGGACGAATATCCTCCAAGGCGAACAACTGAGGTCCGTTGGCCAGGGCAACGGCTTTTTGAGCACTAACCGATCCCACCAAAAGCAAAAAACAAAAAGAAACCAGGAGGACTGAGAAAAGTCGATTCATTTAGGAACTACCTCGCGCTTACAACCAGTATGCATCGCGAACCATATGTGAATTCGATGCTCTTAATAGATGCCGAAAACCACGTCCGCGTCCATCAGCGACTATAATCTTCGCTAAAGAAAACGGTCAAGGATCACGGTCCTGAGAAGTCCGGATTTCGAATTTCGGATTGCGGATTTTGAGAACTCAACCAGCTTATTGGGGTCCCCGCCAATACCAAATCCGAAGTCCGAAATTCGAAATCCGAAATTCCCTTGCGGTTTGCGACCTCGATTTGGACATGCTAACTTGCCTAATCGTGGCATCTCCTCAGCTATCAACGCCGCAGCCTATGGACCAAATTGAAGCCTTCATCCTCGCCGGCGGGGCATCGAGCCGGATGGGGAAAGATAAGGCCGAACTGCTCATTGAGAATCAGTCGTTCATCCAGCGGATCGCTGACATTCTTTTTGCAGTCATCAAGTCGGTCACCGTAGTCGGGCGAAGTAACACAGACCCGAGATTAAAAACGGCGTTAGACGTGTATCCGGGCTGGGGAGCACTGGGCGGTCTACATGCTGCATTGCAATCTTGTACGAGCTCATGGGCTTTCGTCATAGCTTGTGATCTGCCATTTGTGACTTCGGAGTTGGTTTCTCGTCTAGCCGACGAACGCAGCCAATACGAGGCGGTTGTTTGCATTCAACCAGATGGTCGACCTCAACCGTTATGTGCTTTGTACAGCGTCCAGCCCTGTCTTAGCGTGGCGGCAAAACTAATCGAACAAGGAAAAAGGAGGCCTCTCGATTTGCTCGAAAGAGTAAATACGCGCTGGGTTCCGTTCAGAGAATTAACTGAATTGGCACGATCAGAAAAGTTTTTTGTTAACATCAACACGCCGGAAGACTATTATGAGGCGATTCGAATTGAAGCGAATGCAAACCATCACCGCCAACCCTAATGCCTCCAAGACGAAGATTCGGTAAGCGACTTGTAAGATCTCTCCTTCCCATAGTGCTGGTGATAGCGCTGGCATTCGTGGGTGGCGTGGGTTGGATCGTCTATCGTATCTCGCGACCAACTGAACGGGCTTACCTCGTTACGCCTCAGTCGTTCTCACAAATAGCCAGTCCAGCCTTGAAAGTAACTGACGAAACATGGACCAACCGTGACGGTACAAGCGCTCGCGGCTGGTTATTGAAAGGTACTGAAGGTTCACCCGCGGTGATTCTCCTGCACCGGTATGACGCAGATCGTTCGTATCTTTTCAATCTCGGAGTGAAAATAAACGAGACGACAAACGCCACCATCCTCTGGCCTGATCTTCGAGGTCACGGTATGAACCCTCCGGTTAGCTGGAGCTCGCTGGGTGGGAAAGAGCATCAGGATTTGCTGGCAGCGCTCGATTTTTTGCGAACGGTCAAATCAGAAAGCAAGAATAAGCTCGTAGGAGATAAATTTGGCGTGTATGGTGTCGAGCTCGGTGCTTTAAGCGCATTAAAGGCGGCACAAAACGATCAGCAAATCAAAGCGCTTGTATTGGACTCGATTCCCCGTTCGTCAGACGAATTGGTAAACGCCGCGGTAACAAACCGTACCGGAATAGACATCCGTCTGGTTAAATCTCTCGCAGTTTCAGCTACGAAGCTTTATATGCTCGGCGCCTACGATCCAAGTCCAGCTTGCGGTGTAGCAGCCTCACTACGAGATCAACGCGTGCTGCTGCTTACGGGCGCGGATGCAGGTTACCTAATCTCTTCAACCGCGAGCCTCAAGAGTTGTTTTCCGAACCAGAGCAATGTCGAACTTCGAACAGACCTGCCACTGAGTGGTTTGAACCTGCCTTCGGCAACGGGTGAACAAGGTGAGGGTTACGATAGGATTGTGATTGATTTTTTCGACCGGTTCCTACGTTAACAGCTTCTTTCTAAAACAAACACACTAACGCCTGCTTTCCGTTATCACCAATAATCTCGACACCAGGTTTTCCTCGATAAAGACTGAGATCGCGAACCTCGATGAAGGCAAGCAATTTCTCGTGTTGCTGTCGGGCCTCGGCAACAACTTGCGAAGCACCGTAAACAGATTTCACTTCCCCGTCTGAACCGTAGATTACTCGACCACTAGCGTAGAACTGAGCTGAACGATCATCTCCGGGAAGCGCAAGAACTCGGAGATTTGAATATCCTTGCGCGTCCGCGAGTCTCAGCAAGTCACGAGTTGACTCACGCCTCACGACGTCGCGCGCCCCATAGTTCAGAATGATCACCAGGGCAAAAATTACAGATGCGGCGACGGACATCAGCGCGAACGACTGCATACGACTCCGAAAGATAGCAATGAGGCCGGCGACAATGGGTGCTGCGGCCGCAAGTATCGAGGTAACGGTTGGCAAGTGCGCAATACGAAGTGCATATACCAGACCACCTGACCCAATCAAGAGCCAGATCGCTCCTGTTGTTCTGATTGGCCATAGCGGTCGGCCATCGAGTTGTGCGCGCGTAACTCTCGTACCAATGAGCATGAGCGCAGCTGGCAACACAGGCAGGATGTATCCCGGGAGTTTCGAACCTGAGAATGAGAAGAAGATAATTGGAAAAAGGAGCCACGCCAATGAAAAAACCATCAACCGGCTCATACGATCCCGCCCGCGCCAGGTCCAATCCTTTGTTCGAAAGAGTGCATCGATAAGGAATGGTGTCCAGGGAATCGTCAGCATCAACAGTACAATTAGATAAAAGTAGAACGGCTGTGGATGGTGATACTTGTTCGAGAGGTAACGAGCGAAGTGGTGCTGGATGAAAAACTCATCAATGAAGAACCAGCGGTGTTTGTAGATAACCGGACCATACCAGATTGACGCCACGAGGATCGAGAGTGGCAACCCCCAGAAAAGACTCAGCAACACATTTCGCCTGGGCCATTCGCGTCGTAAAACGTAATACATACCCACAACACCAAACGGGATAACAATGCCCACCAACCCCTTCGCAATCAAAGAGACGCCAACCAGGCAATAGAATCCAAACAGCAACCAATTTTGTTCCCGGCGGTCTTCAGTCAACTCAGCGTAGCAAAAAAGAGTTAGTGCCCAGGTTGTTGTCATCGTGATGACGATGTCGAAGCTCGCGCCTCGTGAAAACCCAATTAATCCGAGACAAGACGCAGCGATGAGGGCGCTCCAGCTCGCGTATCCCTGCCCGTTTCGATTGTTTGTCGCGCGTTCGACTATTCGGGCCAGCATCCAAATCGCAGCAATCGTTAGGAGTCCACAGATCGCCGGGCCAAGACGAGCAGACCACTCGCTCACGCCAAAGATTTTGAAGGCCGCGATTTCCATCCAATAAAGCAAGGCTGGCTTTTCGAACCACGTATGTCCACCGAGGGTGGGAGTGACGTAGTCGCCGCGTAAGAACATTTCACGAGCGACCTGCGCGTAGCGAGGTTCATCGGGTCCAAGCAAAGGAAGGTGTCCAAGACCATAACAGTAGAAGATGATGAAAGCGAGAAGAAGGAAAAAATAGACTCGCTTGGCAAGCGTTGAACGATGCAAGTATATTCCCGTCGTGGTCAGTAGTCGTTTGAATTCGGTTTTGTGTTTTGGAGTTTGTTCTTTGTTCGCGAGACTCAGTTCGCACTGATCATCGAGGCGTGTAGTCTACGTCACTGAAAGCAAAAAGCTCAAAGCACGGAGTTATTGGAACTAGTTCGGCTTGAAACTTCTCGCTTAACCAGTTCGAAGTTCTTTCAACTGCGCTCGATCGAAAATTTTCACAATGCCACTACGAACCGCGGTCATTGGCGTCGGAAGTTTAGGCCGACAGCATGCTCGACTTCACGCCACTCTTGCTAACGAAGGCTTGTCTCGCTTCGTCTCCGTCGTCGATCTCAACGAAGAGACCGCACGATCCATTGCCGACGAACGTAAAGTCGAATGGACAACTAACTGGCGCGATCTGATCGGCAAGATAGATGCAGTCAGTCTCGCAGTGCCCACGGAAGCGCACTGCGAGATCGCTTGCGGCTTACTCGAAGCAGGCATCCACGTTCTCGTTGAGAAACCAATTTCAAGAACGATCGACGAAGCCGATCAGATGATCAAAGCCGCACAAAATGGCAAAGCTTTACTACAAGTCGGACATCTCGAACGTTTCAATCCAGCCATGGTGGCCTTGCGCCCTCACGTAAAGAAGCCGGTCTATTTTGAGATTCATCGGGTGGGAGAATTCACGGCTCGATCGCTCGATATCGATGTCGTTTTGGATCTGATGATTCATGATCTTGATATCGTCCAGTGGTTGGTAGGCGAGGACGTTGAAGTAACCGGTATTCACGCGGTTGGAATAGCGATACTTACAAACAAAGTGGACGCTGCTAACGCCCGACTCGAGTTTTCGTCGGGCGCTGTTGCGAACATCACTGCATCGCGTGTGGGCACTGAAAAGATTCGAAAGATGCGTTTCTTCCAACCACACGATTATGTTGCTGTTGATTACACGACAAAGCGAGCGTCTGTCAGCAGTTTGTCGCCGCCGACCATCAACGGCGCCTGGCCTGGTGTACACATTAAACATCTCGACGTGATTGATGTTGAACCACTCCGTGCTGAGATTGTTTCTTTTCTGGAGGCAGTGGAGAACGGATTACCTGCGCCGGTGTCAGGGCATGATGGAAGAAACGCGCTGAGCCTGGCCCTGCGTACATTAGAAAGAATTCGGGAACATGCGGAACATCCGGGAGTGAGTCAACTAGCAGAGAATTGGTAGGCGATAGAACTCCTCAAAATACTTCAGTGGCATGTCAGTCAAAAACGATCAAATCTCGAACCTGCTATCGGAGCACATTGCCGCCGGAGACTTCCCTTCCGCAGTGTATCTCGTGGCTCAAGGCGATGAAGTAGTCTTCACTGAGGCGTTGGGTCATTCAGTAATTGAACCCTACAAGATCGCAAATAAGCTCGACACAATCTACGATCTGGCTTCGCTTACCAAACCGCTAGTCACCGGAATGCTATGCGCTCGCAGAATTGAACTCGGTGAACTTACACTTGACAGTTCCGTCTCCCATTACCTGCCGGAATTTGATCGAACCGACAAACAAGTGATCACCGTGCGTGAATTGTTGACGCACACGTCTGGTCTACCGGCATGGCGACCGCTATACATTCTTGCCGAAGATGAGCCGGACCGTGCAGGTGGCGCAATCGCCGCGCTCGACCTCGAATACAAACCTGGAACGAGAGTCATCTACAGTGACCTGAGCTTCATCACGCTTGGCATATTGCTGGAGCGAATCACCGGACATCAACTTGTACAGCTCGCCCAAAGCGAAATCATTGAACCGCTCGAACTCGAAAATACTTTTTTCAACCCGGAAGTTGCTCGACAAACCGGTATCGCGGCGTGCGAAAACGGCAACGGTTACGAGCGCGATATGTGTGAAACAATGGGCGCCGGCGTTTACGCAAACTCGAGAGAGCGCGTGATCTGGGGTGAAGTGCATGATGGCAATGCGTACTTCCTTGGAGGTGCAGCGGGACACGCAGGGCTCTTCTCCAGTGCGGCTGATGTGCTTTTGTTGGCCAAACAGTTTCTGCCAAAGCACACCACACTACTCAAACCGGAAAGCTGTAATGCATTCCGAATTAACATGACTAACGGGTTAGAAGAAGCGAGGTCACTTGCTTGGCAGTTGGCAGAAACCAAAGATTCAACAGCGGGGTTGGATCTCCCCCGCGATAGCTTTGGTCACAATGGATTCACCGGCACAAGTTGTTGGATCGATCCTGAGCACGATCATATTTTCATTCTTCTCACCAATCGGACGCATGCAAGACACTTTCCGTTTGCAAATATCAATGGAGTGAGGCGCCAGTTTCACAGTTTGGCTGTTCAGGGATTACAGGCGCTAGCTTGAGAGTTCAGGCAACTCACAACTTGATCCGCCACGTCGTTCCAATAATGTGCAAGTCCCCGGGGAAACTGTGCGAATCATTCTGGCGCATGTAGTACAAATCCAACGCGACATGTTTGTTGAATACCTTGGTAACCCCGATCGCAGCGCGATTCCGAACCCACGCATTGAAGCTCCAGTCGTAAAAGACTTCGTCAGACACGAATAGAGATAAGTGTGGCTTTGACGGTCCTACCGGGTGATCTACTTGAAGACGATTCCGGTAACGCGTTGTGTCAATACCAGGGCTTCGCAGACGACGCTCGATGAGGTTTCGATTGGCAAAGGTAAATCTTCGAGTCGTAAAACGAATTGTTGCCGGAACGGATAACCTCTCTTCGAAAACACGACGACCCTCAAAGGGTTGCATGCCAATGTGTAGATAGTTCGGAATGACAGTGAGGTACTTTCCAATCTTAAAGGAGAATCCAAGTCCGAGTCGTTCATCAACCGGCCGCGTGATGTTGCGTCCATTCCGAATTGTTCCCTGGATTATGAAGTCAACCGGGCCCGCGACGGGCACCGATAAGAAGACGTCGTTCCAATTTTGAGTATCTGTCTCCGGTAGTCTTACTGATTGTCCATGCACAGCAATTCCGACGGCTGCCACAATGAAAGTTGAGACGAATAGATTGTTCCGGGTGCGCTTCATACAGTTGTATCCAGCAAAGGAGCAAGAATCTTTATTCGATCTTCTTTGAATTAGACCTGTTTCTTTTCGCTTAGGGGCAGTACTGTGAAGGACGTGATCGCAACGACAACGCGGTCGCCAATCGACAACCTGGTTGTGCTGGCTTCTGGCTTGGGCCTGGTCGCAATGATTGACTTGGCTGGTTGACGATCGGGGGTTTCAGTTGTGAGATAGAAAGATGTGTCATCAAGCGCACATTCCTCTGCACCAGCCTTTGGCAGGCGCACTCGCACGCGTTCGTAGGCTCCAACAAAACTGATCTCCTCAACCAAAGCAGTGCCGATCCTATGATGATCCGGCCTAACAAAATCGGTCTTACTCAATGCCACATCTTCCGGTCGAAATACTATCTTCACGCAATCACCATCTTTGAATTTTTCCTGGTCTAAGTTTGCCGGGAGGTGCGCATTGCCAACTTCAAGGAATGACTTGCGCACTACGGCATCGAGAAGGTTCGCCGCCCCCAGGAATGTAGCCACGTATTCAGTAGCGGGTGTGTTATAGATCTCGAATGGCGTACCTATTTGTTCGATATGGCCTTTGTTAATCACCGCTACGCGATCACCCAGCTCCAACGCCTCTTCCTGATCGTGGGTGATGAAGATGGCCGGCACATTGACTTTGCGAAGTAGCGCACGAATCTCGCGGCGGAGGTGAACACGTGTTTGTGTGTCGAGCGCGCCAAATGGTTCGTCAAACAAAAGCACCTCAGGGTTGTAAGCAAGGGTTCTCGCAATCGCTACACGTTGTTGCTGACCACCGGATAGCTGTGACGGATACTTCTTGCGATGATCTTCCAGCTGGACCAATTGCAGCAGATCGTTGACCGTTTGCCGAATCTCTTTTCTCTTGCGCTTACGAATCCGCAATCCGTAACCGATATTTTTTTCCACCGTCATTTTGGGAAACAGCGCATACGATTGAAAGATGACACCTACTCCGCGTTCTCGCGCAGGCAACTCCGTTACGTCGCGGCCATGAAGCACCACCTTGCCTGTATATGGTTGATCCAGGCCCGCTATGATTCGAAGGATTGTCGTCTTACCGCTACCTGATGCTCCCAACAACACAAGCGCTTCGCCTTCAGCCACATCAAACGTGATGTCTTCCAGCACGCTGGTTTTGCCAAAGCGCTTGCTCACGCCAATCACACTGGTAGCTTTCTGCGGCGAAGTTGCTACCGGTGGCTTTGCGTTCTGTTCCTCGATGAGTTTTTCTTTCGCCTTCAAAGGGTATGCCTCAGTCGACATCCAACCAGTCGCGCGCAAAGAACAGCACGCTGAAAATCAAAAATGAAAAGAGTGCCAAAACGATGGCAATTGCATTAGCTGCCTCTATCTGCCCTTCATTGAATTTCGCAAAAATGTATAGCGGGGCTGTTTGAGTTCGTCCCGCGAGATTCCCCGAAACCAGAATGGTCGAGCCAAACTCGCCCACGGCACGAGCAAATGTTAGTAGTGCCCCGGAAACGATCGCCCCGCGCAAAGACGGCAACGTGACGTGCCAAAATGTCTGCCAGCGCGTTGCCCCTATCGTCGCGGAGGCTTCTTCAAGTGACCTGCTCATCGTGTCGAACACCGGCTTGATAACTCCGAAAGCAAGTGGGAACGTGACGAAGATGTTTGCCAGGATAATTGCGGCGGCGGTGAACATGATCTGGATACCTTGCGGCGCCAGAAAGCGGCCCAGGGTTCCGTATGGTCCCCACAACAACAACAATGCAAATCCGGCAACGGCGGTTGGAATCGCAGTCGGTAAAGAGATAGTTACAATCAGCGCATTCCGTCCCCAAAAGTTGTAGCGCGAAAGCACGTAGGACGCGAACAATCCAAAAAGGACATTGAAGACCGTGGCCCAAAAACTGGTCGCCATGGATAACTTGAGGGCAAAAACCGCCTCCGGCGCAGTTAAGGCGGCCCAGAACTTGTCCAGGCCATTGCTTGTCCCAAAAATAAAAATTGATAGCAAAGGTAAAAAGACCAATGGCAGCATCATGAACACAAGCATGCCGATACTTAGCGGCCGAACTACGTCGAAACCGCGAACATGACGCATGGAGGGGATGACGGAACTCATGAATAATTGGTGATTTCTGGTTTCTGATTGCTGATTGCCTGTTAGCTATTAACTAACCTCGGAAATATGCTGAGGTGACCATACGAAATACTAAGGCAAAACCTTCCACCAATCAGCAATCAGAAATCAGCAATCCGCAATCCCCCTTCACTTTCTCCTCTGCACCTGATCTCTAAACACCTTCTCTATCACTTCCGGGTAAGCTTTCGTCCAACCGCCGAAGTAATCGATCGTGAATGGCAACTCGATGTGACTCAGCTCCTTGTTACTGTCATTGAGGCTTTCATTTGTAACCGAACGAAAGTGATACTTCACAAACGCCTGCTGCGCTTCGTCACTCCACAGGTATTGTAGAAACGCATCAACAACCGGTCGCTTTGCCGGCGCCACATTCTTATCAATTACAACTGCGGGGTGTTCACTGAAGATTGTGGCCCGCGGAATGACAACTTCAACATCAGCGGTTCCAGCATCCTTCATAATCAATCCTTCAAGTTCGTACGTAACCAACGCGTCACCGAAGCCAGCCTCGAATTGCGTCCTTGCTTCACGCGCAGACCCGGGCGTGGAGATTACATTCTTCCAGATCGCTTCCAGGATTTGTAACGCTCGCGCTGTATCTCGTTCGCCATTTTCCTTTTCGGACTTGATTAGCTCCGAACCATAGATCGCGAGAATTGACCATTGCGCTCCACCGGAACTGACCGGATCCGGATGTATCAATCGCACGCCTGGTTTCGCCAGATCTGGAAAGTCTTTTATGGCTTTCGGATTTCCCTTTCGAACCAGAATTACAAACGGAGTCTGGTTAACTATTCCTTTTGACGGAAGCGTATGCCAATCAGTGGAAACAAAACCGCCGTCCTTCAGTCTCTGCGCGTCACGGTCAATCGACAGAATTGCAATGTCAGCTTGAACTCCCTGAAGAATCTGATTGGTGACGGTTTCAGACCCTGCGAACGACGAGGTGAAGCGCACGTCCTGGCCGTGCTCGCGTTTCCACTTCGTAGCGAAACCTGGAAACACTGCCTTCTCCAACGACTCTTTCATAATCGAGAACCCGTAGAGTGTTATGGAAATGTCGCCCGACTCGGTAGGTGGCTTAGGCAGACAACTGGACAGCACTACAGCCAGTAGCACGGCTCCAGGGAAAATGCAGCGGCGAAAGGAAAAGATAGTCCTCAAGATGTACGGCGCTCCTTCTCATAGGCCAACCCGAGGGGCTCAACTTCACATTTCGGTGCGGGGGTGTGAAACGTCTATACCATAGAGCCAAAGCGTTGCCAATAAAATCATTGCGTATTTGGTCTTTGTGGAGCGGAGGTCAGTACCACCCCGCGGTAGCGGGTGAGTGCTCTCGAGAAGTTCCTAAAACGAGGTACTCATTCCCACTACAACGTAGAGAGCCTCTTGCAAACCAAACCTCTCATTCTCCCCAAGCTTCAGCTTGGAGCTAGGGTTCTCAAGAAATCTTGGAACCGTTTTACGGTTTTCCAAAAATTCCGCGAGTTCTTGATAAACCGTTGAAACGGTTGATTAATTTTTCGAGCTGCGCATCTCCACAAGCTGAAGCTTGGGGAGAATGAGAGGTGGATTATGCAAAAAGCTCCAGAGGTGTCGATCATCATATCGCCTACAACCCACCCGCTACCGCAGGTGTACTGACCAATCACATTGCCGCAATTGCTCATCTGAAAATCGCAAATTGTAGTACTATCTCGGCACGGCCAATCCCTCCCTGATAACCGAGGCCGCGAAGGAAGTTGATACATGCTCAGTTCCCTCGGCCAGCGAGTCATTACAGTATTGCTGACGTACTCGCTGTTATGTTCAGTCGCCTTCACTCAACAATCCTCAAACGAAGAGAGTCGACCGAGGCGCGTACAGGCCGAGTGGCCTCAAGCGCCAACAGCAACACCTTCAATTCCTACCCCCGTCATTACTGCCATTGCTGGTCCGGAACCAAAAATTCGTATCGCACTCAGTACGGATGCACGATCCGCCGTCATCTCAAGTACCGGTCGTCTGATGAACGCGAGTGGAAATGGAAACACACTTCTGGCACTCGATACTTCACGAGTCAGAATTTCACCTCACTTGCTGTCGCCATTACCACAAGCAAATCCGGAAGATAGTTTCACCGTGACCGTCACCGGTGCCGCTTCGCGAGCTGAAGCTGAGGAAACTGCGAAAGAGATCAAGAAGATCGCGAACGAAGATGCGCAAGTTACGTTTGATACCGAGACAAAAACGTGGGGCCTTATAGTCGGCTCAAAGCAGCCTCGCGGAGAAGCAGAAGAATTAAGAGCTCAGCTTGAAGACTTCGGAATGGATGCAAGCGTAACTAATCCGGCCATTACTAAGCCGGCAGCAAACGAATCGAACGAGTCAGTTGTCTCTCCGGCACAGCCGCAAACGAGTGTTCGCTTGACCGCGCGAATTACTTCGCCTTTGCGTGAACTCATCGCATCGTCAGGTACGAACGGACATTTATTCAACTCGAGTGCGCCAGTGTCTTTTGCCTCCGACGATGAAAAGAATGTCCCCGTCCGTTATAACGATCGGCCATATCGAGGTCGAATAGAAGTCTTCGCGAATACGCGTGGTTCACTGACCGTGGTAAACGAATTGGGGCTAGAGGATTATGTGCGTGGCGTCGTCGCGAACGAACTGTCGCCGGGCGGTTATCCTGCGATTGAGGCACTAAAAGCCCAGGCAGTTGCGGCGAGGACATACGCATTCAGGAATCGTGGTCAGTTTATGGCCCAGGGGTTTGACTTACTGCCGACGACAAGGTCACAAGTCTATCGAGGCCTCACATCAGAGAATCCCTTGTCGACCCGCGCGGTAGATGAGACACGTGGACTGATCGCGACTTATGCAGGTGAACCCATCAATGCTCTTTACACATCTACTTGCGGCGGACGAACTGAAGATTCCGAGAACATCTTTAACGAGGCGGTGCCTTATCTACGAGGCCGCGAATGCGCAGCTGAAGGACTAGCAGCATTCTCGCCGTTTACTATCAGAACCAACCGCGAACCTGCTGAACTACAATCTGAGAACAATGTACCGCTTGCTCGCGACATAAGTCTGCTCCTTATTCAAAACGTCAACACTTTGCCGGCGCGCGTTTCCGATGTGTGGCTCAACAGTGCAGCTTCAGTCTCAGAGGTTCGTAATTGGTTGGCCAACGCCGCTCGCGTGGCACATCAAGTACTTCCTATCATCGGTGACGACATCAACCGGCCAGGGGGATTTGCTACCGCTTTGTTAACAGTGGTAGTTGGAGAAAGTCGAAACAGCACCTTATTGAACAATGCTGATGCAGACTATCTGCTCGCTGTTCGTGACGTGCAGGATGTGCCCGCGCTTAACCGCGCGGATCTGGCAATGTTGGTTCGCGATGGTTTTCTGCCGGTATATCCGGACGCGACGATCCGGCCGCGCGAACCATTGTCTCGAGCGCGAGTAATTCATGCGATTGCGAGGCTCCTTGAATCGAGAAACTTGCTTCAACTCCAAAAGGGTAATGCGAAACCAACGACGGATAATCAGTTAGTCTTGCGAACTACACGCAGCAAAGATCAACCAATCCGATTGAATCCCGAGGTCTTTCTTTTTCGCCAGATTGGCGACACTCCATACAATGTGAAGTCAGTGGCTCTCGTCGGTGGTGAAGCAGTTACGTTTCACCTGGGTGCAGATGGTTTAGTCGACTATCTCGAGGTTAAAGCTGCACCGAACGGAGCAGCAGCCGATCGATTCTCGCCGTTCAGTAATTGGACCCGCGGGTTGTCTGTGGGCCAGGTTCAAGCGCGGCTTTCGCGTTACACCCGTGGCATTGGCCAGTTAGTTGACCTGCGCGTTGCGTCACGCGGAACTTCACATCGTGTTACGGATCTGGAAGTCGACGGAACAACCGGCACTACACACGTTCGCGGTGGGCGTATCCGTTCAGCACTTGGTTTGAAGGAACAACTCTTCGTGATTGATCGCGAGTTTGATGACAACGGCAAGGTAACGGAGTTTGTCTTCACCGGTCGCGGCTGGGGCCATGGCGTAGGGATGTGCCAGGTTGGCGCTTATGGTCTCGCGAAACAGGGATGGAGTTACGAACAGATACTTAAGGCATATTACACGGGAATTGAAGTCACCCGGATGTACTAAATATCACCGGCTTTTTCTTTTTGAACCTCAGCAAGGAGAAGAAAACGTTGTCAGACCAACAGTACAATCAAGCATACAATCCGCCACCACCGCCTGTCGGTGGAAACCCGATGTATGAACCAAACGTCCTGAACGCCAAGGCAAGAGAAGCAGCTGATGATGCCAAGCAGGCACTCATCATGAGCATCATCGGTATATTCTGCTTTGGGTTCATACTTGGCTTCATTGCATTTAAGAAAGCCAACAGTGCGCTTGAGATCATGAATCACTACCAGGTCGCTGAGGACAAACGTGGAATCGCAACTGTTGCGAAAACCCTTGCGGTCATCGATATCGTACTTTGGGCTCTTGGCTTGATTGCTAGATTCACAATCTTGCGCTAAGCATACATCTTAGCCTTACGTTCTTTATGCGCTTCACCCGTAATCAATTGATCGGGGGCTTGTTCCTCCTCGCGCTCGTCTGGATAGTCATACTTTTCCGCGTGCTATCCTCTCGATCGTGACATTAACTCAAAGCCCAGTAATCGCAATTGTCGGTCCTACTGCCTCAGGCAAGAGCACACTAGGTATAGAAGTCGCGCTGAGATTAAATGGCGAAATCATCAACTGCGACTCTGTCCAGGTCTACAAGGAAATACAGATCGCGACGGCCAAGGTTCCGCTCGAAGAGCGCAAAGGCATACCGCATCACCTGATCGATTTCGTTTCTCCAGATGTCAACTATACTGCCGGCGAATGGGCGCGCGAGGCAGCTGCCACAATTGACGCGATAGAAAAGCGGAATCGAATACCGATCCTTGTGGGTGGAACAGGATTCTACTTACGTGCCCTACGCCAACCATTCTTTGCGAGCCCGCAGACCGACGAAGCACTCCGCAAGCGCATCACTTTGATCCGTGAGCGTCATGGGCCAGAGCATGTGCATCGTTTGTTACAGAGGATCGATCCCGAAGCAGCAACACGCTTCTTTCCGCGCGACTGGCCCCGGGTTCAACGTGCTATCGAGGTTAGAATCCAAACCCAACGCTCGATTGTTGCTCAATTGGACAAACGTCCTGAGGCACATGCCAGTACTCGCAGGCTCCGGATTCTTGCCTTAAGTCCACCACGAAATGAACTTTATGAACGCATCAACGAACGCACAGAAATGCACTTTGAGACAGGGTTAGTTGATGAAGTTAAGACATTGCTTGCGAAAGGAACTCCCTCACAATCCAATGCATTAGGAGCTCATGGCTATCGCCGAGTTGTTGAATATCTTGCTGGCCAAAGAACCTTAGAGAGCGCCGTTCTCCAGACGAAAGTGGACGTTCGCCATTATGCAAAGCGCCAATTGACATGGTTTCGTCACGAGGAAGGAGTTGAGTGGTTCAATGGTTTTGGGGAGGAAACCTCTGTTCTGCAATCGATCCTCGATTCCCTTGATATTTCGGTCCACCCCAAATAATCATCTTTCTATCACATCTCGCCCTATCTCTTGTCAGCCTCAAACCCCTGTTGTAATCTGATTGCAATCGCTTAGTAATGCTTCCCGGGTTCCATCATGTCAGACGGCAAACAGGCACCACAGAATATTCAGGACGCCTTTCTGAACACAGTCCGGCGTGAGAAGACTACAGTAATTATCTACCTTCTGAACGGTGCAAAGCTGACAGGAAGAATTCGGAGTTTTGATAAGTTTTCAGTTCTCCTGGAGTCGGGTTCGCAGGAACAGCTCATCTTCAAACACGCCATTTCAACAATCTCGCAGTCGCGCAAAGTCACCGCAGATCTACATACCGCTCCTGCTACTGAGGCGCATGCTCGACAAACGGACGTCGGCTCGCCTGAAGCCTGATTATTCGTTTACACTCTCGCGAACTTTAACTTCTCGAGCAACAAGAGGATCTGTGTCTGGAACTTTTATTACCTTCGAAGGTATTGACGGCAGCGGCAAATCCACTCAGTTACGATTAGTCAGCAACTACCTCAAGGAACGCGGATGTAACATCGTACTTACTCGAGAACCGGGTGGTACTACCATTGGACTGCGCTTGCGTGCTGCGCTGCTCGATGCGCAGGAGGAAGTTGATCCACTCACGGAGTTACTTGTTTTCGCCGCTGACCGAGCTCAACACGTCAGACGTGTCCTGCGACCAGGCTTAGAGAAAGGTTGCGTTGTCATTTCAGATCGCTATGCAGATGCAACTGTTGCTTATCAAGGTGCTGGGCGGGGTTTTGAACCGGCGTTGATTGCACAAATAGTCCACCTGGCAACTGATGGCCTAAAGCCAGATCTAACGCTGCTCTTTGACGTGCCAGTTAAGGAATCAACCAATCGCACGACACGAAGAACAAATGCGCGACGTGATCGCCTCGACATCGAGCATGCGGATTTTCATGAGCGTGTACGTCACGCTTATCTTCAGATCGCCGCCGCGGAACCCGAGCGAGTTAAAGTGATTGACACGAGTGGGGCTGTCGAAACTACACACGAACGAGTTAAAGACATCTTGATTCCCTTCCTGGAGAGCCGGGGACATCTTTCGAGGACCAGGTTAGAAAATGTTTGATTCATTAATAGGGAACGCCAGAGTAAAGAACGTTTTGAAACACATGCTTTCGGCGGGTCGCTTACCTGGCGCCCTTCTCTTTGTTGGTGAAGAAGGCATCGGGAAGAAATTGTTTGCCCTCGAAGTGGCACGAGCACTGAATTGTCGTTCGACAAAAGATTTTGAGGCTTGCGGAGTTTGTAGCGTGTGTACTCGGATCCTAAAACTTAACTACCCAACAAGCGCAAATCGTGACGATTGGATTCCGATGATCTTGACGGATCATGGCGACGTGGGGATGGTAGTTCCCCCAAAACGGGTGTTGCGTGTCGACCAGATGCGGCAAATAGAACGTGAGGCGAACTATCGTCCGTTTGAAGGAAAAGCACGAGTCTTCCTAATCGACGAAGCTGACAAGTTGAACGATAATTCTTCTAATGCTCTCTTGAAAGTTCTCGAGGAACCACCGAGCACATCTCATCTCATTCTGATCACTTCGCGCCCGGCCATGCTTCTCCCAACCATTCTCTCAAGGTGTCAGACGATCAGGTTTTCACCGTTGACACCCGACGACATAGAACAACATCTGTTACGTAACAAGCTCGCAGATACTTCGACAGCAAGGCTGCGTGCACGAGCCGCGGGCGGAAGTATTTCTCGTGCCCTTTCTGGTGACTTAGATACGTTCACCGAACAACGCAAAGCAATGTTGAAAGTACTCGAGGCGTTGACGGGCACACCAGATCGAGCGCAGCTTTTGAAGTCGTCTGAACAGCTGAATGAGGCTCAATACAAGGATGAATTTGAGCAGCGACTCGATGTTCTCGAGACGCTCATTCGGGACGCGTGGATGTTGTCTCTAGGCGCAGAAACAAACCAGCTCGTTAATGAAGATCTCAGCAGCGAACTGGTACGCATCAGTCAACAAATCGATCCCTCTAAAGCCGCGGCATGGATTCTTGAAATTGAAGATATGCGAGAACAGCTGGTTGTGAACATTAACCGAAAGCCAGGCACAGACGCGCTGTTTTTAACGATGGCGTCGGGGGAGATACCGGTGAGAAGGATAAGTGTGAAGTGATTGCTGATTTCTGATTGCGGATTGTTTTGTATTCCAGTGGATTAGTACACAAGTTTTACTGAAGCAACCCGCGATCGGAAATCAGCAATCAGCAATCAGCAATGAGTACTATCGCGTAATAGTAACCAACTCTGGTTCTTTTTCTTTTGCGGCAGCACCTTCGGCTAGCAGTTTTTCGGTCTCCATCACAAACGCCTCGACAATGTCTTCGCCGGCGACTTTTCTCATGGGGACACCGTCTTTAAAAATCATTCCAACACCGCGTCCGAATGTTATGCCAAGTTGCGAATCATGAGCTTCACCGGGACCGTTTACTGCGCAACCCATAATCGATAAATGCAGCGGCTCTTCGATGTGGGCCAGTCTGCGTTCGATTTCAGTGACGATACCAACAAAATCATCGACATCCAGGCGTCCACACGTCGGACAAGCGACAACTGTCACGCCACGCGTTCTCAAACCAAGCGACTTAACAATCTCCCACGCGACCCGGACTTCTTCCTGCGGTTCAGCTGCAAGTGAAACGCGGATTGTGTCGCCAATTCCCTCGTGCAACAAGATGCCCAATCCGATAGAAGACTTGATCGTTCCGCTGAATGAGGTACCAGCTTCCGTCACTCCGAGATGAAATGGATAGTCTACTTTTTGCGCGAGCAACCGATAGGCAGCGACTGTGCGATGAACGTCAGAAGCTTTTAGTGAAATGATGATGTCTGTGAAATCGAGATCCTCGAGAATTTTTATATGGCGCATCGCCGATTCAACCATCGCTTCAGGCGTTGCCGTGCCATATTTCTTCAGAAGATCCTTTTCAAGTGATCCGCCATTAACACCAATCCTGATCGGAACTCGCTGCGCCTGTGCCGCACGTACAACTTCTCGAATCCGCTCATGGGCACCGATGTTGCCAGGGTTCAGTCGCAACTTATCGATTCCGGCTTCGAGCGCCATCAAGGCAAGTTTGTAGTGGAAATGTATGTCGGCGACGAGAGGAACGTCTGGAACGCGCTTACGAATTTCCTTTAGTGCTATCGCGGCGTCATTGTCTGGAACTGCCAGCCGAACAATCTCGCAACCTGCTCGTACCATCTCCTCTATCTGAGCTACGGTCGCGCCAACATCCGAAGTGTCAGTCTTAGTCATCGACTGAATAACAACTGGTGCACCTCCACCAATCTGGAGATGCTTAACTTGGACGGGTTTGGTGTGACGCATGGACAATAAGCTGCGGGCTATTTTGACGGCGCACTTGCAGCTGGCTGCTCTGGTTCTGATCTTGGTCCACCAAATGTCTTCAACAGATCGTTGGTGATTACGAAAACCATCAGAAGGAGAACCATCACAAATCCAACCTGCTGGATGCGGTCGCGCACTGCAACTGACAAGGACAATCCGATAATTGCCAGCAAGCCTTCGATAAGTAAGAGAAAGATTGCACCACCATCCAGGACTGGTATCGGCAACAAGTTAAAAATTCCCAGGTTGAGGCTCAGAAACCCAAGCATTCCAAACACGCCACCCCACCCGAGACGCTCAACCGACTTCTGCGCCGCCTG
>Ga0163162_10001325_pt1 | contig 23128 bp, 18 predicted proteins | sample S55metaG_FD_115310 | JGI IMG/M metagenome (GOLD analysis project Ga0163162, IMG submission 115310) | Switchgrass rhizosphere microbial communities from Kellogg Biological Station, Michigan, USA - S5-5 metaG | ecosystem: Host-associated > Plants > Roots > Rhizosphere > Soil | place: USA...
GCGTTTAGTGCAGGCAATACTCAATATAATCTTGATCTGGGTGCTTATACCAGTGATGGTAAGGGAAATAAACATTAAGTACCTGTATTTTAATATAACTCATTTATAAAAATCATCATGAAAAAAATAGCGTTATTATTCCTTTTAAATGCCGGCCTGTTTTCAGGGGCATCAAAGGTATGTGCTCAAAATTATGTATTGGATAAAACTATTGCTTTGCCCGGTAATGGTGGTTATGATTATGTATTTATTGATCAGCCTAATCATACATTATATGCATCACACGGCACCGAAGTAAATGTAGTTGACCTGAAAACTGAAACCGTTAAAGGTACCATTGGCGATATGAAGGGAGTGCATGGTATTGCGGTTGATAATGAGCTTAATAAAGGTTTTATCAGCGATGGCAAGGCAGATGAAGTTATTGTGTTTGATATTAAAACGCTGGCTGTAATTACGCGTATTTCGTTAGATCATAAGGGTGCTGATGCCATTATTTTTGATCCCTATTCAAAAAAGATCTTCACGTTTAATGGGCATAGCAGTAGTTCATGTGTAATTGATCCTGCATCAATGAAACAGATAGCCGCAATTGATATGGGCGGGGCTCCCGAATTTGCCGTTGCCGATGGCAGAGGAACTATCTACAATAACCTGGAAGATAAAAGCAGCCTGAATGTAATTGATACAAAAACATTAAAGGTTTCCAAAAACTATGACTTAAGCCCTTGCGGTGGTCCAACTGGTATAGCTATAGATAAAGCAAACCAAAAACTGTTTACGGTTTGCCGTGAAAACAAGGGCCTTAGTGTGGTTGATATTCCTACAGGCAAAGTGATCCAAACCCTGCCAATTGGCGCAGGTGTTGACGCTGTTGTATATGACCCGGCTAAAAAAATGCTTGTAGCCTCAAACGGCGATGGAACCGCCAGCATATTTAAGCAAGAGACTCCCGGTACTTATAGCCCTGTGCAAACACTGGCTACCCAATATCGCGCCAAAACCATGGCTATTGACCTGGATACACATAAGCTTTACTTCCCGGTTGCCGATTATGAAACGGGAAACAAAACGATGAAGCCTGGTACATTTAAGTTACTTGTGTACCGTCAGCAATAATATTGAGATGAAAAGAAGAGATTTCGTAAAAAATACTACACTATCCGCAATAGGGGCTTCACTTATAGCTCCTTTAGGTGCCTTTGCTGCTAACAGGGTAACACATTTAACAAGTGAAGACCTAACCCTGCTGCCGGCAATTAAAGACGATTATTCCCTGCATTTTATGGCATTGGGCGATTGGGGTCGTAACGGTGAATATGACCAACTGGAAGTTGGAAAGCAAATGGGGCTTTGGGGCGCAGTGCATCCAAATGACTTTGTTGTTTCGGTTGGTGATAATTTTTATCCTAAAGGCGTTATAAGCGAATTTGACCCGCTATGGCATTATTCGTTCGAGAATATTTATACTGCGCATTCACTACAGTGCGACTGGTACCCGGTTTTTGGCAATCACGACTATCACTCGGATGTTGACGCCCAGATCAGGTATAGCAAAATAAGCCGCCGCTGGAGTATGCCGGCGCGGTATTACTCGAAAGAAATAAGCCTCAACAAGGCTAAAAATAACGAAGACGAGGCTGTTAAAAAAGAACCAAAGGAAAAGAAGCCGCAGGCTAAAGCGAAAGCTCTTTTGATATTTATTGATACCGATCCTTTTTTACATGAAGCACAGGCCCAATATGTTGAAAAACAAATGCAATGGCTTAATGAAACGCTGACAAATGCCTCTGAAGATGTAAAATGGAAGATCGTGATTGGTCATCATCCTTGTTATTCTGTAGGGCCCCGCATCGAAAACTACGATACGTTAACCATGAGAAAAGCATTGAGCAAAACTTTTGAAGATCATAAAGTCGACGTTTATCTTTCGGGGCATGAGCATTCCCTACAACATCTGAAACCTGAAGGTTTTACACACCAGTTTATTTCAGGTGCAGGTTCTGAACTTACAAAGGTTACGACGGGTATTCCTTATAGCCGTTTCCAGGCCTCTGAACATGGGTTTATGTATTTTGCCATAGATGAGAAACGATTAAATGTAAGGGCGACAAATTACCAGGGTGAAGTACTTTATCAAACTGAGCTCACTAAATAAAAATGGATTGGGTCAGGGAGCTATCCTTGCATAACCCGGGTTTTTCAGTTGTGTGTATTGTTTATCATTAGGCTTTACCGTTTGATAAACAATACACACGATCACTGACCTCTAAAATCTCAGCAAACTAATATTACAGTATTGCCGGATTATCGTAACTGTTTTGCTTAAAACCGATAACCCATTTTTAATAATTAAACGACTTTGGAGAACCTTAAGGGTTGTATTGTTAAGCCTTTGTTAAGTTTTGGTTATCTGTTGGTTTTAGGATTCTTTATTCAATTTTTCTCCAACTTTCAGCGGGTTTCTTTGCGGAAAATTAAACCCGTTGTTCATGAAATACCCTTACTTTCTTAACAGGCTATTACTATTATTTTCAATATGCCTGCTATTTTCCTTTTCGGCAATGGCCCAAACCATAAAAGGAAAGGTAACCGATGCCAAAACCGGCGAACCCCTTACCGGTGCAACTGTGCATTTAACCCAGGATGGGCTTAGCAAGTTTGTAGCCGTTAACCTGAATGGCTCTTATAGTTTTAAAAACTTAAAGAATGGGCCTTACAAGTTACAAGCTAATTATGTTGGTTACGGCCCATCTAAAATTAGCGAGGGCAATGTTACATCAGGCAGTGATGTAACTACAGTAAATATTGCCCTGCAGGATGCCAGTATGCAAATGACCGAAATACAGGTTAAAGGCCAGGGCAATAAAGAATCTGATGGTGCGGTACGTGGTATCGAAAAAAACGCGCCTATGGTTATCAATGTGCTTTCGGCAAATACCATTAAACTATTGCCCGATGTTACGGTTGCCAACGCCTTGCAGCGTGTTAGTGGTGTAACCATTCAGCGTTCGGCAAGCGGCGAAGGCCGTTACGCTATCATCAGGGGCATGGATCAGCGTTACAACTCAACCCTGGTAAATGGTATTAAAATACCAAGTCCGGATGCCCAGTACCGTTTTGTGCCGATGGATATATTCCCTTCAGAAATGCTGGAAAGACTTGAAGTGATCAAAGCCCTTACCCCAAGCATGGAAGGCGATGCTATTGGCGGTGTAATGAACCTGGTGATGAAAAGCGCACCAAGTCAGTTTACGTTCAGTGCTAACGTATCAGGCGGCTTTTCTACATTGTTTTCCTCAAGCAGGCCTTTTGTTGGTTTTAACGCGTCACCCAACAGTAAATCTCCTGCGGCCCTTAATGGCAACAGCTATGCTGCTACTTATGCTGATTTCAGTAACAAGGCACTTACGAGTGACAAAAACATCTCAACTCCATTTAGCTCAACAGCAGGTATCACCATAGGCGATAGGTTTTTGAACAAGAAATTAGGTGTTATCGTATCCGCAAGTTATCAGAATATCTATCGTGGCTCTAACTCAAAACAGCTTACGCCAAATGCGCAGCCATCGGCTATTCCGTTGCCTAACTCGCCGCAGTTTTCTGATGCTTATGACCGTACTTATTCAACTCAAACAAAACGTGTAGGCATCCACAACAAAATAGATTACGCGTTTAACGACAAAAACAAGATCTCGTTATATAACCTTTACATCCATCAAAGCGAATTTGAATCGCGCTTTACTTCTGATACTCTTGGTCTTGGTTTAAACTCAACAGGTTTAAGTAAACAGATCACCATTTCAAACAGAAGCACTTTAACCAAGCAAAATATCTACAACTCAACCTTACACGGTGAGCACTGGCTTGGTAACGAGTGGCGTTTAAACTGGGATGGGGTATATTCAGAAGCTACCCGCCACCAACCGGATAGAACTGAATTTTTCTATGATGCCAATAAAACCCTGAATAATTCGGGAGCCGTAACTGCAGAGGTTGATAACAACACTCAGTTAGATCATCACTGGGAAAATAACAGGGACAAAGACCTTTCCGAATATGCTAACCTGATCTACACGCCTAAAATTGCCGGTAAAGATGTTGAATTTTCGGCAGGTGGTTTATATCGCCACAAGGTAAGAGATGCTGATTATATCACGTATTCACTGACCGGTGGTAAATCAACCTTGTTTAACAATAATTTCAATTCTATTCCTTTTGCATTCAATTCCGCAACTGACGGTATCGGCAGCAACAATCCGGATCTGCAAAACAACTACCATGTAAGGGAAAATGACAATGCCGAATATTTACAGGTTAAGTTTGATCTGTTCCCAAAACTGCAGGTTTTAGGTGGTGTGAGAATTGAAAATACCGATTTAACTTACGCTACGCAATCACCCGAAACAGTTACACAAAGAAGCGGTAATATTAAATACACTGACGTATTGCCAAGCATCCATTTAAGGTATCAATTAACAGACAATCAAAATATCCGTGCATCGTACTATGCGGCAATTAGCCGTCCGGGTTTTGGCGAGCAGGTGCCATACAAAGTTACCGGCGAATATTTTGACCAGGTAGGTAACCCTTTGTTAAAACACATCACTGCCGATAACTATGATGTACGGTATGAGTTTTTCCCGGGTGGTGCCGACCAATTATTGTTAGGCTCTTTCTATAAAAAGATCTACAATCCTATTGAATATTTTGTTGTTCGTGATGGTGGTCCAAGCTCGCAGGTTATTAAGCCTCAAAATGATCCGGGCAATGCTACCAATTATGGTTTTGAAGCTTTGGCCACTAAATTCTTTGGAGTGATAGGCTTTTCGATTAATTATACCTACACCCACTCAAGGATAACTACTAACAAATTACTTTACTCAAATGACCCTACATTAGGTTTACAGCAAACCAATGTGAATGAAACCCGTCCGCTGCAAGGTCAGGCAGACCACGTAGGTAATGCATCAGTGTTATACAAGAGCGCAAAGTTAGGCTTGGATATGCAACTGGCCTTTGTTTATACCGGCGAGCGCCTGGCGCAGGTATCACCATATTATAACCTTGATTTTTACCAGCATGCCTACAATCAGTTAGATTTTTCTTTCGAAAAAACTATCGCGAAAAGGTTGTCTTTCTACGGTAAGGTTAATAACATAACCAATGCAGCCAGCAAGATCTATTTAAAATTCCCACATGGCAGTCTTGATGCCAAACAGCAGGAGTTTTTAGGCAAACAGGATATTGCATCTCAAACGCTTGTTCAAAGCGACTATTACAAAACACTGTTCCTTGGTGGTTTCAGGTATAAATTATAATAAACGTAACGATGAAAAAATATATAATCCCAGTTATTTGTATCCTGATGTCAGCGGCATTTTCCGGCTGTCAGAAATGGAAAGGTGAGCACTCCGATATTTACAGCTATACACCGCCGGCAGCAAACCCGGTAAGCGATAAAGCCCCGCTGTCATGCAGCGCAAGCGGTACAAGTGTTATCCCGGTAAAAGGTACCATGATTAGCGGCAAAACTTATACCGTTGAAGATGGTTGCGATCTGGTGATCAACCCAACCGATACTTTATTAATGCAGCCGGGTGTTAGGTTAAATATGGGGGTTGGAAGCAGCCTCATAGCTCTTGGAACCCTGGTAAGCAACGGCTCAAAAGATCAGCCGAACTGGATCACTGTTCCTGGTATTGTGAAAAATGATGCCCCAGGCGGCCTTACAGCTGCTGCCGACCCAGCATATGCGGGCAAATGGAAAGGCATTATTGGTGGACCTACCTGTAATTTGCTGGTACTTCGCTGGACACACGTTGAGTATGCGGGCCTTACAGAAGGTAAAGCAACCTCAACCATCGCTGGTTCGGGCACAGGCAACCAGTACAGTATTTTATTTGCCAATTACAACGGAAACTTCATCATGGAAGATTCCTGGTTGTACGGTGGCGTGGATGACCCTATCCGTATCTCGGCCGGTAAAATTGCCATCTTCAGAAATACTTTTGAGAAAAACGGTGTTAGCGGAGGCGACTGTTTAAATGCTAAGGGCGGCACTGTAGGTACCATGGCCTATAATATGTTTATGGGTACCGCAACCAACGGACAAAAAGCTTCAAACAAAGGCCAGGCAACAGGTGCCCCGCAAACCAATATCGTAATGTACAACAATACATTCGTTAGCGGCGGCTACAGACAAGTGCAAAGCGGCCGTGGCGGTTGTATCAATTTTGAAGAAGGTGCAGCGGGTATGTATTATAACAACGTAGCTATCAATTGTAAGTTTGGATATCGCGTAGTTGGCAGCCCTGTTGCGGATGTTGCCCACCTCTCATACGGTAACAACTACCAGTGGGCCGATTCATTGAGTGTAGCCAACCAGTTTTACCCAACCGGTTATATCACGCAGCCACAAAGCACAGATATCCCATCAATTACTACATCTGCAAAATACCTGCCTTCAAATTATACTTTAGGTTCTATTTATGATGGTAGTGATGTTGTACAGAAGAATAACCCAATGTTCCTGAACTTCCCGCTTCCAACAGTTGGTCACCCATTGTACCAATACAGCGCTATCGGGAACTTCAATTTCCATTTGCTGGCCAGCTCGCCGCTTATTGGCAAGGGCAACACTACCATTAAACCGTTGATTACAGTGCCACTTGATAAGATCTATGGCTTATCAGATGCAACTTTACCTGGTACCGATCTTGGTGCATACCAGTTAAATGGCTCCGGAAATCAGCATTAATATTAGTAACTATTTATCTAAGAATGAGGCTGTATCACAAATCATGATCAGCCTCATTTTTTTACTTATTCAGATACTTAAGCGATATATATTTTGAGTTGACTCTACTAACAAAAGGGGGTTAACAGGGTTAACATAATTTAGGGTTAACATTTACTTATATGTCTAATAATCAGTTAATTGAATGTGTTTTTCTCGAAAACTATGTTAACCCCATTTTGCATAAATATTATCGGCTAAATTTCATTTCATAGGTAACACAACACCGAGGGGAGGTCAATTTGACTTATGAAACAGCCTCTTCCTTTTTTATAAACTCAATTACAAAATGAAAAAAATCATTTGTATCCTATTTTTATCTATCATATCTCCCTTAGCCATACTGTCGGTTAAGGCGCAATCAGCTGATCTGAAGATCGTCTTTATCCGCCACGCCGAAAAACCGCTTAAAGGTGATAATTTGAATTGCCAGGGCATAAACAGGTCATTGAAACTACCGGCTGTGCTAACAGCCAAATTTGGTGTTCCTGATAAAATATTTGTTCCCGGGTTAGGACTGGGAGAGGCTACCAAGCATGCCAGGATGTTTCAAACTATTGTGCCGCTTGCAGCTAAGTACAATTTAACCGTAAATAGTTCCCGTACAGAAAAGGACTCTTTAGGTTTGGCTGCCGATTTAAAGAGCCGCACAGGTGTAGTACTGGTAGTATGGGAGCATGGCGGTATAGCGCCGATTGTGCGTTCATTGGGTGTAAAACAAGAAAACTTAAAATGGCCTGATGACGATTACGACAGCATCTGGATCGTGACCTTTAAAAACGGCGAAGCTGTTCTTTCGCGTGATAAGGAAAATATCGATCCCGGAAAAGACTGCAATTTTTGATTGTTTGAAAATGAAAGTTTCATTGCCGTTGACTTCAGTCAACGGTGAAGGAATAACTTGCGCTGGCTTCAGCCGAAATATTCAGGTGGTATTTCGGCTAAAGCCGCCTTGTTCTTATAGATTATTCTGTTGACTAAAGTCAACGGCAATGATTACTTATGATATGTTAATTTTTACTTTAAAAATCCGGGTTGAAACTAAACTTAACGCCATATTCCGCAGCGCCCGGATGGTCAAGGTAGTTAAACCTTTTGATCCCATCCACCCTCAAAAATTTAAAGATATTACCTATGCCTACGCCAGCCTCTACGTAAGGCTTAGTGCCTAAGGCGTAAGTACCGTTTGCACCATCACCACCCACCGGGAACCGGAATAAATTAGATGAATAAAGCGGGTTGTTCTCATTGCGTAAACCACCATATAATACTTTGGCTGATAGGTATTCTCTCCATTTCAGGTGTTTTATCAATGGGAATTTATTCAGCAAAAAGCCGTTGAAGCTATGAGTTAAGTTGATACCCGCGTAATGGTCGCTTACAAACTCAAGGTACGTCTGTTGGTTATACGCATCCTCGTTATAAGCCAGCGATTGGTTTGCCGGGGCGATGTTCAGGAGTGGAAAGGGCACTTTACCCACTAAATAATTTCCAAGTATAGTAATATCAGTATAACCAAGCTGAGAGAGGTAAAAACGTTTGAAAATGCTTGCTTTAACGCTTGTGAAATCATACGCACCGTTGAATAGACCCTTAAAACCGTGATTGATCTGCAAATTCATGATCGGGTATTTGCTGTAGATGGTGCGGCGGTATACTGTTCCCTGTAGGATCTGTTCATGAGGTGCATACCTGAAGGCGAGGTTTAGCTCGCTGGTTGTCAGGTCATGCAGCAAGGTATTAGCCTCATTATTGTATTGAAACAGCAATGACGCGGCAGGGCGCTGGTTCCAGTTCCTGAATGCCAGATCAAACGAAAAATGGTTTTCAAAATCCTTTACATATTCAATTTTGGCAATCTTACTATAAAGCCAGTATATTGTTTTTCCTGTCGAAAATGATGAAAGGGCAGCTTGCTGATTGATGGTTGAAAGATCTCTCCCTGGTACATCGACATCGTTCTGATAACTTGCCTTAAGGTAGTCGTTAGGGTAGCGGTAAAAAGGTGTTTTATTAAATGAGTAGAAAGTAGCGATATTGTATTTAAATGCTTTATCACGCACCCCGTAAGCGCCAAAGCCCTCAAAATATATTGATTTGCTTAATTCGGGATTGGTACGCCCGCCCAGCTGAAAACGAGATCCTTCCTGGCTATCACGTGAGTAAATTGTTCCGATTGGGCCAATCATCACAGGCCCTGCCTTAGCATAACCGCCAGTGAAGGTAGCTGCAACCCAGGTTGCTCTTTTAAATTGCGGCATTTTTTCTAACCTGGAGATGCGCGGATAGATCTTCGATTGATGATCTGACAAGGTATCGGGCCGTTGCTGTGTCCAGTACGCGGTATCAGGTTTGTTGGCATCGGCTGCTATCTGTAATTCCTTGCCATCGTAAAAAGTGGCGCTAAGAGGTTTATCTGCAACGTAGTTTGATAAAAACACCGTTCGTTCACCCATCAGGCCCAGCCCTTTGTTTTTTAAAATACCAAAGTCGGCTTTAACATCACTTTTACTTAAAAAATATTTGCCACCGGGATTTTGCTCAAAATCAAGCGTGATCTTAAGCGTTCGCATAAAATTAATGTTGATCTGCTTGTTTACATCCAGCTCGCACGATCGTACGGCATAGTTGCCGGTCATGCTCACCATTAGTTTACCTTCAAAAAGCAAATCCCCTTTTGTACGTGGCGTGAAGCTTAGTTCAATCAGTTTTTCCTTGCCCGTTTGTATAGTGTCGGTAATAAAGAATTTGTAATAATTAGGGGAGTGGTCGGCAATAGGACTAAGGAACTGGTTGGTTATAATGAAAACGTTGTTTTCGTAAATATCGATGTCATTACCATAAAGCCTGTTCATGTAAACGTCCAAACCTGCAGTATCAAGAAATTTAAGCACATTGGCTTCTTTTTGCGCTTTCAGCACCCGTATAGATTTAGCCGGATTTTTACGGTAATAATTTTGGTATTGTTTTTCGCTGAAATAGGCGGGGAGCAGCACCTGTGTTTGCCCGTTGTTTTTTATCGTATCAAGCATAAACTGATACATTTTAAAATAACGGCTGTTCATTAATTTAGCAGGAACATCGATAAATGACAGATTGATCCGTTCATACTGATCGTATTGCAGGTAATCGGCACTTTCCATCCGGTTTTGTTTTTTATGGTCGATAACCTGCTGAATGAGCTCGACTGCCGGATTGCCTTTGTTGCGATAACGCTGTTTTTTGCCTGAAACCACAGTAACTTCTTTTAACTGAGTTTGACTGCCATGAAGCCTTATGTGAAGAACGTTCACCTGCCCCGGTTTAATTACCTTGATAATGGTTTGATAGCCAATGTAAGAGAAGGTAACATGTGTAAACGCTCCCGGGGCATTTAATTCAAACTTTCCATCCGGATCGGCAATGGTTCCGTATTTGCCGCCGGTAAGCTTAATATTGATACCCGGAAGCGGTTGCCCGGAGGCGTCATCTACCACTTGTCCTTTAACGCTTGTTATTACCGAGGATTGTGTTTTCTTAACGCTGTCCGGTTGCTGTGCTGCGCCGCACAGCGGAAACAACATCAAAATAAGCAACGGTGTTAAAATATTGGAAAATAGCAGTCTTGTTGAGTTTGACGTTCGGGAATAAATCTCAAAAGAGGATAGCAAATTGTGGTAGATTAAAAGTACAAAAAGTGTTCAGTTTTATTCATATTCCGGGCGTTAGCCCGGAATATGCTTTTCAATTGTCTTAAACGTACAAATTAAATTTGAATTGTTACAAAAGATAGTATTATTTTAAGATTAACAGGATTGTGACGGCCGTATTTAATCAATTTTAATAAACTTTCCGTTTTCGTCAAATAACAGGTCTTTTCCTTTTATTTCTGCTTCAAACATCTTTTTGCCCGCCGCATTGGTTACGCGTCCGGCTTCTTTAACTTTTGCGCCTTTGTAATTGGTTTTAATATATTCAAAAACTGCGGCAGGCAGTTGGGTAACCGGCATTGCGTCCACCTCTTCAACAAATTCGCCTTTCGGGGTAAAAGTTACCGAAGTATCCTCGCCTGATTTGCCGCCCCAGTTGGCTTCAAAATTTCCTTTCTCTTTTTCCCACGTAACTTTTTTTGCATTGGGGTATTTTTTGGCGAGGCAATGTTTTACCGCCGCAGGTACTTCTAAGCCATTGGTTGCTTTTGCAATTGCACCAGTGCCTAACAGGGCGGCAGTGATGGTTAATAAAATGATCTTTTTCATAAGTGCTTTCATTTGATTTATACTAATGTAATGCACCAATCTGGAGAAATATGGGGCGTAGTAACCTGCTTGATTTGAATTGAATCAAACTTGAACGGGTTTGAACCATGGAATGTAACTGCCCGCGCTAATTTTGTTTTGCAGCTCTGCAGATAATAATTACTATTAAAATAAACTTAACCACTGCGTCATGAAAAGCTTTGTATTTTCCCTGTTTCTGGCCTGTTGCTTTTACAGCAGCTCGTTAGCTCAAAATAAATTTTTCAATAGTAAAAACGCTTATTTGAGGCAGGTCCCACCCAATGATACGCCGAGGATTTTCGCGCAGCAAATGCTGGTGCCTGATAGCGGCATAGCCATGGATAGGTCGGCTTTTTCGGCAGATGGGAAGGAGTTTTATTATTGTAATGCTATGCATTGGTTTAGCTCCAAAGGCAATAAGATCCGTTACTTTAAATATGAGGGCGATAAATGGCGTGGCCCCTTTGTGCTTAATTATGGTTACTATGCCCCAACTTTCTCCATTGACGGTAAAAGCATGTACTTTTTAGGCGGTAAGGGCGATGGCCGCCATGCTATTGTTTGGGTGTCGCACCGCACTAAAACAGGTTGGACAAGCCCCGTAACTTATTTAAAGAAAGATTATGGCCTGTATGACCTTATGCCCACATACAGCGGTACTTTTTACATAGGCAGCAATGTAAGCCCGGGTAAAATGAAAGATTATACCAATTATGATTTTTGTACGCTTACCATCACCAAAACAGATACGGTTGTTAAAAGCCTGGGACCGGTTATTAATACAGCTGGCTTTGATGGCGATTTTTATGTTGCGCCCGATGAATCATACATGATCATCAGTTATAAGGAAAAACCAGATTTTGAATGTGAACTTGGCATCACCTTTCGCAAACCTGATCATAGCTGGACAACGCCTCAAAACCTTGGTCCGCTGATCAATGACGGTGATGCGCACCGCTGGGGAGAATATGTTACTCCCGATGGCAAATACCTGTTTTATACCAAAGGCACAGGCGAAAAGGATTGTCACCTTTATTGGGTACGGTTTGATGCTTTGAAGGCTAAATTAAAAAAGGAAGCTTTCAGTAAATAACAGGCTTTACTTTACTTCAGGGCCATAAAATTTCAAACCTAAAACCCCGGTCATGATCAGGAGCATGAAAAATATCTCTACATAGGAGAGGCGTTGGTTCAAAAATGAAACCTCTACTAATTTAATCAGGATAAGGGTTACGGCTGTCCATACCGCATAAGCTACCGCGGTAGGTACCAGTTTTATAGCTAACGAAAAGAAATAGATATTGCCGATGCCAAAAACGATATAACCTACAAAGGGCAGCCAAACGGGTAAGCCATGTTGCAGGCTTAAAACAGAATTGATGCGAAGCGCTTTCAAATCGCTAAATTTCATGAACTTCAATGAGAAAGTCCAGGCCGCTTCAAACGCGGCGGCAATAAAAAGATATAACCAGGCCAATATGTTAGTTTTGTTGTAGTACGTTTTCTTGTTCAGTTACTAAGGTAACGGGTTGTTGATCAATCTCCAATTTAGGTGTGCTGTTTATTTTAACGGTAATGAGAGTTTTTAACCTTGCCGGTATGATTGTTATCAACCAATTCATAAACCTGGGCCTTAAATGATAGTACCAGCTAAACCACCGGTATCTGAGCAGCTTTTTTTCGTCGAAGCGTTTTACGCTGAAGGCATGCTGCAAAAAGTAATCTTTGGGGTAATCATAGTAAAGCCCCCAGTTTTCGGGTTTGTTGCCTGGCGTGTGGCCAGGGTCATAAGCGGTGCCGAACAGGTAGTCCCAAAATGAAAATTTAGTCGCGAAGTTGGCGTGAAAAACCTCCTGGTAATTGGCATGGTGCCATAAATGCAATTGGGGCGAGTTAATAATGTACTTAAGCTTGCCCATGTTTACCTTGATATTGCCGTGTATAAACATGCCGAACATGGCATCTAACATGGCTTTAATAGGTATAACTATTGGGTCTGCACCTAACAATATGATAGGTGCAAACTCAATAGTTTGATTGATGACGATCTCCATGATGTGCGAACGCGAACCAGCCAAAAAGTCAACCTCTTTGCCGGAGTGATGGGCCTCATGAATGCGCCAGAAAAATTTATTGGAGTGCTGAAAGCGATGAAACAAATAAATATAAAGGTCATGCGTAAACAGGAAGAACAACACCTGCAGTACCACAGGCCAGCTACTTACAAATTGAAAATGCGACAGATCAAAATGCGCTTTTAACGGCGTAATGATATACTCGAAAATAATGATTTTCAAAAAGTAGCTTTGTATCAGTGTATACCACACCAAATCAATCCAAAAGCCTTCCCTGAAAAACTTCAAACCTTTTCTGTAAGGTGAAATCCTTTCCCAGGCTATGATGAATGCTATCCAGCAAAAAAGGATAATGGATGTAATTAAGGTAGTTAAATCCTGCCGAGACATTTATTATTATTTAGCTGTTGGTTTTTCCTTGTATTCGTCGCTGATGTTAACCCTAAGGCGTTTCATCGGTGCCAGTTCTGATTCGTAAACTCTTTTTTCACCATCGCCGGCTGCGGTTTCAACATCCCTGATATCACGCACCAAACGCTGCAATCCCTGTGGCTCAACTGATGCTGCATGATCTGATCCCCACATAGCACGGTCAAGTGTAAAGTGGCGTTCAACAAATGTTGCGCCCATGGCTACTGCACCTACCGTAGTTGCCAGGCCAGTTTCGTGGCCTGAGTAACCGATAGGGATGCCCGGGTATTTGTTCTCCAGTGTCTGGATCATCTTAAGGTTAAGCTCCTGCGGAGGGCACGGGTAAGCCGAAGTAGAATGAGCAATGAACAATGGATAGTTTTCGTCAAAAGCATTGATATAATCCATAGTTGTTTCAATCTCTTTCATGGTCGACATACCGGTTGAAAGCATTAATGGCTTGCCGGTTTCCAATATACGTTGGATCAAAGCAAAATCAGTTAATGAAGCGGATGCCAGTTTGTAAAGGATGGTATCAAACTGCTCCATAAAATCAACAGAAGGCGCATCCCAGGCAGATACAAACCAGTCGATACCAACTTTTTTACAATATTGATCGATCGTTGCATATTCGGCTATGCCAAATTCGGTTTTGCGTTTGTAGTCGATATAGGTGATCCGGCCCCATGGGGTATCGCGCATAATGTTCCACTGATCTAAAGGCACGCAGATCTCCGGGGTACGTTTTTGAAATTTAACCGCGTCAGCTTTTGCTGCTACGGCTTCATCGATTAGTTTTTTGCAGATCTCAAGTGAGCCGTTATGGTTAATGCCAATTTCGGCAATGATATAACTTGGCTGGTCTTTGCCAATAACGCGGCCGTTTTGCAGGGTGATAGTGCCGTTTCTTTTGCCCGATAAATATTTATCGCTTTTGGCTTCAATGATGAGTTCTGCAAATTCGCGGAAACAGCCGTCACCGCCGTTTAAGGTGCTTACAAAATCTACCTGTGCTTTAACATGTGGCAAAGCATCAGCAGGAGAGGCGGTAAGGCCGGCCAGCTTCATTACTTCCAGATCGTTGTAGTCATCGCCAATAAACGCAACTTCGTTTGGTTGCAGATTTAGGCGGTTACAGATCTCTTTAAAAGATGCAGCTTTATCTTTTATGCCTAAATGTAGTTCTGTGATCTGTAATTTCTCAGCCCTTTTAATTAATGAAGGTGAATTTTCACCGGTGATGATACCTGTATTTACATCAGCAAATTTGCGAAGGCGTTCAACCCCCATCCCATCGCGCATGCTGAATTTTTTTAAAAGCTCGCCTTCGTGATTGTAGTATACTCCGGCATCTGTTAAAACCCCATCGTTGTCGGTCAGCAATAGTTTAATGCCCGCCGCTTTTTGTTTCAAAATCTCGTTCATAATAGTTGGTTTAAATTAAATAGCTGTCCATCCTCCGTCAACAACCAGGTTAGCGCCGGTCATGTATGCCGATGCCTCGCTGGCTAAAAACACAAGCGCCCCTTGATAATCGCTTGCTTTTGCCATACGGCCTAATAAAGTTTTTGCTGAATAGTTTCCGATAAAATCTTCGGTTTGGCCGGCTTCAACACCGCCAGGCGAAAGGGTATTTACCCTCACACCGGTATGCCCCCAATAGGCGGCCAAAAAGCGGGTGAAATTGATGATAGCACCCTTGGTTACGGGGTAAGCTGCCGATTTGTAAAACGTTTGCTGTCCGCGCGAATCGCGGTAAATGCTTTGATCGGGGCCAACCATACCATAGGTTGATGCTATGTTGATGATGCTGCCGCTGCGGTGCAGCGCCATCTGCGTACCAAACACCTGCGAGCATAAGAACACCCCGGTAATATTTACATTAAGCGATTGTTGGAAAGCCTCTAACGGATAATTTTCAAACGCTGATAGCTCCTTGGCCATGGCCGGGTTCTCGAACTTATCGTTAATGGCGGCATTGTTCACCAATACATCAACCGAATCATATTTATCAAGCACTGCATTGAGCGCATCGATCAATGATTCTTTGCTGGTTACATCAACGCCCAGGCCCAAATGGTTATCACCAAGTTCGGCGGCAAATTGCTGTGTTTGCGCGATAGCGATATCAGCTACGATAACATTAGCGCCGGCCGCGGCAAGTGCTTCGCAATGTTTACGGCCGATAAGCCCCAATGCGCCCGTTACTACAGCGGTTTTTCCCTTTAATGAAAACAGCTCCATGCTTAGGCTATGCTTTTAGGTTTGATGTTGTAGTTGCTCACCTTACGGAAAACCGCTTCAAGTACTTCGCCTTTTAAAGAATTTTTGATATTGCCGCTTTCAATGGCTTCTTTTACCAAAGGCAATACATCGCGGTAAGCAGCAAGGATATAGTCAATATCTTCGGTGGTATGGCTGTAGCACATATTGTGGAAACCCGCCCAAAGTACTCCGCGTTTTATCATTTCCTGCTGCACGAAAGTTTTTACTTCCAGTCCGTTACCTGCATCGGGAGTAAAGGTTACCATGCTGCGGCAGTTAAAGCCAACGCAGCGTGTGTATTTATCAACGCCCAATTCAATGGCAAGGCTGTTGTAGCCATCTTTTAATAAAGCGCCATGTTCGTCAAGATATTGCGGTACTTTTTTATCGCGAAGCTCATTGATGGTGGCAATGCAGGCAGCTAATGATAATGCCTCGCCGCCAAAGGTAGTATAGCTAAATACTTCCGAGTTGAAAAGTTCCATTACATCTGCACGACCGGTAAGCAATGCTATCGGCATACCGTTGGCACATGCTTTCGAAAATACTGCCAGGTCGGCCTTAACATTAAAGTATTCTTGTGCGCCTCCAACTGCCACACGGAAGCCTGTCCACATTTCATCAAAAATGAGCAGGGTGCCGTTGGCTTTACATACTTCGGCAAGCTCCTGTAAATACCCCGGTTTGGGTGCCTCAAAAATGAAAGGCTCCAATATCAAAGCTGCAACGGTTTCATCCAAAGCGGCTTTTACCGATTCAATGTCGTTATATTCAAAAGTGTAGGTAAGGTCCTGGATAGCTTCCGGTACGCCTGAGTTACGGCTGGTGATACCAATGTACCAGTCATGCCAGCCGTGGTAACCACAGCAAAAAACTTTATCGCGACCAGTAAACGCACGCGCTACACGGATAGCTGCCGAACAAACATCAGCTCCGGTTTTAGAGATCTTTACGGCTTCGGCATTAGGTACAACCTGCTGTACCAGTTCCGAAAGCTCAACTTCCAAAGGGTGCATTAATGAAAAAGTGATGCCGTCGTTCAGTTGCTGACGGATGGCATCGTCAACTGCCGGGTAGGCATAACCCAAAGAGATTGGGCCAATGGCCGAGTTAAGGTCAATATATTCGTTGCCGTCAACATCCCATACGTGTGATCCTTTACCTTTTACAAGGTATTTGGGTGCCACACCTTTGGTAAATTGTCCCGGCCCTTTAGCCAGGGTTTGGGTAACCGGTTTTTGAACTTTTAAAGCGCGTTCGTATAATTTATCCGACTCGGTGATATTCGGAAAATCGTTGTTAAGCTCTATTTTATTAGCCATGATCAATATTTTTATTCTGAAAATTCAGGTGTTAAAATTTGTGGTTGATGGTGGGCAGTTTGATAGCCCAGTATTTTTTCGGCAATTTGTTTGCCTGTAAAACCTTCGTGTTCAAGCACCGAAGGAAGTAGTGTTGGCCTGAACCATTTTTCGTTCAGGGCCATAGGCAATACATTGGTAGTATTGCGGTGTTTTAATAAAACCTCGGCTACAATGGTGTAAAGGCCACCGGTTAAAAAGTGATCTTCAAGCGTAACCACCAATTTACTTTGTGCCGATGCTTTCAGGATAGCCTGCTCATCAACCGGTTTAAGGCTGCGCATGTTGATCAAACCAACCGAAAGGCCTTCACTTTTCAGAATCTCAACAGCAATTAATGCCTGCTCAAACAGTAGCCCATAGGTTAAAATAGTTACGTCGCTGCCTTCGGCTATTACTTCGGCCTTGCCCATGGTAAAAGGCTCGTGGATATAAGTGGTTTTGCGGGTATTGATGCGGGTGTAAGCCGGGCTTTTGCTTTCCCAGATCTGAGGCAGCATCTTTACCAGGTCGTCCTCATCGGCAGGTGCAAATACAGTTACATTTGGGATGCCCCTCATGATAGAAATATCTTCAATAGCCTGGTGGGTTGGCCCATTTCCATCCGATAAAAAACCGGGGATAAAGGAGCTTAGTTTAACCGGTAAATTGGCTATGCCAACATCGGTACGCACAAACTCAAAAGCGCGCATAGTTAAAAAGGCCGCCAATGCGTGTACAACCGGCGTACGGCCACGCAAAGCAAGACCCGCTGCTGCGCCGATCATAGTTTGTTCGGTAATGCCGGTATCAATAAAACGTTTGCCTAATATGCCGGGCAGGTTGCGTACCAGTGCGCGATTTTCGGCGGTCATTACAATCACCTGCTCGTTGGCAAGGGCTGTTTGGGTTAAAAGTTCTTCGTAACTCATCTTATCGCACCACTAAAGTTTCTGATGTTAATGTTGTATTGTGCTGGCCATGCAGCTCCAGTAAAAGCTGCTCAATCTCGTCTGCATTGAAATTGCAGAACCACCTGTCGGCACGCTCCTGGATACTTGGCAAACCTTTACCGCGCACGGTATCGGCAATAATTACATTGAGCTTTCCGGCCTGGAAAGGGAAAGCATTAAAAGTTTCGTCAAGTTGGGCAAAGCTGTGGCCATTTATCCTTTTAACTGCTGCGCCAAAAGCTTCAAACTTATCGGCAAGGGGTTCAAGCGGAATCAGATCTTCCGTACGCATATTGGCCTGGAAGTGGTTACGGTCAACCACGAACAGCAGGTTATCAAGCTTATAAGCATTAGCTACCAGCATGGCTTCCCAGCAGGTGCCTTCGTTTAGTTCGCCATCGCCCAAAATGCAAACCACTTTGTTTGTGCTGCCGCTTATCTTCAGGTCCATAGCAACACCAATAGCTACCGAAGGTAAATGACCTAATGAGCCCGAGTGAAATTCAATACCCGGGATTTTGGTGTTTGGGTGCCAGTAAATATGATCGTTAAGTAACAGGTGATTTTTGAGGCGCTCCTTATCTAATAAACCAAGTTCGGCAAAAGTGCCATAAAGGGCAGGTACGTCATGGCCTTTTGATAGAAAAAGGTAGTCGCGATCAGGATCATCAAGGTTGTCTTTATTGACGTTCAAAAAGCGGCTATATAAATAAACGATCAGATCCACCGCAGATAGTGATGCACCTGTAAAGCAGCCGCCATCGGTAGACATGCGGATGATATGCTCCCGTACTTTCAGAGCGGTATCCGTTAATTCCTGGTAATTGTTGTTATCCACTGTTATCATTCGCTTGTTATAATTCCTGTAAGTTTTTGGTGGGCGCCTGTTTGGTTTGGCCGGATGTGATGGTTTTTAATTCATCCATATGATGCCGGTACCAGTTTACACCTGCGTATTGTGCGTTAATGTTATAGATCTCAGGCTTTTGATTGAGCAGGTTAAGGATATCATCGCAGGAGAATTGATTATTGTCAGCGTATAATTCCCGGAATACACGCTCTATAAAGTAATAATCCTCGGCATAATCAATAGTAAACCTGTGCGACATGGAATAATCCAACCCCGCGGGCCAGGTTACATTACCCACCCTGAACAATTGCGGGTTTTCCCAGATATAAGGCGTAGTATGTTCTAACTCTAAAGGGCGGTCTGCATTTTCCCATGCTTTGGTAAGGCAAGCCTTGGTCATGCTTTCAACATCGTTGCCATCGGGATAAGTAGCCGGGTGCAGGTTGCTTACAAAATCGAAAGCATCCTGGTTGGCAAAAAAATAATCCAATACATGATCAACAATGCGCGGATCGATCAACGGGCAATCAGACGGGATCTTTAATATGATATCGGCGTCATGAAGTTTCGCCGCCTGGTAATGCCTGTCGAGCAGGTTATTCAGGCTCCCGCGATAATAAGGGATGCCTATGTTAATGGCTTCGTTTATAATAATGTCATCGTCCGGAGTTTCAGATGTGGCAATGATGATCCCGGCTTTATGACGGATCATTTGAAGCCGCTCAACCATCCGGGCAAGCAGACTTTTGCCTAAAATGGGGAGCATTACCTTGCCCGGTAGCCGGCTTGATGCCATACGGGCTTGTACTACTATTAGTATCTTGTTTTTCACGGTAAAATTATTACCAGTTAGCAATCAATTCTTCGGTTAATTGAACTTCCGGCTTATTAACCAGGTGTTTATCCATAGCCAGTTGCGGATCAAAACTTTCTTTACTGCCAGTATGATTTAAATAGCCGCGACAAATGGCCGCGATGTTTTTTGCCGATACACCGTCGTTCTGTACTGGTGCAAGACGTTTAAGTTCTTCAACATCAAAAAGCGAATGAACTTTTTTACCTAAAGCAATGCCGGTATAAACAACGGTTGAATATTGGGTGATGAGCTCACAGCAATTGGCTATCATTTGGTTGGTATTACCTTTACTGTATACCAGGGTATTGGCAGGGGTGTTGGCGCGGATCTCCTTTTCGGCCCGGGCAAAGTTTTCGTTTGGGTGAAGTTTGAAGAGTAAAGGCCTGCCGTTGGCGATTTTTACCGCTTTTTTAATGAAAGCTATCCTGTTTTCAATGCGGAAGGTTTCGCGCATATCGGTAGTGGCAACCATTACATAATTATGGTGCGGAAAATCATTGTTTACGTGCTGAACCAGGTTATCATAATTAGGCATACCGGTAACTACAATTTTCCGATCCTCCGTACCCTTGCCCATAAAATATTGCTTATAACCCGCTGATGCGGCGCAATACACATCACATATATTTGATGATCCGTTCAGTGAAGTATTACCACATAACGTAGGGGGCAGTTTAAGCCCTCTTACAACGCGGCTCCAGGGGGTGTAGCGGTCAATCATCCCTTCCTGTACCCAAATGGTTTTGATGTTTTGCATCCGTTTCGGCACAATCAGGTCGGTACAATAAACTACCAGGTCATACTTGTTTTTTCTGGCTTGGAAGTCTATCTGAAGGTTATTGTTTTTAAGATATTCTTCAGAGATAAGCCTGAACTTGGTAGAAAGCACCGTGCCGCTAAGCAGTGTAGTATTATTAATAATGTTATTAAGCGTAGGGTTGTCAGTAAACAACTGGCTAAACCAGCAATCAAATTCAGGCAGCTCATTGGCTATCTGGTGCATTTGCGTGGTTTGGTTAATTGAACCGGTAATGAATAATATTTTCTTCATCCTTTTATTTCAATTAGCGTTAATTCCTGAAATTTTGTTAGTGAAAGGCATTAAGGTATGAACCGATTTTGGAAAGATTCTGTAATTAACGGTCGTGAAAAAAAAATGGCCGGATAGCACAGTAATATTGTCAGGTTGAGTAAGTATCATATCAAATATTAAAATATCATAAGTAGAAACTCTTTGTAAATTCCTTATTCAGAATTTAGATAAGAGGCTGCAACCAAATCCGGCTAAAACTTATGATTTGATAAATGTAGGAGGGTAACTTTTAAATAATGAGAACCCTGGGTTATCAAATCGTTAAGCCATAATTTGTAGTAAATTATTTATTAACAATCATTACGTTCCGTTAATTTCTTTAAACAGAGCATAATAGGGCGGGAGAGATATAAAAAGAACGTATTAAAATGCAGTAAGGTTAATTGAAATACAAGTTACAACCAATTTACACTAATGCAAAATTTTTCTTACAAAGTGTTTTTGGTGCTTAGAATAGGTAAATTAGGCGATTTTTTTCAAGTAAGGGAATTTGTTAACCCGTGATAGAGACTTTGCCACACTTTTGACATGGTTTTGACAGATATAAGTAATCTTAGCTACCTTGTGCGCAAAATCGGCTGTATATCGGACTGCTAAGACATCACCTTAAATATGATCAGTATAGCGGTAATAAACAATACCATCATTCCGCCTAAAAATAGATAGTCGGCAATTGCTTCCGAACGTCCGCCCGGTTTGATATTGCCCCTGATGGAAAGAAATGAAAGGATGCAGCTCAGCATAAAGAAAACCAGTGCTATGGTTACTGTTTCATCAATATAGGTCCGTTCGGAAAGTTTCAGGAACTTTAATGAGGTAAGTACCACAAAGCATAAACCCAATAAGTTTGATGCGGCGTTAAGAATATGTGGCGATTTGTCGTTGCGGTACATATATTAATAGGAGCAAGGTATAAAACTAACAAAATCTATAAAAACCGGTAGCGGATAATGAGAAATGTTTATTGGTCAATATCAACTATGTAATAACATAACCTCTGGCTCGATGTGCAAAGTAATTGCGGATTGTTTATTTTTATCAAAATATTAGCATGTCATTAACCGGAGATAGAAAGCTGCTATATAATAGCTGCGTTATTTAGGTTTATTTTTTAATCATTAACGATATATCGTTAGTTGTTTTTGTATTGCTGTTTATAAGTTTATGTAAATCAAATAGTTGTGTTTTGGTATGCATCTTGTAAACAGTTTATAGTATTTTAAGTCCCTACATCTTAAACACATTGCCTCATGACAAAAAAGTTACTCAGTTTTTTATTCCTTACAGGTTCGGTGGTGTACGCACATGCGCAGGCCATCGCTCCCTCGGCCTGGCAAAAGTTTCCGGATAGTACAGTTGTAAGCGTACATGCTTCATATGATAATGTAAGTGGGATTCACCGCTGGCTGTTCGGCGAAAACTACCGTAAGGACTGGGCCATGAAAGTGAAGCTGCCGGTTATAAAGCTTTCGCAAATAAATGGGGGGCTAACACCTATTAAACAAGGCGGCGGCCTGGAATCAAAATCGTTGCGCCTTGAGGATAAAAGCGGTCGTGAGTGGGTATTGCGCAGCGTTGAAAAAACACCGGATAAGTTGTTGCCCGAAAATTTACAGGGCACTTTTGCTGTTGATTGGGTTGGCGATGAGTTTAGCGGCCAGCACCCATATTCTGCATTAATAGTGCCTCCGCTTGCAGAAGCAGCACATGTGCCGCATGCGAACCCGGTTATAGGTGTTGTGGCCGAAGACCCTGCGCTTGGGCAATACAGTAAGGTATTTGTTGGTACGGTTTGTTTGATAGAGGAAAGAGAACCTACCGGCTCGTCAGACAATACTTTAAAAATGGAGGCGCAACTACTTAAAAGCTATGACAACAGGCTGGATGGCGAAGGCTTTTTGCGTGCCCGTATGCTTGACCTTTTAACGGGTGATTGGGACAGGCATGAAGATCAATGGCGCTGGGCCGATACCAAAAATGGTAAAGGAAAAACCTATACTGCTGTTCCTCGCGACCGTGACCAGGTATTTCACGTTACACAGGGTGTGTTTCCAAGCATTGCAGCCCTGCCCTGGATTGATCCTTTGCTTGAAGATTTTACCGGAGACATTCCGCATGTGAAATATTCGCTGTTTAAAACACGCTTCATGAAACAGTATCCCGATGCGCAAATAAGCTATGAGCGATGGATGCAAATTGCCAATGAGTTTGTTAAAGCCGAAACTGA